>Ga0307511_10001699_pt1 | contig 23194 bp, 32 predicted proteins | sample 13_EM_MG_FD_200266 | JGI IMG/M metagenome (GOLD analysis project Ga0307511, IMG submission 200266) | Populus trichocarpa ectomycorrhiza microbial communities from riparian zone in the Pacific Northwest, United States - 13_EM | ecosystem: Host-associated > Plants > Roots > Unclassified | place... | reverse complement strand
GTTCACGTAGGCACCCCCATGTCACGACTTGCCGAATGAGCGCATTCGAGACCCCGCTGGTGCTGCGCCGGATTCCCCGTCCGCCACGGATTCGATGAGCGCACAAATGGCATCGCCGTGAGGAACCTGGTCAGGCATCTGACGCCACTGGTCGCTTGCACGCTGCATCCGCCGTTGTAACGCGCTCACGTACCGCAACCGATCGCGATTCTCGGCCAGGCGCCGTTTGATAACGTCACGGACCAGCGGACACGGTGTCTTTCGCTGGTGACTGCGACGGAAGACCTCGCGAATCTCCGCGAGCGTAAACCCCAAGCTCTGCGCTGCGCGCACGAAGCGCACGCGTTTCACATCCAGCGGAACGAACTGTCGATAACCGTTCGCCGCGTACCGCGACGGCCGGATAAGACCGGTGCGCGCATAGAACCGCACGACATGAGCCTCTACCCCGGCGCCGCGCGCAACCTCGGTCACTGTCAGTAAAGAGTCCGGGGTTGTAGCGGGACGGCTCATCATGTCTGCACCGCAACTGCGTGTCTCTCGCTGGTATTCAGGAGTGGCCGTGCGCAGCCGGTCCGTGCGCAGCTCCGCCGAAGTGGGGGATAAAGCGAGGTGTGTGCGCCGCGTAGTCGCGCCACACCTGACCGAACTCCTTCTCGGCCTCCCGCTCCTCGAAGATGGCGAGGCGCACGTACATCGTCACGAGCACCGGAAACATCGCCAACGTGAGAATCGTCGGCCACTGCACCAGGAAGCCGAGCATGATCAGGATAAACCCGACGTATTGGGGGTGCCGCAGGCGTGCATAGACCCCTTGAGTGGCAAGCTGCCGCGCTTTCTGCGCTCGATACAGCGGTGGCCACGCCGAAGAAAGCACCCAAAACCCTCCAATCAGCAACACGATGCTCAGCATGTGCAGCACGTTGAAGTGCGGATCTCCCTTGAGACCAAAGATCGTCTCCCACAAGTGCCCGGCGTCGTGAGACATCAAGTCGAGGCCCGGTGCGCGCGTCTGCAACCAGCCTGAGAGCAAGAAGATGGTCACTGGAAAGCCATACATCTCGACGAACAGTGCGACGATGAACGCCGAGAACGCGCTGAAACTGCGCCAATCGCGCTTCGTCCGCGGCTTGAAGAAGCTGAATGCAAAGATGATGAACACCGCTGAGTTCAGGATCACGAGGAGCCATAGCCCGTAGGCGGGTGCGGAATGATTCATGCGGTATCTCCGTCTTCCGCGCGTGCGGAAGTGACGGACGCATCGTGCTCCGCGCGTCGTACGCAAGTTTCTCGAAACTGTCGCGAATGCGTATCGGTCAGTAGAAGTCCTTACACGGGCGCGGTGAGCCGATACCGGACGCCCCTGGACTTAAGCTCTAGCTCACGCCAAGCATGAGAGGGATTGTAGCGGCCAAACGGCTATCGACCTCGAAGGCGGATTGTGCAGCTCCGGCTTTCACCGAAGTCACAACGCGCCCATCACGTTCAGGTCACTCTCGCGCGCCTGCGCAACCTTGGAGCGCAATGCAGGGCAGACTGGCGAGTTTCGTTGGTATCGGTTCGGTTGAGCCCAAGGTTGGGTCCACCGGGCCACCACCGTCTCAGCATCCGATCCGGATGTTACGGCCACCTAACGTTGTCAGGATCACCGGACTCGGAGAAACAACTATTTATGGGTTTTCAAAAGAGCGGCCGATTTCCCAACTCGGTACACTAGACCTCACATCTCGTTCGGCCCGCTGGCTCTCATCAGAAGGGGAGGAATGGGCTACTCAAGGCGCCTGGAGACGGGACGATAGACCGAAACGTTCACCGCAATCTTGCGAACCATCTGAGACGCCAACGGTGCAACCCTCCCGGACTGGACGCGCGAAGACGCTCTCGATGTCTTCCCCAGAAGTGTCCCCAACCGGAGGGTGCATGCTGCCCCGCCCCCCGACTGGAACATGCTCCGCTGTCGCAACACTACTTGCCGGCGGCTGTTGCCATCTTGCGATGCTCAGCGGCGAGCGCCCGCTCTTCCTTCGCGGCTGCTGCAAGGTCGGATGCAACACTTTCACAGTGTTTGGCCTGAGCCACGTGCCATGGCTTGCCTCCAGCCTGACCACTATAGGTCTCACCAAGGTTCTTGTGCATCCCGGCCATCTTCTCGAGCGAGGCCGCTTCGGCCTCGTAGGCTTTCGCGATCGCCTCGTGGTCCGCCGGGGTCTTTGCGGCGGAAATCGTAACCGTATCAGGTACGTCGGCAAGGGCCGGCATACCGCATGAAAGCCCGACGACAGCGATACTGACACTCAACATCGCGACTGACCGTTTCATATCTGCGCTCCAACTTAACTTTTGTTAGTACACTAACGGCAACCAGGAACGCAGGTTTGCGTACACGGGCCGCGTGTCCATAGACTAGAGAAGACAGTCGCAAAGTTAATCGTGGAGTGTGCGTATAAGACAACGTGAACTTCACGCTCGTGCTGCGAAACACCCTTGAATTGCACCAAAACCGTGCGACTACCGACCGCGACAGACCTGAATCGCTGAAGGTCAGCAAGGTGACTGATCAGTTGCCGGGCGAGCGATAGTTGTTCGTCCAGAACCCGCGTCATGCGGCGTCGCTCCTGGAGCATGAAGAAAACTTCGCTGCGCTTCCAGTACCATATCGAGTTCGGTGACACTCGCAAGCGCCTGCGCTCGTTGTGCATCCGCACGGTACCCTGTCGGATATCGATGTGCAGGCAACTCTGAAATCGAAGCTCGGTGTCGAAGGGCCAAAGTATCGGATCCTCGGCGCCCGCAACCCGAAGTTTGCGCGCGAGGCCCTGAAGATCGAGAACAAGCTCGGCGTGCTTCTGCCGTGCAATGTCATCGTCGGGAAACAGCGGAGAAACCGGTCGAGGTCGACGGGGTCCACCCTATGTTCCTCGATGGAACGAACCGAGACTGCAGCATTGCGATCGACTGCTGAGGAAGTACTCCGTCTGCTATCCAATGCTGTCGCGGCTGTCGGGACCAAAGAGCCCATGCGTGTTTAAGGTGCCTCCGCCTCCGTGTCTGAAGCCAGATCTTCCAGAATCGGGCACTGCGGCCGCTCGTCCCCGGAGCAGTGCGCTGCCAGCTTTTCGAGAGTATTGCGCATCCCTTGCATTTCGCGGATGCGCGCGTCGAGCTCGTGCACATGCTCCATGGCAATCCGCTTGACCACCGAGCTGGCGCGACGCCGATCGCGCCACAAGCTGAGCAGTTGGGCGATTTGTTTCATCGAAAAGCCGAGGGTTCTGGCGCGCCGGATGAACCTCAACGTGTGAACGTCGTTGTCAGTGTAGATCCGATAATTGGCAAGCGTGCGGCGTGCGGGAGATATGAGCCCGATGGATTCGTAGTGCCGAATCATCTTCGAGCTCACACCGGAGACTTGCGCGACGTCACCTATATTGTGCAACCCTTCCCGCCGCGCAGTTGATTGTTCAATTGTCGTCTGTCGATGCGCCATTTCAGGCCACCTCTCGGTGCGTCGTGGAGGTTGCTGAACTTACCGCCGTACGCGCGGCGGCCTCATCGCGTGGAACAGGAGCTTTCGGGGACAGAACCGCGGCGGAGCCCGTTGTTGTCAACTTCGACTGATCCGGCGTACTGGGCAGAGCGGTCCGGAATCGCCTGAGTCGCAGTGCATTGATCACGACGAACACGCTCGAGAGCGCCATCGCGCCCGCCGCCAGCATTGGAGAAAGGACCCTGTGATTGACCGGATACCAGACCCCCGCAGCGACGGGTATGAGCGCCACGTTATAGGCGAAGGCCCAGAATAGATTCTGCCGGATATTGCGCATAACGGCCCGGCTGATCGCAATCGCGTTGACGACGCCACGCAAGTCACCCGACATGAGAACCACATCGGCGCTCTCTATCGCAACATCAGTACCGGTTCCGATCGCAACGCCCACGTCGGCTTCTGCGAGAGCTGGCGCGTCATTGATACCGTCGCCAACGAAGGCGACGCGGCGCCCTCCCCGCCGGAGCTCATCGATTGCTCTCACCTTGCCATCAGGCAAAACCTCGGAAATGACGGTATCAATACCCAAGGTTCTAGCGATCGCATTCGCGGTGACTCTGTTATCGCCCGTAATCATTGCCACCTGTAGACCGAGAGCATGCAAAGCGCTAATCGCCTCCTGCGTGGTTACCCTTATGGGATCAGAAACCGCAAGCACTGCCGCCGCGCGGCTGCCCATCGCCGCGTAAATCGGAGTCTTGCCCTCTTTCGCCAAGCGGCCAGCCGTTTCCGTCAGAGCGGAGACGTCGATGCCGAGCCGCCCCATGTAGCGATCCGCCCCGATCTGTATGGAGTGACTACCCACGCGCGCGGACACTCCGTATCCAGGTACGACTTGGAACGCTTCCACAACAGACAACCTGAGCGCGCGCGACTGCGCGGCTTCCACCAGTGCCCTGCCTATAGGATGCTCTGATCGCGCCTCGACGGATGCGAGCAACGCGAGCACTTCATCGGGTGCGAACCCGTCACCGACCATAAAATCGGTGAGTTGCGGTTTTCCCTGGGTCAGGGTGCCTGTCTTATCCAACGCGACCACGCGAGCATCGCGCAGCATCTGCAGCGCATCTCCCTTGCGGAACAGAACACCCAACTCAGCAGCACGCCCTGTGCCGACCATGATCGAAGTCGGGATCGCAAGTCCCATCGCGCAGGGGCAGGCGATGATGAGCACCGCCACGGCATTCACCAGCGCCATCGCCAGCGCCGGTTGGGGTCCGAAGAACAGCCACGCAGTAAAGGTGAGCGCTGCCGCGGCAATGACGGCAGGCACAAACCACATGGTGACCCGGTCGAGGAGTGCCTGGATGGGGAGCTTGGCACCTTGCGCCTGCTCGACCATACGAACTATCTGAGCCAACACGGTGTCAGCCCCGACCTTGGTTGCCCGAAAGGAGAAGGTGCCCGTAGTGTTGAGTGTCCCGCCCACCACGGTGGCCCCCACTGACTTGCCCACCGGCATCGGTTCTCCGGTAATCATGCTCTCATCGATATAACTCGCCCCTTCCACGACCTCCCCGTCCACAGGAACCCTCTCGGCGGGGCGCACAATGACGACATCTCCGGGAAGGAGCCGATCAATTGGAACATCTACCGTCTGACCATCGCGCACGATTCGCGCGATTCTCGGCTGCAGGCCGATTAGGTGACTGATTGCATCGGATGTTCCACCTTTCGCGCGCGCCTCAAGCCAGCGGCCCAGCAGGATGAGAGTCACAATGACCGCCGCCGCTTCGAAATAGACGTTGGCCGAACCGGCAGGCAACGCCTCAGGCAGGAACGCCGCGACAGCGGAGTATGCGTAAGCCGCGGCCGTGCCCACCGCAACCAACGAATTCATATCGGGCGCGCCACGGAGGAGTGCCGGGATGCCGCGTATGTAGAATTGCAGTCCCGGACCCAAGAGCACGAGACTGGCGCACACGAACTGCACAAGGTCGCTCCCACGGCCGCCGATCAGCTGGATCACCAAGGTTTGAAGTGCCGGGATGAAGTGGGGCCCCATCTCGAGCACCAGGATCGGAAGGGTCAGCAGCGCGGCGACGAGAAACGAGCGTCGCAGATGCTCAGCCTCCTGCTTCCGCTTTTGAGAAATGCTGTCCAAGGTCAGCGGTCTCGAAACGGCGCTGACTGGCTCCTCCGCCTGGTAGCCGGCCCCGCGCACGGCCGCCACGAGGGCGACCGTCGCGACCGCTGTATTCGCTTCCACTTCGGCCAACTCCGTGGCCAGGTTCACCGAAGCCCGCCGAACTCCGGGTACATCACTCAGCGCGCGCTCGACACGTCCCACGCACGAGGCACAGGTCAAGCCCGAGATCGCCAGGCGAACGGTTTTGGTTGAGGAAGATTCGCTCATCTCAATTCCGGATACGCACGGTTTCACTGCCACATCTTCAACATTGCCATCGTGGGAATGTCAAGATGCAGTGAAGGAATCAGCCGGCCACGGCACCGGCCGCTGTTGCGGAGAACCCGGCTTTTGCGAGCGCCGCGCACAGCGCGTGCGCCGAGGCCTTCGACTCAATCCGCACCTGGCGCTGCGGCAGGTCCGGCTGTACCGAAGCATCGGGATCGACGCTCTGGACCGCGCTTCTCACCGAATTCACGCACCCGCCACAGCTCATGTCAGGCACATTCAGGATGACCATATTTGACTCCTCGAACTGGTTTGACTTGCAGGCAGTTTGAACCCTCCCATGATGGGAGGGTCAAGTTTTTTGTCGAGGTATCAGTTCCGGCTGTTCCATCGCCTGCACACCGCTGCTATAAGCGGATGCCCCTGACTTCAGGAACGTCTACGACTCGGCGTCGATCATGTTGCCGAGTATTTAGGAAGGCCACTTTAGTTCAGGTCTACAAAGCTCCACCCCATCTTGGCCACAATAAACCCCACGATGAGTGCGGCGATCGGATCGAGTATCGGATATCCGGCGAGGTTACCCATGATGCCGATCCCGGCAACCAAGGACGATGCTGCGTCCGAGCGCGCATGCCATGCATTGGCGACCGGCAATCCGGACTTTACTCGCCTGGCGACGCCCATGTACCGGAACAACGTCTCCTTCGACAATAGGGGGACGATCGCTACGCCTAGCGCCATGGTGTGTACGCGAGGGACGCTTCCTGGAGATTCCAGTTTCTGAAAGGCCGACTAAAGCATCCCGATTCCAACACAGAGCAACGGAAGGCCGAGGGCGAGCGACGCCGCGGTCTCGAACCGCCGGTGTCCATTCGGGTGAGCTTCGTCGGCGTTCTTCGAACTGTGCCCGTCCCGCGAGCAGTACGATGAAATCGGACACGAGATCCGACAGGGAATGAATGCCGTCCGCGATCAACGCTTTGCTTGTGGGCTCAACTGTGTAGTTTAGAGTAGGAACCCGAACCACCAACTATTAGTTGAATCCGCCACGCACGCTTCGATGATAGAAGTCCCGCAACGCCTGAATCGTATAGAAGTACCGACCGCCGATTTTGAGGAACGACGGGCCACGCCGAGCGGTGCGCCAACGACGAAGCGTTCGAATGTCGCGCGGCTTGCCCTGGCTGCCACCTACGTACGGCGAGGCGATGGCGGCCTTTTCTGGAACCATTTGTGTACTCGGGCGACTCTCCCAGTCTACGAGGTCGGGAAGCCCTTCCGGGTCCGATGTCACACGCTGATTCGAAGGGTCGCTGTCCATTGCTGCCTATCCGAACGCCAATTTGCTTAAGGCGCAGATTGCCGGGCCATCTGACCGCCCTTGAGTCATGAAGATATTGCCGCAGGACGCACGTGCCAACCCAACGGGGCGTAAGTGGGCGAAATCGGACGGGCGGCGCGTTGAACCTCAGTGACTGACACGGCGATTGGGCTAAGTAGCGGACGTAATAATTTCGAACCTTGATTGTATGGCTGGCGCACGAAGGCAACCTCTGTGCGGCGATCCACGGCATGGTCAACCTGACAGACCCGACGCCTTCTTGCAGACCGGACGGAACACGACGTAGGCCTATCATGTGGCCGTGGCAGCTTCTCAAAAAGCGCACGCACTACAGCCTTCGTAAGTGCGCCGCGAAGTTTAGCGACTTTCGCCTGCCCCGGTTCTCTGCAGAGCGGCCGGCATAGCAGGACATATACAGTGGCTCGCAGGCGCCTTTGCTGAGGAGGAGTACGCCAGCGCGAGTACGCTGCCGCAGTGCGCGCCCTTCCTCACATCCATAAGCTAGGAGATCAGGGTGGCAGCTTTCTCGTCGACGTGCGTTGCAAGTGCGGGTACACGAGCTGGCTCAAACCCAAGGACTTGGCGCGCCGATTCGGTTGGGACATGACTATCGAGGCACTACAGGCCCGAATGCGATGCTCGAAATGCGGCGCTAAATCTGCGCAGGTTAGTGCCGTCGCGGAACCCCGCCCGCGAGGGGTCCCCAAGAATCCACATTGAGGACTCGACGGCCCGGACCATTTGTTGGCTTCGGCGGCTCTCCGGTCTACCATCAGCGAATCTTCTGGGCGTCTTCCTGCGAAGCCGTATGATCATCCGCGTGATAATTGTAGCCATCATCGTTCTGGCCATCATGCCCCGGACGCGCCCGATTCTGTTCCGCACATTGGGCAACATTGCCCGCGCGACGGCCGCGGTGCTCATGGTGATTTGGGCCACGAGCTTGGGTTCCGGGCGTCGCGGGTGGTGAGCACCGTAGCGCTTGGAGCGAAACAGGGCTGAGCCCGAGCGGGGTAAATACTGCAGCACACGAGACGCCGGCAGCGCTCAATTACCGTGACGTTGTAGGCCGCGGGGTGCGCAGGGCCTATTACGACAACAACCTAATTGCGACCCCCTACGCCGTTACTGGTCATCTGCCTCGGCGTCCCGCATGACTTGCCAGATGGGCACATCGAGTCCCTTACAGATCCGCTCCAGCGTCTTCAGCTCTATATTCTTGTGCCCGCGTTCAATTTCACCGTAGTAGATCCGGGTCATTCCCAACGAGGTGGAGAAGCTCTCCTGGCTGAACTTCGCGGCAAGGCGATACTTTCGAAACGCCCTCCCCAATGAGACCTGTAATCCGCTGCGCCCTTTCATCGCCCGCACCTTAAGAGCGACATGATCAGCGGACCAGTTCCTTTAAAAGTACCTTCCTTATAAGGAACCTCTGGTATATAGTCCGAACGCCTAGGGGCGTTCTCCGCCTCGGCATGCGTGACCAAAAGGAGTTGCATGGCGCCCTCAAGCGGACACTGCAAATCAATCACCAAATTTTAAGACCTAAAGTAGCGGCGCCCGCCGGGACGGCAATCCCGACGAGCGCCTAACCACGGAACACCCGGCGAGGTGCTACATGGCTGTACGTAAGTCTACCCGCTCGAAGTCGACAAAGGGCTCTGGCGGGCAGGAAATTAGAACGCATCCGCGCGTTCCGCCGCGGGTGCTAACACCGGCTAAGCGCAATGCTTCGCCGGCCCTCCGCAATTCGCCCAAGAATGCCGTGCAGGAGATCAGTCCTGCGGACCCGGCGCGATCCAACTCACCCCAGAAAGCGGTTGAGGACCTTAGGGCTATTGCACTTCGACTGTGGTCCATAAGCGGCGTAGCGACCACGGTCGACAAGGCGCTGCGATATCAGAATGCCGCCGCTGACGTGGACATCGCAGACACCGTGCGGCACGCACTCAGCGGCCCCCTCTTCGACCAAATAGAACGGCTCGATGCCTTGATAGTCAGCCTCGGTGGGCAGCCGCTGGAGGACTCCCTGTGAATTTTTACCGCAAACAGGCTGCACAAGCCTTTGGGGAAGTCCTTCGCACCGCGCGGGATGCAAAGGGAATGAGCCAGGAGGAACTCGCAGACCTCGGCGATTTCGACCGCACATATCCGAGCTTGCTCGAGCGCGGAAAGCGCAGTCCGACAATCGTCGTGATAGTCCGACTTGCAATAGCGCTGGATATAGACCCCGCGGTGCTGTTTGCGAACGCCTGGTCGAGGCTTCGAGAGACGGCTCTCGCCGAGAAGACCAACATTAAAGCACAACCAACTAAGAGACATCCATGAACCGTACATTTCATTTCCGAGGAGCGCGCGAATGCTCTGCCGAGAACGTTCTGTTGGCGACAGCTTTCAACGCTGCAGATGTCGGTCGGCATAGCAACAGGACACGTGAACTGACCCGGTAGTCGATCAACTCTCTCTCCACAGCAAGGACGTGACAGTTATGCAAACGAAAGAAGCCACCGCAATTCTGGACTCTCTAATAAGCGGGCGCGATCCCAGATCCGGTGAAGAATTGCCTCCCGACAGTGTATTGCAGCGCGCGCCTGTGATCCGCGCGCTCCTGCTCGCCAAAGAGGCGATCACATCTGTGACCGAACGCCAGGCCCGTCGCAACCTCTTGCCGAAATGCGTCGGCAAGCCCTGGACTCAGGAGGAGGAGGAAAGGCTATCGAGCGCTTACAAAGCTGGCGCGTCAATCACTGCTCTGGCCAAAGAGCACTTACGCACGGAGAGGGCCATTGAGGCTCGATTGATTCGGCTGGGTCTACGGCAACTCGCGGATGCGGCCAAGGAGCCGTTTCTTCGGACGTAGCCGAACGACGGCGCTTTTGCACAGTGCGCAAGTATCATGACTGAGATTGAACAGGCTCGTACCGAATTGCTGGCCATGCCTGCATCGCCCGGCGTGAGTGAACTGGCGGCGATTCTATCCAGCATCGAACTCGACGTGAATGTCGGACACGCAGCCGGCGCGATCATTCTCCAGGGTGGTGGCAGTTTCGTGGAGTTGCTTGAAGCGCTGATGAGGCTGCGCTCCACTCTGGAGTCCTTGCGGGATAGGTATCGCGAATACGAGAGTACTGTGGATCGCATGTACTGGAATAAGACTGCACCCGGCCCCGCTGCAGAGTTGGTATTGCACTTCCTGAGAGCCCGTCTGCGGGCGATCGATGATCTGATATGGAATCTGCCGTCGCCACGTAGACGGCACATCGAAGGATAGACAGGCCCCCGGGTGTGCTCCGCAGAATGCGAGACCCGGTATACGCCCTCGCACCCGCAGTCGGCCGTTAATGCTCACAGGGCGACCACCGATCTGCAGCGCTTCTGGCACGGCTTGGTCGCATGCATAAGGCTGGAAGCGTTCCGCGCTAAAGTTTTCCTCTCGCCGACATTTCGACGAAAGTCAGCCAATTTGATAGCTGCACCGACGGCCGCCAAGGCCCAACATGCGTGACATACGGCAGGGAGCAAGCGATGGCCAATCCCAATATCGCATGGATGAGCTCGGCGGCCTACCTCTACGTATTGCATTTGGATGAGTCGCAACTCGCCTGGGAGTATTTGCGCCGAAATCCGATCTATCGCCTGGACTGGCTGAGCTCTTGTGCGGATCCGCTGACCTTCCCGGCCGACTCCTGGGGGTTGCAATTTCGCGGAGAACCCGGCCCTCGACGGACGGCAGGCCCAACCTTGTTGGTGGGACGACGCCGGCTGCGTGCGCATCGATCCAACCGACCACGCATCGAACACTCTGACGTTTTCCTTGTGGCGGATTCCCGGCCGCAAAAGACTGCTACATCGCGGCCAGCGACTGGCGCTGACTACGGATCGTGAGGGAGACCCCTTACGACTCTCCGTCGCACCAGGCCTGGACGACGAGAGTCCCTTCGCAGTTTCGATACCGGCCAGGGCTGACCTGTCTGCGTACTGGCTGACAACGCGCCGGCTCACGGCCGCGCTGACACCACGCGATTCGCTGACAAGCAGGCGAACTGCTCGCCGACCGACCCGTCTCGCGCTCACGCATATGCGCGCATTGCAGGCCCTTGACGGCGCCCTCGCGAGCGCCTCGCACCGAGACATCGGCGAGTCCATCTTCGGCCCAGAAGCGATGACGAGCCGTTGGCATGCGGACAGCGAGCTGCGCGCACAGCTTCGTCACCTGATTCGTCGCGGGCGCGCGTTGATGAACGGCGGCTATCGCACACTTTTGGCCCGGTAGTCATGCACGGAGATTTCCAAAAGCCTGAAGAATCTCCCTGCGCAGGGGCTGTTCCAACGCTAACCATGGCTCCCCTGCGACCCACACATCCCTCACCCGCTGTGATACGACGGAGTTATAGACATGGATGCACAGCCGACCGCCTCGAACGCGCCGCATCTGACGCAAGACCAAGCAGCAGCGCATCTCAACCTTTCGCCGCGAACTCTGGAGAAGTATCGCGTCATCGGCGGCGGGCCGAAATTCAGAAAGTTCGGTACTCGAGTGCGCTACACGTTGAACGACCTCCACGAATGGTCGGCGGCCCGAACGTGCGAGAGCACTTCGGATCCTCTGTACACCGCCCGCCCCAAGGCTCGGACGCGCGCCCGATGAAATCCGACAGCCGCTCGGTGCGCCTCGCGACAGAGCGCAGTCAACTGGAGCTTTTTCGTGCCATGCCGGGTGACGTGGCCGTGCGCGACGCGCAAGACCTCATGGCCTATCCCTTCTTCGCACTGGGCAAGGGTCGCAGAACGATCCCGATCCATTTTGAGGCGCGGCAGGTTGTCATCTGTGTCGAAGGAACGGGCGAGCACGGCATCGCGACGATCTGGGACGCTGACGTGCTCATTTGGGCTGCATCGCAAATCGTCGAAGCACGAGACGCACAACTACCGACTTCCCGGCTGATTGCTGCCACGCCTTATGAAATCCTCCGCTTCACTGGGCGCGGGACCTCCCTGCGGGACTATCAGCGGCTCCGCGCGGCTCTCGATCGATTGCAGTCCACCACCGTCGCCACGTCCCTTCGTCAACCCTCATCACGGCGGTTGCATCGCTTCTCGTGGCTCAACGAGTGGACCGAAAGAACGACACCCGACGGCAGGTCGCTCGGATTGGAATTGATTTTGCCGGACTGGTTCTATACCGGCATTCTGGATTCCACGCTGGTACTTACTATCGACCGAGCTTACTTCCGTCTGAGTGGGGGTATTGAACGGTGGCTATATCGGCTGGTGCGCAAACACGCGGGTCATCAAGCGGCAGGCTGGCGGTTCGACATCCGACACTTGCACGCGAAATCGGGCAGTCTCGCGCGGTTCTCTGACTTCGCCATCGACATACGCCGAATTGCAATCCAGCAAGCGCTGCCGGGGTACGAGCTGGTAGTCGAATGCGACGCTCGGGGAATCGAGCTCCTGGCCTTCCGCCCTCGCACGCGCGCCAGCTTCGACCGTACGTTGCGCCGGCTCGTAGCGGCCAGCAGGGTTGGGGATAAACAGTGAACTTGCTCGTGCTATCAGGCGCAAACCCCATCGTGCTAACAGGCGCAGCAGCCTCGTGCTATCAGGCGCACAGCTCGATCGTATCATCTTGTAGCGCCAGCAATTTTCGCCTCCGTAACTCTTCTAACCCAGAAACCCTACGGATTTCTTCTAACAGGAGCGCCCCTGTGGATAACACTCACACTACGCGCATCGAAGTCCGACTCATTCCCAATCTCCTGAACGTATGGGTGTGCTTCGGCCGAGCAGTTCACGAAGACTATCTGGGTCTCCTATGGCGTGCGCTGTACTTCGCGCCTGGGAGCATCCTTGGAGTCGCGCAGCGGATCGAAAACCCACACTGTACGATCGTGCAACAGCTTACAGTCCTACGTGCTCCCGACGCGAAGGCGGTGGCTCGCGAAAGGGGTGTCTCACCCGAATGCGATCGGTTATTGCGAGTTGCCGGAACCCAGAAATGTCGTCTGGTGCTTGCCCTGATCGATGCGATCCAGGATCAGTACATTGAACCGGCCGACGTCTGTCCAGATTACTGGCGCAACCTCCACTGGCGCCTGGCAACGCGCCGAGATCCGCACCTGTACACGCGCGCGGAACACCAACTCTACCTCGATCAGACGGTCCAAAAGCGATGACCAAAGTTACTCCGTTGCTGTTCGTCACCGTTGTCGGCATCGCGGCGCTCGGCTTCTCGGCGGTCTGCAGTGATGCATTTGAAGTACTGCTCTATAACCCGAGTAGGAGTGCGCCACGGGGATTCTATTGGCGCGATCCGTTCGTGACTTACCGTGTAGGTCAATACGTCTTTGCTCGGCTGCCAGCCGCACCCGCAGCCTTAGCCGACCAGCGCGGCTACCTGCCCGCGAACGTCCTTTTGCTCAAACCGATTGCGGCCACGCACGGGGATGTTGTCTGTATGCGGCAGGGTTTCGCCTTCATCAACGGACAGCCTGTCGCGCGACTGCTGACACGTGATGCGCGTGGACGCCATCTGCAGCCGTGGCCCGATTGCCGCGCTCTCGATGCAGACGAGGTGTTCCTGCTCGGTGATGGCAGCCCCGCATCGTTCGATGGACGTTATTTCGGACCCGTCCACTATTCCGACTTGCGCGGCGTCGCGACCGCTTTGTGGACATGGTAGAACTGCCGCATCGCTGCGGCTGGATCGCCGCTTGGCTCACGGTGACAACGCCGATCTACGCCGCTGAGACGACCGGGAAACCCGTCTACTGCGGCACCGATCGGTGGGACTCGCTCATCCTGGAAGCCGCGCAGCGCTTTGATCTTCGGCCCGCTTGGGTGCGGGCTGTCATCCGCATCGAGAGCGGGGGTTGCGCCACGACAAGCCAAGGGCCTGTCACGTCCTCGGTGGGAGCGATGGGTCTGATGCAACTCATGCCCGACACGTGGTCTCGCTTGCGCGAGCGGCTTCATCTCGGTTCGGACCCCTATGACCCCGCGGACAACATTCTGGCCGGTGCTGCGTACCTGCGCGAGCTCTACGACGCGTTTGGAGCAAGCGGCGCGCTGGCCGCCTATCACGCCGGTCCCGAGCGCTACAAGCAGTGGTTATTGGCCGGGCGCCCTCTTCCTGCAGCGACGCTCGATTATCTCGATCGACTACACGAAGCACTGGCGCGTATGGATGATTGGCTGCTGTTTGATCGGTCGCCAGCATCACTTCTGCGCACACCATTTGTCGATCGGGATGCCATCTCACGAGCGCTCGAGAGCCGATCACTCTCCGGCATGGCTCCGACCGTGTTTGTACCTTTGCATCATGCCACCTCGGTCGAGACGACGACCTCGCTTGAGACTCCCGATGTGCAGCCACAGTGACCGTGCAGAGACTCGCAGCGGGACGCGAGTGACCCAGGAGCCCGGAAGCAAGATAAAAGGCGACGGCACTGCGTCGCGTCTAAGGCGTTGTCTGCACATCGGTTTTTGCGGCACTCGCCCAAAGAGGGCGCGTGCCGCGAAGACCCTTAAGCCGTTGTTCTGGTGTCAATTTTTTGGTGCTTTTCTCGATCCGCCTACGCTTCATTACGACCGCGCACGCCACGGCCCCAAGCCATGAGCCGCCGCGACGATGACGACTTTCGACCGAAGGTCGGCCCGCCGCGCGCCCAAGGGCGGGGGGAGATCGAGCGCCTCGGCAAGCCGGGTGCGCGCCCACTGCGGTTCACAACACGCGTCCTCAAAGCTGCAGCCAAAAGCGGCGGCAGTGGCCGCACGGGATTGAGGAAGCGCGCCTCTCGGCCAGGCGCCCAATCCGGTCGTGGTCAGGTTGCTTCGCGTCTTGCCCGACAGAACTTGGGACCGCGTACCCGCCGCGTCATCATCAAGACTCGATTGGTGGTCATGGCTGGCGCGAGTCCCACGTCCACGCAAGACTATCTGCGCTATATCCAACGCGACGGCGTCAGCCGTGATGGTGAAGCGGGTCGCCTGTACTCGACCGACCTCGATACCGTCGATCGCGAGGCCTTCCAGAATCGCATCCAGCATGATCGGCATCAGTTTCGCCTCATCGTCTCGCCCGAAGACGGACAGGAGATCGGAGACCTCCGATCGTACACGCGTGATCTCATGGCACGGACGGAACGTGATCTGGGCACGAAGCTCGATTGGGTGGCCGTGGATCATTGGGACACCGACGACCCTCACACGCATATCCTCCTTCGCGGCAAGGATGAATATGGAGCGGATCTCATCATTGCCCGCGAGTACATCGCACACGGCATGCGGGCTCGCGCGCGGGAGGTAGCCACCGAATGGTTGGGACCGCGAACGGAGGTCGAGATTCGCGCAAGTCTCGCGCGCGAAGTCGAACAAGAACGGTGGACCAGTCTCGACGAGGCGATCCAACACGATGCCCAGGCGGGCCGGATCGATCTCCGACGCGACGCGCAAGGCACCACCCTGGACTTTCACAAGTCGCTGCAGGTCGGGCGACTGCAACGTCTGCAGAAAATGGGACTCGCGCAAGAGCTCGAGGCGGGCGTGTGGTCTGTCAGTCCCGATCTCCAAACGACACTCCGGGCGATGGGCGAGCGCAGAGACATCATTCGCACGATGCAGAGGACTTTCTCACGCGAACGGCGGGACTTCGCTATCTTTGACCCGGCGCGGTCTGCGGCCGTCGTGGGCCGCGTTGTCAGTAAGGGTTTGGTTGACGAACTCCAGGACCGCGGCTACTTGATCGTGGACGGTATCGATGGGCGGCCGCACCACGTCACGCTGCCAGCCCGCTTGAAACTCGACGATTTCCGGATCGGTGCGGTCATCGAGATCAATGGCGTGCGCAAACCCCGCCAAACCGATCGCAACATCGTCAACGTCGCCCAGGACGGACTGTATCGAGTCTCCGATCACCTAGCCGCAGCGCGCCAGCGCGAACGTGATCCAGACGGCTTTGTGCAAACCCATATACGGCGGCTCGAAGTCCTGCGTCGGGCACAAATTGTGGAGCGGCTGGACGAGGGGCTGTGGCGTGTGCCGGCGGATCTCCCGGCACGCGGCCAAGCCTATGACGCCCGGCGTGACTCGCAGGGGAGCATGGGGTTGCGCGCCCACCTTCCGCTCGCGCAGCAGCGACGGGCAATCGGGGTCACCTGGCTCGACCGCCAGCTCTTAGCCCGCTTCGACACGCTCGCCCCCACAGGTTTCGGCGCCCAGGTGCGCGAAGCACTGGCTGACCGTGAAGCCTTCCTCATCGAGCACGGCTTCGCTCAGCGTCAGGGCCAGCGCGTCGTGCTCATGCGCAACTTGCTGGTCACGTTGCAATCGCGCGAACTGGAAACAGCCGCCAAAGAAATCGCAGCGCAGACCGGGCTTGCATTTCGAGCTGCCGAAGACGGCGAACAGATCTCGGGCATCTATCGTCGCTCGATCCAACTGGTAAGCGGTCGCTTTGCCATGCTAGATGATGGCCTCGGATTCACCCTCGTCCCCTGGCGTCCCGTCATCGAAAATCGTCTGGGTCAGTCCCTGACCGCCGTGGTTCGCCGACAGTCCGTCTCGTGGGAGTTGGGTCGGGAGCGCGGCTTGTCGCTCTAATACCCCAGGTCCAGCATCCCCGCGATATCTGCTCCGCCGCCGCAAGACCGCTTTCTCGCTTTACGACGAGATCACATAGGAGTCAAATCCTCCTGTTCCAGCCGGTGGTCCCTTGACCCAGTATGCGCATCCCCACCCCCGAAGAATCCAGTCTTGGTCCGGTCATACCGGAGATGTGCGCGTTGCCTATCATCGGCAAGATCGGGCAACTTTCGGTGTACCTCGTTGATAGCTCAGTAGAGACAGACATTCGCCAAAACATTGCGCACGTAGCGATGGTTGCACAGCGCTCCATGCCAAAGTATCCCGCCGGTTATGACGGAAGCGTAACGGAGGACGACCAACGTCTCTACATCTTGGCAGCGGGAGAACGTGCAGTCGGATTTGTGTTGACGGCCCTTGACGAACGATTCTGGCGTCTGTCGTGGAAGGCCGACGGCGCAATCGAGCTTCTTGGCCAGGAGGCCTTGTTGCGGCGCGGTCCGAAGGTCGCCCGGGTGTGGGTCGCGGGCGAATACAGACGCAAGCGCGTATCCATTGAACTACTCCAACTCTCGGTTCAGCATTGGTCGGTGGAAGTTTCAGCGCTAGGATGGGAGCTTCCGTTCACTCCCAGCGGTGCGGCTCTCGTGCAGCGAATCCTGCCCACGCTCTTCCTTGGGTGCGGTGATCGATACTCTCTCTACCACAGCCTGACGACAGCGCCCGGGGCGCAAGATCAGACCTATGGATAGTGATTTCACTTTGCTTGCGCTTCATTTTCACAGGAAATTGTTCAACGTGCATGTTTTGTAGGGAACGACTTCGTCTGCTCGGAAGCTTCTCCGCGACCGACTCCGCGGCCTTGGGCGTGACGAATGCATTCTTGTCTCGGGATCGGCTTGAACAGTGCCGACTGGGCCGCTGGCCGCTTGGCGCCAAATCCGAACTGGCCCGTGAGCAACTACCGGCGAAAGCCAGGGCGCTCCGTCTCCCGCATAGGCGCATCGCCGAGAGCGGGACGAAACGAACGTAAGCAACGCATATCTCCTTGGTCGGATAGCCGTCGCCGGACTCGGCGATTGCGCCGCCGTCATCAGCACGCGATCGCCAGCATCAGCGCTCGCACATCAATCAGCTTCATTGCCTTCCGGACAGGATGCCAATTGATTGCTCTGTAACCCCGCCACGCCACCGACCATGGTTCGGTATTTCATGTATCGCGGATTTCCAAAGGCGTCTTCATAATGAACTTCACCGTAGACAAAAAGGATCTTGCGCCTGCTGATAAGCACGGTATGGTCATCATTGCTCATAACTCCCGGCGCAGCCATGAACCAATGAAAGGTGCCAGTAGGGGCAAGCACTCCCATCGTGCCACGCGGGTCACCGGCGGGTGGCGGCAATGCCTCGAAGGATTCTGCCACCCCCATGCCTCCAACCAGTCTGAATTTGTACGCTGGTGTTTGGCCATAATTTTTGACGACTATGTGTGCTACGGGCTGCGCGCCGGTAACAAGATCCCTAATTTCACCAGATTCGACTGAGAGGTATGCTCGCAATTGTGCACGGCTGGTGGCTATCTGTCGGTAGCCCATCAATACCAAGCCGGCAGTAACAAAAGTGAGCAGGATCGTCGCAAGTGCCGTAATGGCAGCACCGTAGTCATTCACGAAAGCGACAATGCGCACCCAAAGCCCATCGGTCCGGTTGGATGCGGGAGCGGCGTTTCGGGATGCGGCTAACGCGGAAAGTTGCGGAGTCGGCAGAGGTGGTGATTTTACTGCGGCGACGGGCGGAGCGCTTGCAGCAAGGTTTCTTAGATCCTCAGATCCAACTATGCCGGTGCAAGAGTTGAATCTGTAGGTATGCCCTCCGACATCCTTGAGTTCCCAGCATGAGAATGTTGCGGGGATATCGCGCCTGACCGCTGACCATCCGCCGCTGGCGACAATCGCTATCGCCCCCAAAAACAGCACAATCGACGCCCACATCCAAATGATGCTTCGTGTGCAGACGCGAGGCTCACCTGGTTCGCTCGCGAATCTTCGGAGAATGGCGCTGCTGTAGGGTGGCTTTCCCACAGCCCGCCCCGGCTCGTGTTGCAGTGAGCATTTGCGGCGCAGCCTATTGTGGAAAACCGCAGCGGCTAATCCGATGCCGGCGCAGCAGATCGCCGCGACCATCGACGTAGCCAGGGGGTGAAGGCCGGGATTCTGGAGTACGGCCGGAAGCATCGCCGTCAAGGCCGCCGCGCTTCCGCCGTTTATGAGCTGTAGACCGCGGACCGTTTCAGTATCGATTTGAGCCCTGATTTCTACCGAACTGCTCATGCGTAGGTCCTTACGATTGATGCTTTGCCAGCAATTCAACGTCCCAAGCTTCGCATTTTGAACTCGAACTCGTCGAGGACTACCCTGGGGTACGGGTGTCTACTACGACGAGGCAGTGCAGCTTTGTACGAGTGGCTCCAACCTCTGTCGGAGGCGAGTAGCCGGGCGTAGTGGGCTCAACGGCTTCAGTCGGCCCGAAGTAACCTATGCCTCTTCCCGGCGGCGGTCCTGTCAGCTCGAAAGAGCGGACCCTCTGTTGCACTGCGATTTATGGGATACAGCGGTGTCCGAACGAATCCACCTCTTGCCGCTATAATGAACGCGAGCAGATCTTCACTGCGACGGCTCAAACCACGAGCGGTCGCCGAACTCAAATGTTAGGTTGATATGACAATACGGGACCCACCCACCACGATGAACAGGTCTGCCGCCGTACCAGAGAAAAGCAATCGAGAGACGCCGCCTGTTCAAGAGGCTCTTTGGGTTCTCAATCGACTGAAGCAGCACGTCTTAGAGCGTATAGCTGACCAGGAGGTCGCGAGTGGGGTCCTCACCGTGCTTGCCGAACACGAGAGGACGTTAATCTCCGTCGTGGACCTCGGGCACTCTCCGAGACCCTCCGCGATGGAACCCGGTCTAATCCGTCAATTCGTCAGACTGGCCAGCCTCGTCGCGGAAACCATCAGCTACCTCCCTGGGATTTCGGAAGGGCCTCGACCTCGAGACCATAAGGCGACTTGGTACCACGTTCACACAACGATACTTGATAGTCTGGACGACTACCCAGGGGACCTGGTGGACAGGGGGCTCCTCGCTGCGCTTGAGGTCACGCGAGGAGAAGTGTCTGAAGCCTACCTGCTGGTCCGGCCAACCGCAATCGAGAGGCTTTCCGAAGATTGCCGCCTTTTCTTCGCTGCTCTCGAGTTAGGCGCTGGTTTGCTAGCCGCTCATCTCGGCCGTCCGCCCGTCATCGCTCGGACAGGAAAGGACGCACACACTGCGTTCCGATCCAAGTACTCGGGGGACACGGAACGGTATCCAATCGATATTCGCACGTGCGTAGTAAACGATATTCGTCGGTACTTTCCAGGTCAAAGCGTCGTCATCCAGAGCCGTGTGTTCCAGGCCGTTCAGGCCACGTACTCAGACTCGATTGACCAACTCTGTCCCGAAGACACTGAATTGTTCGCTGGACTTCTTCTCGCTGCTCCGGTCCTTGCATTCGCCCTGCTAGATGCCGACTTCTCACCAGAGGCTTTCATCGACCCCAAGGTGACCTTTGCACCAAACGATTGCCCAACTTGGGGTTATGCATGGACAGTCTCTCTTAGTCGTATGTTCTTCTATAACGACGGAACGCCGACTGAAGTCGCAAGGCGCACGTTGGCCTCGAAGCAGTTCGGGATTTTCGAGCTCCTTGACGGTATCGTTGAGTCAATGTCACGCCCGTGGAGCCACGCAATCAAATCAGATTTCTTTCAGAAGTGTCGAAAAGCCTCTCGTGGGTTCGCCTCTGAGGCGGTGACTGAGACAGATGTCGTCTCAACCATTAGGAACCGATCCCGAATCGCACAGAGCATAGATCCCTCCTTCGCTTGGCAACAATTCGGGATTTACCTTGACGACGACGGCAACGTGAAGGCTACTGCGTTCTCACCGTGGAGTGTAAGCCGCTTCAACGACTGGACTAACGAAAGCCAGGAACACCGACTAGTGCGTGCAAACATCGTGCAATCCGCTGGGCCGCTATCGCGTGATGTTCTGAACGAGCTTGAATGGCTGATTTCCCAAAACCTACCGGAGGCCGCTTTTCAACGCTTTCTTGGCGAAAACCCAAGCGTCTTGCTTGCACTCGGCCCCTATCGACAGGCAGTGCCGCACATCATCCTTCACGAGGACCACGGCCAGAAGCTAATCCCAGACTTCTTCCTCGAGGTCGCCGACCGTCGTGGTGCAGATGTTGTGGATCTCAAGCTTCCCGGTGCGAGGATAGATCTCCGGCAGGCAAGGCGGGAGCGCTTTCGGGCTGAAATTCATGAAGCGGTCGCCCAACTGCGGACCTATCGGGACTGGTTTAGATCAGCAGAGCATCGAAGGCGATTCTTGTCCGAAACAGGAATCAAGTGCTTTCTGCCTAGAGCTATCATCGTATTCGGACGGTCGATGGATTTTCAAAGCCACGTAGATCGGCAGCGACTCGAGGCAACACTGCCCGAATGGGCACGGCTTTTCACATACGACGATCTTCTGTTTTCGGCTAGACAGTGGATGCGTAGAACGCATTGAAGCCGCCCAACAACGACATGAGGTTTACGGTGCTTCGCTGACGCCGAGCGCTACGTCCGCTTTCGAGGAATCGATAGCTTGTCCAAATGGCCGGTCCTGGCCGGTTGTGACCATAGCGATTTGAGCGCTTTCGGTATGGGTCGCGGACAAGCGAGGATCAGCGCCCCAACGCTCACAGAACCGGACCCACTGTTGCTCGCCGGAACGGACCCTCGTTGTGCGCGGTTGCGCTGGAGTGCGCGTGGTCGCCAGACGCTGGCGCCGCTTGCGGAGCGGGGAATCGGAAGAATGCTCAGTTGTAGCCCCGGCGGAGGCGGAGTGACCAACCGTCTGCACGATGCTGGTAGGCAACTCCCGCACAACAGCCGAAGATCACAGACCCCATCGCCAATGGCCGATCGTCAGAGGTCTGAATATGGCGGTAATCCGTCCGTATACATGCTCCTGTTGAGAACGGCGTAGAAGCCTGGCTGGACAGCTTTGGAAACTCCTCGAACAATGCAGCTACCGAGACAGTCAGCTCCTTACTCAGGTCGAAGCGACTCATTTATCTACCAACTCTACAAGTCGTCTCTCAATACGTGTCGCCATCTCTACAAACTCCCAAGGTAATATCCTAATCAAACGGAGAACGTCAAGATTATGACTCTCGTAGTCACTTGCGAATCGGAGCAGGCAAGAGGGAAACGCTGAACGGATAGGAACCACCCGTTCCTGAACAAGTCTGTCCAATATCGGCCGCACCAGCTCGAACGCGCGCTCTTTCGCATGGGCATCGTTCCGCTGATAAGCCACCTGCGCTTCCGTCAATCGAATTTCAATATCCGTCCATTTAGTCATTATGTGCGGATCTGCGTTTTCAGTGTAAGGCGCAAGCATGCTGCGGATGCGGTCAAGATCGGGCCGATCCGATTGCAACAAAATCCTGGCGCCATGTAGAGCTTCGTTTGAATGCCCTGTGGAATAATCGAAAGTTGTTTCGTCGGCGGACTTTTCAAAACATACTGTCGCAGCTTTCAGATTCCCTTCTCCGAGTAATGCGATTCCTTCGTGCTGCCAAAGTCGCGCCAATAGCGTCCTGACGCGGGTGGACCGTCGCTCGCGGCTAATGGTGTGCCCGGCTAATGCCACCATTTTCTTCGCTCGGGTGTATTGCGCCGCGTCTCGATAGTATGAGCCTATTTCCATGGCGACTCGCGCGCACGTGACCCGTTCTATTTCGTGAGCTGCAGAATTGATCAAAGGATAGAGAATCTTGCGAAGCAGGTATGTCGCATAGTCCAGGCGATTCAAAGGCCGCAAATTTACGAGTGCATTAGCACAGAAGAAAGCGGCTGTATCCGCACTTTCGAAGTAGTCTCTCGGGTGTCCTCGTTTGTGCCAGGGTGCGTTGAAGGCGAGGTTCGCTCCGAGAACCGAGCAGCCGTAACCGTACGCGTATCTACCGGTGGCGAAATAGATGCCCGCGAGATTTGTGAGACCCTGGGGTGAAAGTCGTTCATGTAGGATTCGCCCAGACCGTTTGTCGATATTCCCGTTCAACGCAGAGTTGAGCGGAATCAGGTTGAACTCGCAGTCGCTGTTTGAGGGGTTTTCATCGAGGTGATGTAGGACAACCTCCACCTCTTCGTTCGTTACAAGACATCGTAACCTACAGGTCGGAGCGCCCTCATAAAACTCGGCGACCTTTCGCGCTGTTGTGCGAGGCGGTTTTACGCGGGGAGTCTTTCGACGGGCCATGAGACCAG
>Ga0307511_10001698_pt1 | contig 23196 bp, 19 predicted proteins | sample 13_EM_MG_FD_200266 | JGI IMG/M metagenome (GOLD analysis project Ga0307511, IMG submission 200266) | Populus trichocarpa ectomycorrhiza microbial communities from riparian zone in the Pacific Northwest, United States - 13_EM | ecosystem: Host-associated > Plants > Roots > Unclassified | place... | reverse complement strand
AAAAAATAAAATATTTTATATATATATATATATATATATATATATATATATATATATATATATATAAAATAATATGGTTTGGTGCCTCGTGTGTATAATCAATTCAGTACTTGAGTGAGTTTTTTTTTTGCTGCTCTATACAACTTTTCTCACCTACTTTATACTCCACACCATGGTTGGACGCTTGATACACCAAACATACTAACCCCTTCCCCCTCCCTCTCTATAAATCTTCTGCAAAAGGGTGGTGCAACTACAGACCGAACATTCAGAAATGTCCGGTTTAGGACATCCAAACATGTCACAAGGAGAAGGTTTTTTTCCCAGTGACAACCTGCCACTCTTTAACCATAACAACCGAATGGAGCTCCAACAATATCCTAGAAGATCCAAACCTTCTCTTTCTCCTACTCTTGGTGAGCTCCTAAAGCGTGTAGAAGATGCGCAAAGCGACACCTCCATTGACAGCACTCCTGTCCATCATCATCAAACCCTTGAGCTAGGCTATGCCTGTAGCTCTATGCCACCATCGAGCCCCTTTGTTCTTTCTTTTAACAACTTAACATACAGTGTCAAAGTTGGCCAAAATATGCCGTTTCCAGTCTGTGGAAAGGAGGACTTGTCACATGGTTCTTCAGAGACAGCTAGCATGAAGGTTTTGTTGAATGATATATCAGGAGAAGCGAGAGAGGGGGAAATTATGGCTGTTCTTGGGGCTAGCGGGTCCGGAAAATCCACATTGATTGATGCACTTGCTGACCGAATTGCAAAGGAGAGCTTGAAAGGGTCTGTGACTTTGAATGGTGAGGTCTTGGAGTCAAGGCTATTGAAAGTGATATCTGCTTATGTGATGCAAGATGATCTTTTGTTTCCTATGCTTACTGTGGAAGAGACACTGATGTTCTCGGCCGATTTCAGGCTTCCCCGCTCCCTCTCCAGGTCAAAAAAGAAAGCAAGAGTTCAGGCCTTGATCGATCAGTTAGGCTTGCGTAATGCAGCCAATACTGTGATTGGAGATGAAGGACATAGAGGCGTGTCAGGAGGTGAAAGAAGAAGAGTTTCTATTGGAACTGACATTGTTCATGACCCGATTCTCTTGTTTCTTGACGAGCCAACTTCAGGGCTTGATTCAACTAGTGCTTTTATGGTTGTTAAGGTTTTGCAGCGCATCGCACGAAGCGGAAGCATTGTGATCATGTCCGTGCACCAACCAAGTTACAGAATCTTGACCGTACTTGACAGTTTGATCTTTCTTTCACATGGGCAAACAGTATATGGTGGCTCTCCAGGAGGTCTTCCAGAATTCTTTGGTCAGTTTGGACATCCAATTCCTGAGAACGAGAACCGAACTGAGTTTGCGCTGGATTTGATTCGTGAACTTGAAGAAGCTCCTGATGGAACCAAGACCCTAGTTGAATTCAACAAGTCATGGCAAACCAAGAAAAATCCCACGAACAGAACCTGCAATGTATCCAAGCTTTCACTCAAGGACGCAATAAGTGCCAGCATTTCGAGAGGGAAACTGGTCTCCGGTGCCCCAAATAATTCAAACTCGACATCTTCAGTTCCAACCTTTGCCAATCCACTCTGGGCTGAAATGATGGTTATAAGCAAAAGATCATTACTCAATGCAAAAAGAATGCCTGAATTGTTTGGAATTCGCCTTGGTGCTGTTCTTGTTACAGGTATAATCTTGGCTACCGTTTTTTATCATCTTGACAACTCTCCCAGAGGTGCGCAAGAGCGATTGGGCTTCTTTGCTTTCGCCATGTCCACTACTTACTACACCTGTGCAGAATCTATCCCTGCCTTTCTCCAAGAACGTTATATTTTCATGAGAGAAACCGCCTACAATGCTTATCGCCGCTCTTCATACGTTCTTGCTCACTCTCTAATCTCAATTCCCTCTCTGATCGTACTTTCTATTGCCTTTGCTGCAACAACATTCTGGGCTGTAGGACTTGATGGTGGGTTTTCTGGGTTCTGCTTCTACTTCTTCGCAATCTTGTCTGCATTTTGGGCTGGAAGTTCGTTTGTTACTTTTCTTTCAGGTGTTGTCTCTCATGTTATGCTGGGTTTCACCATTGTGGTTGCCATCTTGGCATACTTTCTTCTCTTCAGTGGATTCTTCATCTCTCGAGACCGAGTCCCATCGTACTGGATATGGTTTCACTATATATCTCTGGTGAAATATCCATACGAGGCAGCTCTGCAAAATGAATTTCATGATCCAACAAAATGTTTTGTTAGGGGTGTGCAAATGTTTGATACCACACCTCTTGCTGCGGTGCCATTGTCGTTGAAATTGAAGATGTTGAAGAGCATTAGCAGCACTTTGGGCATGAACATTACAGGCAACACTTGTGTAGTCACAGGAACAGATATTCTAAGGCAACAAGGGATAACACAAATAAGCAAATGGAATTGCTTGTGGGTCACTATTGCTTGGGGGTTTTTCTTCAGGATTCTTTTTTATTTTGCTTTGTTGTTGGGCAGCAAGAACAAGAGGAGGTGAATAGGATAAATTTTATGGGTCTTTAACAAGAATGGAGCTACCAAAGAACATGATGGTGAGGGATTCTCCTAGTTATTGATCACCGTAAAATTTATTGGTGGTTCTTGGCTTCTGCACCAAAAAAAATATTACCTTAAGGCAATCATACAGTTTTCTTGCTTTCTTCCCTCGTATACTTAGAAGGTTTATTTTGTATTTGCTCCTTAATTTACCATTCAGAAAAGTACCTTTCTTAAATTTCATGTTCAAATTTGATGTAATTCAACTAGTTTAGAACAAGGCTGGCCATGGAAGATTCAATAAAATTTGTAAAGATCATGCTACCACTGATTTCCGAAACATTATTAAGGACTTCGTACAATTACTAGGTCAAAGGATAAGGATTCTTCAAATAACTGGAAGGAAATTAATGGTTTTTCTTGTTCATATTGATATAATTTGCTAAAGCTATAGCAAAAAGTCAAAAGCATGACGCCTGCTGGAAATCTGTGCAAGTAAACAATGCAGGGATCATCAGAAGCATTGATCATCAGAAGCATTTGGATTCTGATGCTTTAGCAGCTTCAAGAATTTCTGCAGATGGGGAGGGGGATGGGGTCGGAGCACAGTTATTAAACCCTGCTAGCTCAGTAGGCCAACCCAAATCTTGAATTAGATTGGGTTTTAAAAAACAAATATTTAGGAATTGACTGAGTCAATCCGTTTAATTTGTGACTCAGGTCTTAACCAGCTGAGTCTAGCCATATTTCATTGCCATGGGTAACATAAGCTAGCTTAAATCAATGACATAAAGTTGCACAAAACATTATACAGTCCACGGCACACACCTAATTCGTCAAGCCATCACCAGGTTGGTTAGTGAACATTCAGGCTTTCGAGTAATTGCGGTGAAGATTGTATTTTATTTAAAAAGGAATTAGAATAATTTTTTTTAAAAAAATTTATTTTGATATTAATATATTAAAATAATATAAAAACATTAATTTAAAATTAAAAAAAATTAAAAATACAATTAAACTACAATATTAAATAAAAACTTGGTATCATGTAGCACCACGGGTTGCACATAGCAAAATCTAGAGAATCATGTTTTTATTGTGGTGTGCGGTAATATCAAACATGGAACTAAATCATTTCTCCTATTTCCATCAAAGTAATTAAATTTATTAATTAATTGAGATATTACTCAATTTTTAAATTTAAGTCAAGAAGAAATAAAAATATTATTTAATTAAGGTTCTTAATTTATCAAATTTATTTCTTATATGAAAGCTATTTTTCAGATCCTTTGTCATCATGCAATTAAAATCAGTCAAAGTTCAAAACTCATTTTTGGCACCACTTTGCATCTGCCATAAATTCCACTCCTCGCACTTTTGACTCCTCGCTCTCTTTACTTCGTTTTGCTGAAGGTACTCCACTCTCTCTCTCTCTCTTGCTCTGTGTTTGGTTGCAGCCTCCATTCTTTAATTTGAGTCTCCACTTGCATTACATGCTTCCAAACATACCTTTTTATTTGATTTTTCAAGTTTTGAACTCTCTTCTCTTTGTGAATTGGATGACAGGATAATTTGTAGAGACTTTAATGGCCGTGAGAAAACCTGGTTTAATTGCTCTATTTGATCTTGATGACACTCTCACTGCTCCAAGGAAGGTATTAATTAAAAAAAAAACATTGTCAGCGTAAAATAAGAATAAATATCAAATTAGTTCACCCATTGAAATTGACTTTTCTTCAATTCAAATTCCAGGCAGCCACCCCAAGTATGTTAGAGTTCATCAAGGAACTCCGAAAGGTATTAATTATATTTATTTTTAGCACTAAAAAAACGGGTTATTCTTTTTTTATGGAGTCTTTGCCCCTCGAACAGGGATGGAGAGTTAAAGAGTATTGGTAAATGCAGGTTGTTACTATAGGACTGGTGGGTGGATCTGATCTCTCTAAGATATCAGAGCAGCTTGGAAAGACAGGTTTGAGCTTACTAAGGTTTTAAAGCTATTTTTCCGGAGTTAAAGGGGAGTTAGTAATTGTTGTATTCTTGGCTCTGCAGTTATTAACGACTATGATTATGTATTTTCTGAAAATGGGCTTGTTGCTCACAAAGATGGGAAGCTTATCGGCACCCAGGTACAGTTTGAGATGGAGATTTGAAACACTTGAGCTCAGTATTAGATCTGTTTCTTTTTTCCTTAAAATACTAGCTGCCAGTTACTTGTTAACTTGTTTTTCTAAATTACTGTGTATAATTCTCCTTTTCCAGAGCTTGAAGTCATTTCTTGGAGATGAGAAGCTCAAGGTGAGATCTTTTGCCCATTATACAAGAATAATCTAAGATTGCTTGTCTAGAAATGGTGTTGTTTAATGATGAATCCATTTAAGTGGGGTTATGAAAGAGATGACTCGTAAAAGCATTAATGTTTGCAGATTACTTGTCTGAGACTACAACAAGAACAAGATCATCTAGGATAAATTGAATAGTGTAGGGAATAGTGTCTTTTCACTGAGGATGCTGACTTGCAGCGCCGAGACTCGCATCCCATTGAGATAATTAAAAAAAGGGATGTTCTGGCATAGTAATTATATCGATTTTTTTTCTAATAAATTTTTAATGAATCTGCAGGAATTTATAAACTTCACACTTCATTATATTGCTGACTTGGATATCCCCATAAAAAGGTGAGTGAATTCAGAGCTTGAAAGCCAATTTTTTTAAAAGCTCATCCAGCTGAATATTGCAAAGATGCTCAATAAGACCTTTCTGTTTTCCAATGACTTCTTTTTTATACAAGTTTTCCAATGATTTCTAAAGGGGAACATTTATAGAATTACGAAGTGGGATGCTTAATGTGTCACCAATTGGACGGAACTGCAGCCAAGAAGAAAGAGATGAATTTGAAAAGTATGACAAGGTAAGAAAAGACGTGGGTTAGAATTTGAACAAAAAAAAATTATTAGAAGCTATTGGGTTCATATTCTGGACTCTTTGTATAGTTGATGTTAATGCTGAAATACTGAACAAATTGAGTCCTCAGGTTCATAACATACGCCCAAAAATGTTATCTGTGCTGTGTGAAAAGTTCGCTCACCTTAACCTCACATTTTCAATAGGGGGACAGATAAGCTTTGATGTAAGTGCCATGTTAACTAGCTTATGATGATTCTTGAATGCAACAATCAGAAGGCGGGTTTGGAAGATTGGCATCATATTCATTATTCGTGCGAGATGCTTGTAACAGGTTTTCCCTCAAGGCTGGGACAAGACATACTGTTTGAGATACCTTGACGAGTTCAGTGAAATTCACTTCTTTGGTGACAAAACCTACAAGGTTATCCTCTTATTATATTTCTTGCTTTGTGTTTTTAATTAATGAAAATCAACAACACTTACATTATTTGTAGTCACTAATAATGTGTTTGTTTTCTTCAAAGTAACCTTCCTTTTGTTGGGACTTCATATTTTATAGATTATGTTGTGTTTCAAACATAACTTGTTAATGGGCATCATTCCTGCTACTGTAGGGCCCCCTAATTATGAATTGCTCATTGGATTTGTGGTGCTAATGTTAGTCATTTTGTCAAGAGAAACATCAACTGGGGGGAAATAAAGAATAACCAAATAATTGGTGTAAAGAGTCTGAGTTTCATTAACTAACGGATAATGTTTAGAGTTGCAACTGTGTGGACTTGCTGCTATTTTGTAAGCTAAAGGGCTAGTCTTGAGTTATTCTTGACTGATTATGACAATTTCTGAGGATTGTACTGGAAGAGTTGCATTGATTTGGAAAACAATGGATTTTCACTCTTTGTATCTAGTTATATCCTCAAAGCAGAAGATATTCGTGATTTCCCACAGAATATACTTGTTCTCTATAATTTAAACTAACCTTAGAAAATTCAGGATTGGTCCACACTCCTGCATATATCTTGTGTTGCTTTCACTGTTTCAGTGGCATTCTAATGTCCATATGCAATTGGAGATGTGATTCTAATTGTAGCATTCTATAATTCTTCTTTATCATTGAATTCCTGGATTTATTGGATTTTTTATTTGAACAGGGGGGAAACGATCATGAGATATATGAATCAGAACGAACGGTGGGTCATACAGGTCAGAAAAAGATTTCATCTCCAACCTATTTACTGGCATCTCAAGGTTTCATATTCAATATGATATGCATCAGAATAAATAAAATCAAAACAGCTTAAGATATAAGTTAATTCAACTAGTTATATTTTTTTTTCACATGGGAGAGTAGGGAATTAAAGATTGGTCTCTAAAGTTGGACTTCACCTATAACATTGTGAAGTTTGTGGGTGGTTATCCCGGACGCTTCAGCTGTCATTACTGCATTCAAACAATAACATTTAGCTGCATATTTTTGTCTTATACAAAGTCACTATGATACATGCAAATGCCATGTGAAGCAAAAAACTCATTCCAGATGCAATTAATCTAAATGGATGGTCTTATGTCCCATTTTTATTAAAGTATGCTTAAACGTTAATGCAGCTGTATTTAATGGTTTCGATTTATGGCTATTTTATCTGCAGTTACCAGCCCTGATGATACAGTGGAGCAGTGTAAAGCCCTCTTCTTTGCCTGAGCTCATGGCAATTATTTTGTTTCAACTCTGTGTTACATTTGTATGTTATCCATGAGAATAAGCGCAAAATATAAATTCCCAATTGAATGTATTATTTTATGAACAATGAAGACGTGATGGAGAGATATCCATTTATCACATGTAATTTCTTAACCTCGACTCCTATTTATATGCATTTATGAGAATGGGAATTTTACCAGCACCAGCAGTAAGCTTGGAGACTGAAATGCGTTCGTGTGTGCTCTTTTTCCTCGTTTATCGTCTTGTGTTGTTGCCTAAGCAAACCTAAAGTAATCATTATGAAATCGTAATTTATTTTTTAAGCCTGGAAAAATTAGTTTCTTATCTAAATTGGATATATTTTTCATTTATTTTTCTATGAGATGAAGGTAAATAAATTTGAATTTTATTTGTAACTTAAACCGAATTACTATGATTTTTTTTCTTTCCATCTTCTGTAGCTGCAATGATCAACTGTGCTTTTCAAAGTGGTATCTGGTGCATAATGTTGATTTTACCAAACATATATGGGGTATATTTAGTAGTGCTTTTTAAAATATTTTTATATATATAAAAAAACATTAATTCTATTTTTTTGTAAAAAAAAAAAAAAAGATTTGTGATACAGAAAATCATCCAAGAAAAATTGGAATTTTTTTAAAAAGTATCACACTTAAAGCCAAAAAAATATTTAAAAATAGCATTATTTTAAGAAGTGACTTTAGCATAGACGCAAGTGGAATTAGTTATTTTAACAAAAACATGATTGAAAACAGGGACTTTGATAAAATAAAATAAAAAAAAAACAAATCACAAATTAATCCTTACTATAACCTCAAACAATAATTTTAAATCTAAAAAACAAACCTTAAACATTAATTTTAAAAACAAGCACTAATCTAAAGCTTTTGGTTTTTTTTGTCTTCTTTTATCTTTTAATTTGTTTAAAGTTCACTCAATAATAGAGAATAAAATTTATCAAAAACCTCACATGGAATTGGAAAAAAAAAATAGGTCAAAAAACCAAAAGATTTTGATTATTTTTTATTTTTAATGTTAGTAATTAATTTTAGGGTTTAATATTGTTTAGAGTTTATATTTTGGGTTAATTTAAGGTTAGAATTAAGGTTTGTTTGTTTATGATTTTTCTGTTATTCTTAATCATATTTTTGTTAAAACTATTTTATTTTTTTAATATTTTTTTGGATGTATTATTTTACCAAATTTTGTAACCAAGTGTGCGTTTTGAAAAAGAAAAAACCCCGAAAATCCAATTGCATTTTAATTAAACACTTGAATTTATTTTCATCAATCAATCATTGAACAAAAGGAAAAAAAATTGGAAAAGGAAAATAAAATAAACGAAGGAAATAAAAGGCGCCGACGTGACCGTTAAAGGAAGCTGAAGCCAGAAGTCCCAAGCGACGAAACCAAATGGCCTGTGAATCAGAGGATCAGAACCCTAGATTCTTCGTGGCGGTTCATGTTGGAGCGGGATATCACGCGCCATCCAATGAAAAAGTTCTGAGGTCCGCCATGAAGCGCGCTTGTCTCGCTGCTGCTTCTATTCTTCGCAAGGTCCTCTCTTTTTTTCTCTTTTCTTTCTCCATTTCCTCAATTTCACAGTCAATTAGGATACTGTAATATTTCGTTTTCTTTTTGGACCGATTTAGGGTCCTGGTGGATGTATAGATGCTGTTACGGCCGCCATTCAAATGTTGGAGGTAACAAATTTACCTAGTTTGCTCATTTATGGTTAATTTTAATGCAAGAACATGGAAAGAATGCGATTTTTGTTTTCTGGCCGATCCAATGGGTTCTTGATTAAAAATTGAAGGTGCAAGGCGCAATTTCACCCGGCCTAGAGTGGTTAATGGAGGCGGGCTCTAGGTTTTACGTGTTTATTCTATCATGTTTTATTTCAGGGAAACCGCCTTAAATCTATGATTGAGTGTAGTTAACCTTCTTATAGGCGTATATAAATGAGAAGATGAGATGATGTTGCCTTTGTTGTTTTGTTGAAGGATGACCCAAGCACAAATGCAGGCCAGGGTTCTAATTTGACGGAAGATGGTCATGTGGAATGTGATGCTAGTATTATGGATGGTGATTCTGGTGCATTTGGAGCTGTTGGAGCTGTTCCAGGTATAAAATAAGACTTAGTTTTCATGTGGATTTCATTTATACTCTATGTTTCTGGTGAATTCACTGAATAAATATTTCACTAGTTGTAGTCCAGGTGTCCGAAATGCCATCCATATTGCTGCATTATTGGCCAAGGAGCAAATGATGGGGTCTTCACTGTTGGGTCGAATACCTCCTATGTAATTATCTATCTTTCTTTCTTCTTAATAACGTTCTGAATTGTTATGATGCCTCTTAAATTTTGTTCTCTTTTTCTGTGTTCCATCTTAATGTTGTTCGAGATGAATATTTCTACTTTCCTTAAAACTTGATATTTCATGTATGATTAGGACCTCTGTTTACAGTTCAAAATGCCAACTTCATGAATCATAACTGCTGCTTAAAATGTGCTCAGTGCTATAACATTTAAACATACTTCAACTGGTATCTTAAGTATTGAAGTCATGTTTTAGTTATTTGGAGGCATTTATATTCAAGTTTTGAATCAAATCGCTCTTGATATGATAATAATGGCATCTTGGACACACTCCAAAAACCTGTTCAAAAAAAAAAGAACAGAGATACTCCAAAAACGAGTTCTTTGATCAATTATGTCAATCAATGATGTTTTATATAAGTTAATTGTATTGTTTTTATATGAGGAAGATGTGTTGCATATAGCCATTTTCTTTTCTTTTTTTCCCCTTAATGTTTTCTAGTTTTCTCAAGGCGTGTTTTATGTGCCCTTAGGTTCTTGGTTGGTGAAGGTGCACGTGTATGGGGGAAGTCCAAAGGCATTGATTTGCCAGAAATTGTGGAGGCAGAAAAGGTATGGTTTGATCCTTTAAACTGATTTTCCTTCGGAAAATTAATTTATGCTTAATCTGTTATCTTGTTGAATATTTTTCGTTTGAAAAACAGTGGCTAGTGACAGCAAGGGCAAAAGAACAATGGACAAAGTACAAAAGAATGCTTGCTAATGCCAATGCTAAGATTTATTCTGATGATAGACTTTGTTGTAGTGCTCAAGAGACCTCAAAAATCTCAGGTATCACATTTGTTTTTGACACTAAACAAATCAATTGCTTTCTTTTAACAAGCATTAAGTCAGTAAGTGTAAATTCTTTGTTTATGAGCTACCTAGATTGTGAAACTGACTTCTCTCCTGCCATCTTCCAATTTCGCATGTTATGCAGAGTTTCATATTGTTGTTTCTGACAGTCGTTCTACGAAGTTAATTAGACATAATTATCTAACATTTATATAGATAGCTCTTGTTTTGTTGGTGGCTTGCAACCAATGCCATTGTGTATATCAATACAACATTTCTGTTTGCACCAGTATTCTTGCTTGTTTCTTTTCCCCTTTCATCTGTGTTAAAGACATTGGTCATGCATGCCTTTCCCAGGCTTTCCAAATATTACAATGTTTGATGCTTGTTGTATTGGTTTTGCAGAATTAGAATTTCAATCTCATGAACCTTCAGAAGGGAATGATGGTGGGCAATCGTCTATGCCAAGCACCATGGAAGAGGACTGTATCATGGACACAGTTGGAGTTATCTGTGTTGACACTGAAGGACACATAGCTTCTGGGGCCTCTAGTGGTGGTATAGCAATGAAGGTAATGAATAGTATAATTCATTTTCAATGTTGTTACTGACATATCTTGGAGGAATTAAGTAATTATAATGGGAAAACAGATAGGTGGGCGAGTGGGGCTGGCAGCAATGCATGGTTGTGGTTGCTGGGCTTCTTCAAGGGGTCCTTTTGGAGTTCCATTCATAGTTGGCTGCTGTGCTTCTGGTGCTGGTGAATACCTAATGAAAGGATTCGCTGCTAGGGAGTGCTGTGTTTCGGCATCAATGTATGATTCTCTTTTCTTGCAATATCTCTAGTTGGCCTTCTATCCTAGAATTCCACATGCTTACAATTGCTTAATGCATGGAGTCACCATGATCAATTCAGCTTGAGCCCTTGGAAGTTATTCATTTAAAGAAAGAAGAACAATAATTTTGATTGCATGCAGTAGCTGTATTTGCTGATGCTTCAACAATCAGATACTTGCCAATGCTTTGCTATGATGAATCAGGTGCTTCAAGGGATAGCCACTTTGTTAAACTGACTAGGTTATTTTCATGCTCAGTTCCCAGGCTGGTCCTGCCTCTGCTAGTATGAAAGTATTACGGTCTGTAATTCTGGATGACAATCGAAATACTACTGAAAAAAGTGCTGGGATTTTACTTGTGCAAGCCGATGCCCCTATGATGGTGAGCTTGTCTAAGACATTTGGTTCTGTGTGCGCAATATTATTATTTATTCAATTCATTGCTTGTTTGTTTCTTAGGCTCCAGGAAACTCACCGAGTCTGAAAGCAATAGAAATTGCAGCAGCTTTTTCCTCCTTGTCTTTTGGGATAGGATATCATGGAAGTTCTATGAAACGGCCCAAGGTATCAACCCTTTTTACCCGCTTGTATGAAATTAAATTGGAAGCATAATATTTTCCTGATAACATTGCTTTTCAGGTTTCTGTTCTTCGCAGTACGAAACAGCAAAGAAAAACTGGAATAGACCATTTTGAAGCACGAGTTGATCTTTCGGCCAAAAATTTATTGTGACTGGAATTTTTATCACTCTGATTCTAGACTTTCAGATTCTTTAGGAAGTAAAAGAAAATACAATCAGTGGCTGTTTTTGGTATTGATGAAGTGTGTGCTCAACTTGCATGTATCTTTTTCAATAGATAGATGGAAGTCCAAGCAGATTGAAGAGGTGATTAATTGATGTTGAAATGATATAAACGTGAACAGTAATCATCAAAGATTTAACCTTTTTTTTTTTTAATCACTGCCCTTTTTTTCTGCACTTGCCTTCCAGATTATACTGTCCTTGACTATCCATCCGTGTTTGGGCTGTTCATGGTTCTGTATCACAAAGTTATATGCAATCTACTCTGCAAATGAACTAGGAGTTAAAATTTGACAGATGATATATGAATCCAATCCATAATTGAAGTCTTGCACAACAGGAAGGAAGGTTGTTTAGGACTCGTTCAAGGCATCTGAAATTGGAACCGAACAGTTATAGAATGATAATCAGTGAAACCCATTAATCTAGGTGAAAGAAAATAACAAACGCTGTTCAAAATGGAACCCTAGATTTTGGCGTATAAAATCTATCGTGCACTTTCCCTAGCAAGATATAACGTCTTCCACCTGTCATAAAATCTCACCTTGTCATAAAAATAAACTAGTAGAAAGGCAGCGCCTGGGACTGAAACCAGCTCCTCCCTGAGAGAAAATGGGAGCTCAAGCTACCACCAGGCCGGTCCCTGGGAAGCCAGCCGTATCATATTAGCATTGATCTTTAAAATCTCGTAATAATCACTGGAAGTTGTGTCCTCTTTGCTGAGATGAGAGCCTGAGAGTATTAGAGAGAAGCATTGCTGTAGTCATAGGACCAACAGCTGAAGCAGCCTTGCAGGCCTCCTCATAGTAGACATCTCCAACCAATTAGTAACCTCGAGGGCTTTTTGCATCCTTTTTATACATGCATGCATACAAATAAAAACCCTTCAATCACATAAAAATATAACCTGGAAAGCATGTCCAGGAAAAGAAAAACACGAGCCACTATAGAATTCTGCTCACCTCAACTGCATTAATTCCAACATCAATTACAGCCGCACCAGGTTTTAACCAGCTCCCCCTCGCCATATTTGGTTGCCCTACAGCAGAGATTATTATATCTGCTTGTTTTATGATTATGATCTCTCCAGGGTTCTTGGTTCTAGAATAGACAGTGCTCACAGTAGCATCTTCCCTCTACCAATCTGGAGAACGTCAAGACGACGAGTTTAGAAAAGGACAGATACACCCACTGACATATATGATGACAAGAGAAGTGACAAACTCTTATTAGAATCTACAGAAGCCCTTGCTGGGAAAATGAATTGCCTGAAGCAACAAAGCAGCTGGCGTCCCAACAATATTGCTCCGACCAATCACAAATGCTCTCTTTCCTTCGATTTCAACACCATATCTATGCAAAAATTCTACGCGCCCTTTAGGCGTACACGGAACAAATAATGGGTCTCTTCCTCGCATTGCAAGGCGACCAATGTGGAAGGAAACCATCCACATCCTTCTCAGTGTTAACAGCATTTAGCACATTCTGCTCATTCATATGCCGATACAAACACGGCCACTTCTAATCAAACCATCACAATTCAGCACAACAATACCATGTAACTCTTTCAACGTTGTCAAAAATTGTTCAAATTCAAAACCATACCGAAGGCAGAGACAAGAATGCCATGAACTGAAGGATCGTTATTAAATTCCTAAATAAACTTAATCAATTCTTGTTCGGTAGAATCTTCTGGCAGACGTACTTCAAAAGAGTTTATTCCCACAAATGCACAAGCTTTATTCTTGTTGCGAACATAAGTAGAAGAATCCTTCCAGTCACCAACAAGAATCCCTGCTAAACCAGGAACAACACTAATTGCTTCCTTCATCTTCAACACTTGAGCAGTTATCCCATCTCTTATTTGCTTTGCCACCATTCTCCCATCAATTACCCTCGCGGACGCTTCACCACCCGGTTTATCCGAGCAGCAAACGAAGCAAACACATTAGAATTGCATAAAACACGTTCGACAAGATGCCTCACATGGCGAAGGAAAAGAGGGGAATTAAAAGAAGTGAATGGGGCAAGAGGAAAAGGACGAGAAGCTGTGGAAGAGTCAGTGAAGATGAGTGATGAGGACATTTTGGTGGTGGCGAAGCAAAGTCCAAGAAACCTCGACGTTGTGTTTTGTGTTTGTGGCGGCCTGTGTATGAAAAATAATTGCCACGACTAAAAGGAAATCTCGGGAGTTCAAATCCAATACCAATTAGAAGCTCGGTCACTGATAGTCTCCCCCCGACTGTATGATGACTAGACAATCTTCTTCTTCAAGCCCACGTTCCGTTCCTAATGAAAGTAGTCAAAGGAGGAATTGAGTGTGAAAAGAGATGGGGGTCGATAGTTGGCAAGGAACTGGATCCCCCCAAATCTAAAATGGGGCAGCTGCGGTCGAACTCTAATTCTAGAAAGAAGTCAGGGAAGCATTAATTAATTATTATATTAGCATAGCTAAAAGTAGTAAACATTTTACACTAGGGGTTTTCCCATACCATACATGCAAGCACACCAAATAAAAGCAATCTACTTTGGATAGGAGTAGATAGAAAGCCCTGGAACACACACTGCTTTTGGTCGACGGACTCCTTATTTTATTTAGAAAGAGCTAATGCTCATTTCTTTTAATCTTTCGGGGGATCTCGTGTGGCAAGCAGAGTAGTCAAGCCGGAGACCAGGAGAGAATAGATAGGCGAAGCAGCCAATAGCAGTCTGTTCTCGCCTATCGATAGATAGCAGGTTGCTTCCAAGCTCAAACCATTTGAAACTGAATTGCGACTTTTTTCTTTTTATTGACCACCTCATGTCCCAAAGTGAAACGGTTGTTCTTCCTTCCCCGCTCCCTCTTTTTATACATATGCGGTGGCGGCTAGGTAACATAATGGAAATGTATCGGACTGCAAATCCTGGAATGACGGTTCTACCCCGTCCTTGGCCTCGGGGAGTGGCGAGCAGCACGGAACTTTAATTAATCAAATGGCATAGGGGGACTTTCCTTTTGTTAGAAATCCACAGACAACATACTGAAACTTCCAAACCAAAGAAATGCAACATGAGAAGGAGCTTTTCTCGCGGATGTAACCCTTTCCCTATCGGTCGAGCTATTTCAAAAGCAGGTTCGCCAGGACCTGCTAGTGATGGAAAGACGGATAATGTTTAATGAGGGTTGGAGACAGGTTTCGAGTCGCCCCATTCAGTTGTCACTTTGGTGGTAAATCTATTGCTTAAGCGGTTCTGAAAGCAGCTGTCCGTACTCCAGAGGTGGGTCTTGACTGACTTTCCTTTAAGAAGGTGCCTTTTTTTCTAGCCTTCTTCCATACAGCCATCGGAATATCTGCTTACCATGGCAGATGCCCCTTTCTTCTTTAAATCAAGGTTTTGGAGGTTGAGCAGACTGGCTGGTGCTGAAGATTGTTGACAGTGGGATTCGAGCCCACGCCCTTTCCGAATAGAATCTTTGTCTGCCTCTTTGCACCAACTCGGCCACCTCAAAATGGAATTCTCCGGGAGTGAATAATAGCTAAAGAAGAAGAGACAGTGGTATAGAGGCATTTTATTTACCGCCTTTAGTTTGTATTTCTAGTTGTGATGATATATAATCCCCATTCTCTAGCCACTATTATCAACAAATAAACAATTTTTACTTGTAGAGTAGTTGTACTTGGTAAATTTTTGCTTATACACTCAAATTGCCGGGCATGAATTTTATCAAACTTCATCACTTGTACATTTATGAAGAAAAAAAATCCTCTTCGAATGTTCGGACTTTCTAGTCTGGAAATCTTTAGTGGAAAATCTCAGATATTAATGTTTATGATATGCTACTTTGGGTACAATTTAATGCCATTTTTAGCATAACAGAATCTATTAAAAAAACAATGTAATATGAAAAATGAGAAGACATGCCACTGGATAGTAGAAGCACTTGATATAGCACAGTTTGGGTAGCTAGGTCTGCTACACAAATTTAAAACTGCAGAGATTCATTTTTAAGGCGTGAATCCTTTTCTATTAATGGAGCTGCATGGCTGGAAGATTTAAACCCATCCTTAATAGCAACAGATATGAAGTTAATACACTGCTGGCAGTTCCTGTTAGATTCCGAGCTCTCAGTTCATTTATACTGTCTTGTTCGAGTAACCAAAAAGAGATCAGACTATTACACGATACTTCAGGACATGTTTTTTGTGAGGGGATATGTCTATCCTTTGATCAAGCTATTGTCTCTCCTTTCAGTGTATTTCTGTACAATTTATGCCAGTGGAGCATGCTATACATTTCTCCTGAATATTTATTTTCCCCTTTTTTTTTCTTTACCTGGTTCACCTGGGGCAATTTTCATATTGCTAATGTTCCTTCACTGAATTGGTTTTCATCTGATGAATCCAAGGACTGCGTTTTGGGTTTAGTCATGACACGAGAAAATCCATACCCAAGAGAACTTCCACTACTTTCACATAGCTGCAAAGGAACACTTCCAAATGTCAAACTATTTCAACGAAAATGGGGTTTTAAATTCTACACTGATGAATTGTGCAGATGACTGGAATTTAAGAAGAAAAAAGAAAGAAAGAAAGAAACAGCGTTGATTACCTCAGTAAGCTCAGACAAATGGCGGGTTCTAAATTCGTTGATGGTGGCTGCAATCTCTGACATGGGCAGTTTAGCCTAAATGGGAGAGGAAAACCCAAATGAAAAAGGAACCATAAGAATGTTAACGGGGAGCTGTGGCCAAACGAGTACAGCTATATGTTCATCTCGATGCCAGAATTGTTTGTTATATTGTTGACTTGCAGCCTTATACAAACCAATTTTTTGTTGCACTTGGCCAACTCAAGCAATCAGATTCTACATTTCGGATATTTCAATATATAACTCATATGAATGGATATTAAAATAAAGCCAATCCAACAGACTCGTTTGGACTGCATGAATGGCATTTTAGCTCCAGATGGTTTTGACATAGAAAAAACATAGAATTTCCAGTGACACGCGACTCAAGAAGCAAGCTGTTACCTGTGCAAGAACAGCAGCAGCCAACTGTAGACTTGGTTCCAACGTTTCGGGGACAACCTGTAAGAATTAGTTGTTAACAGGGTGTGATTAAGTTGTTTTATAAATCAAAGGAAACTCAATAAAAAGCTATATCAGAAGTTTTATTGAATATTACAGCTGAAGCACCAGCCTTCTCCAAATTAAGGCCATGATCAACATCATGAGCACGGACAAATGTCTTCACATTGGGAAAGTACTTGCTCAGAGCCCAGACAGTTCTATAATTTGCACCAGGTGTATCTAGAGTTATTGCTGCAGCACATGCTCTTTCAGCACCGATTTTATGGAGGACCTAACCACATAATACAAAACACATCAAATGTTGAAACACCACATAAGTAGCCCATGATGCATTTAGCTTTACCTCTCGACTACCAGCATCTCCAAAATACACAGGAAGATCCAAGGCACGGCCTGCTGCCACTCTATCACTGAAAAAAGTAAACTTTTAACAACCAAGACACTTGCAACATCTCTCCACTCATAGTCAAAAAAAAATATCCAAACAATAATATGATCATATCCTGGCATAAACAAAGTAATAAGAAAGGGAATATATTTCCATTCTTTTCTGAGTAGCAATCGTACAACATGATTTTGCAGCATACCAAGAAACACAAGAACCACTGTAGCTGATATCTAAATCCAAGTAGCAAAATGGTAGCTAAGACCAACTTTTTAATTTCTATTGAAGCCTTTGATAAAGATATGCTGTTTAGAAAGAAACCAAGTGATAATTTGTAGGTGGAAAGAAAAAACAGAAATTCTTATAGACAAAAATACTACTTCAATAGGGTGAATAGGCAATGAACCAAAAACACAAACATTCTGAGATAACATCAGAACATTTGCAGGCAGTCTTTCTCAATCTTTGGCTTACCTCCTCACATCAAGAGCAACAAATGGAATTAATCGTTCTGAGAGAAGCTGCGCTATAATCTGGCAAACCCAAATGAATGTCATGATCATTTACATTAAGAACTAGAAAACTTCAGATTATTAGCCACTTTAACGAACACGACAAATCAAATAAGATATGTATCAACCTGGCCAACACGTCCAAATCCACAGATAATAATATGATCCTGCAAATCATCTGTCTGTAAACAAAATCAAACCAAGAGAAAGATTAATCATTAAGTACTCTGTATAGTTGTCAAGCAAACCTTTCATCACAAACATCTAATCTTACACAGCTGAGAAAAATATAACTATTGGGTGGTTGCTACTTCCTGAATAAAGGGGAGGATAGTGCTGGAAAATGATGTTTAAAAGAACTCAATATGGAACAAGAAGAAAAAACCCTGGGGTGCCAATGAACTATAAAGAATAAAAGTTTTCCTTGTTATATGGGATGCAGCTATTTGTTTCCTAATGGTTATGGAGATAAATGAATGACCTGATTTTGCAGTAGCGTTTACACCATGACTAATGCAGTCTCACCAGCATAAAAATGACGTCATACAAATATGATCAAGAGAATGAAACTACAGCGAAAAACAAACCACAATTTTGCCACTTACAATTATTGTTATAAAACTCAGAGAGTAAGAAATTCCAGGCACTTCAAAGCATAGCATAGTTATAAGACCTAATCTAAGGCTCAGTCGTGGGTAAGGCAGGTTGACCCACGGGTCAAAGGGTCAACCCAAGCTTTGACTCAAAAAAAAAAAAGCCTTAAACAATGTTGTTTTTGTAATAACAAAAAAGACCAAGTTTTTTACTCGGACCAGGCCAAGCCCCAGATTGGTGGGTCACCGGGTTGACCCACCAGGCCAAGCCCCAGATTGGTGGGTCACCAGCCAAGCCAGGTATTATAACTAGGCTTTAAAGGCAAAACAAACAGATTCTGATCTGGATATGCAAGGGAAAATGGATGTTTTGAAAGCACATCTACAAAATTCATGCACTGCACTTACGCAATTGAGAGGTTGCTTATTTTCACTATTCATTGCCCCTCCCATAAGTGGCAATAATGAAAACATATTTTCTCAGGGACACATCACTCAAGTAGCATCATATTTGCCAAATGATAAGGATGCTTCAGTAGTTTATATGAAACCTCCCATGTTTCACAATTCATCATATCTATCTAGTTGTAACTCAGTATCAAGCTCAGTAAACTACCAGTAGCAAGGTTTGAACTTCGACCCAGATATCACTAAGGGCTAAAACTGACTTTCACAATATTAGCTATCAATTCATATGCTAGTGACCTTACCTCGCTCTCAACTGGTAACAAACTACGAACATCATGCTGCTCAAAGCGAGAGGCTATTAACTGGCCGCCAGCAGCTAGCCATGGTGTCATGGCCATTGAGATCCCCACCACAAGAAACAATAAAGATGATAACTGAGGAGACATTATACCCTGCAGATGACAATAATTAGGTAACCCTTGTACAGGAAACAAGCTTTTTATTATCAATATTACTTTCAGTTTAATTAGTGAAAATTATCCAGTCCTGATATTTTCCTTATCAAATATCATGACTGAGATATTTTCCATATCTCAATATCTTTTTGAAATGTAACAAAGACATTTTGAAACAACAACAAATACACAGAAGATATTAAACACATAGGCCAACCAATTAGTGGACTTCGTATAAAACACTACAATGCCTTGTTGAATTACTGCCGACAAACACATTAAAAATTTATGCAACAGAAAAAAAATGTAATAATTAGGAAAGGATACCTGATTAACAGCTTCACCAAATGCAACAAATGCAAATTCTCCACCCGGAGCAAGAAGAAGACCAACCCTTATTGCAGATATAATTGAAACACCAAAAACCCTGCCAACTAAAGCAACCAACACGGTCTTGCCACCAATTAAAAGTCCTAATGATCCCATAATGACAGGAAAATTTGAAACCAGAAGTTTTGGGTCAATAGACATTCCAACCTGAGAACACAAAAGGGCAGATGTTAACAGGTAATTATTGAGGGTCAACTTAGTTGCATCATCAAAGTAGCAAAAATCATACAAGTTCAACGATTAACATATCATCAGTCTAATAACAGAAGCAGTGCTATAAGTCGTATAAAAATACAGTAAAAAAAAATTGTTTGAAGAACGGACTTTCAGAGGTGGCCTGTTCTTCCAGTACAAAGAAGAAGATTTCACATGTAATCCTTTTTTGTTATGAAAGGCCGACAAGTGACTTATAAAAGAATTAAAACATTAAAACGAGAACTACAAGTAGTAAAAGATAGATCTTAAACAAGACTGCATTTTTTAAACACCTACCGTCATGAAAAAAAGACCCAATAGAAGCCCGCGATATGGGGCGATATCTGATTCAACCTGCAAGGAAAATTCAGTTTCCGCAAGAAGCAAACCAGCCAGAAAAGCCCCTAACGCCATGGAAAGTCCAGCCTGTTCTAGGAAAAAGATAATGGCACAAATTCATTAACAACAGTGACAGTAATAACAATAAGATTAAATAAAACATGTTCCAGCAATCTGAGAAGCATTTCCATACCCTGGCTGTAAGGAGACTGGTCCCCAGAATAACAAGAAGTGTGTTGGCTGAGAATATCTCTGCATTTTGATTTTCTGCAATTTGTTTATAAATTGGTCGAAGCAGCTACAAAAATCACAGAAAGGGAATATCAGCACACTGTTCAGATGACACCACGCATTGCCACCTTGTGTAAAAAGAATTCCCAAAAATTCCAATCAAGACCGTAGAATTGGTAAGTTTAAGATATAACTTGCATCAAAAGGAGAAATGCCATAATCTAGAAAATATAAGACTTACCAATCTTCCACCAGCAATTATCGCAGTGATGGCAACTGCTGCCTTGACAGCTGCCATCCCAAGAGCTTCAGCAATTGCTTGAAAACCAACCTGGAAAGCAGCAGATCATATCACTTATAATACCAACATAGGAGGCAACGCCAGCAGGAATGACAATATCAGAAAAGGCAATTTAAATTATCAATAACTTTATATGCATTCTACAAGAAATAGAAGATAGATTTTGCATTTTTTATGGTTGATCTTTCAAAAGCAGATGCTATTGAAAGAAAAGGAACACACTAAAAAGTGCATCCAGAACTCCAGATCCTGCCTTTATTATCTCCAAAGTATCCTGTATGACTCACACACTGACAAAACATCACAATAACAAACTTTTTATTCATTGAGCAACTCACTAGTATCCGAGTGGAATTATGAACAGGGATGCTGCATTTGGCTTCCTTTCTGTTTTTCTGTAAATCTTAAGAGACCTATTTTATGTTTCTTACTAAGTCATTGTAAAATGGGCACATAAAGCTCGAAATTTTGCTTCACATGATATTGATGTTTGTACTTTTGCATATAATAGCAAGGAACACTTTTCTGCTTCTTCTCTCGCTGTGTTACCCTCTGTTCTTTTGGTAGGTATTATTGTTTATCAGCAAACAAGGTATCTTGAACAAGTGTTTTACTAATAGTTGGCAGGGCTAAATAGTCCTATTGTCTTGTAGTTTCTATTTCTCAGATTCTGATTTCACATTAGAAGATGCCTTATCCACCTTGTCATGATTGTAACATCTCTTCCATCAAATAAAACCTTGTTTTATCAATAAAACTCATTCTTGTTTTTCACAGAATTCAGAGAGTTTCAGCAATTTGTTAGTAGTCATCAAACAGTTTAGTTTATTATGATTTATCATATGCATTGCATTGGGATCTTTGTAATATCTGTACCTGCTACAAATTTTTAAAGTATATAACTAAGTTTCTTTGCAACATGGATAATTCCATTGGATCATTCTATAGTCATTTATCAATAAATAAATAGACAAATTGACTCCATTTGGGATATGAACTGATATGTAGTGCAGCATTTGTGTCACTTCAAACAATCAATTAACTGAATTAATGCTTAGCTTCCAATTGAATGTAAGGAAGGTTGCTCATTATAAGTCATTGATTATGACCCATAAAATAGCAGAAACATTTGCAAGTTTCTTTGACTTTCAAAGCAAAACGAAATCAAAAGCTCACCACCATATCAACATATAAACAAACGAGTATTGAAATTTACCCCTCCTTTGGATGAATTTGGTGAAATAAGGGGTATGAGTATTAGCAACACCACAACAGCCAAATCCTGAAAAGAATAAACAAGATCAAAGATTCCACTGCAACAACATGACTACATAAACATGAACATTGATTAAAAGAGATCTCAAAGAAATTACATGGAGAAATTTCTACCCCACAAAAGATTGGGAATTTTTTACATGATTACAGGTGTAATTTTTACTATAACGCACGGTGGTAGAATTATAGTCTCATCTTGAATATTATTATGAGACAGATGCATATGATATTCATACAAGAAAGTGAAAGCATAAGGAACTAATCCTATGGCATAACATGGTCATCAAGAAAAAGAAAAAGAAAAATGCCACTAATAAGACAAAATCTTTTTTCTTTTCTTTTTTGGGAACTGTGGAGTAACCTGGAATAGCAGGACAGAGAAAGTAGCACGTCCATGACGTGATGTGCTCTCACCTCGCTCTTGCAACACCTGCAAATTAAGACCGCCATTTATCAGTTCTCTTGTCCATCAAAATAAGTATTTGGAGATTTCACAGACAGGCCCATGGAAGAATTGAGCCTTGATCAGAAGCTCATTTTCAGTTAGAGTCTGGCACAATTACAAGTGTGCAATTATAATATTGACAGATTACATCCAAAACATGACTTGAATAAGTAACAAAAATGTTAGATATGCAATCAAAATGCTGATATTTTAGATGTTCAAATATGCAATTGGTGTTAGTTTAAATTTACCACTTTGCTGGGTGCATAACGACGTTGTTGACACTAGATAATATAGAAGGCTAAAATATTTTGGTCTAGGAAGCTTGTAGTTGATCAGGAAAATTATATTTCCAGAAATGAGGGAGTCTTAGTTTGAGAAAGCTGAAATGCTTGAATTTAAAGAAAATTCTGCTACCTGTAGAACAACAGCAGTGGAAGATAGTGCCAGGCCATTTCCAATGACAATTGAAGCAGGACCAGGCAGCCCAGAAACAAAATGTGCGACCAAACCAACAACCACTGCTGTCACCAAGACCTGCATCATGCACATTGAAAATGGAAGATAACAAACATATAAATAGAAAGCTCGGAGAAAAGATGGATTGAGCAAATGAAAATGAAAAAAAAAGGGGGGGGGGGGGGGGGTTGGTTTCCAAGTA
>Ga0307511_10001697_pt1 | contig 23197 bp, 15 predicted proteins | sample 13_EM_MG_FD_200266 | JGI IMG/M metagenome (GOLD analysis project Ga0307511, IMG submission 200266) | Populus trichocarpa ectomycorrhiza microbial communities from riparian zone in the Pacific Northwest, United States - 13_EM | ecosystem: Host-associated > Plants > Roots > Unclassified | place... | reverse complement strand
GTCGTTGCGGAGGCACGGTCGTTTGTTCTCTGACTTTGTGATTGATCTTCTTGTCATGAGTGTGGTTCGAGGCGAGCTTGGGAGGGGTAGTTTGCTTTTGCTGTGGCCTCGACACTTCATGTGCGAGGCTACCCTTGACCATGAGTAGTTTAGGGTCAAATGCTAAGTATAGGTCTTTGGGTCAGGGCTCGAAGAACCAGCAGATAATACAATTGACATTGCCCCCCAATATCTCGAGGATCAGTTTGATACCTTCGCTACATAGACACAAGCTCACTTCGCTACATCGATAATTTCGTTAGGAACATTGATCTCTTCATTTAGTACAACTGGTGGTGCAGTACGGAGTACTGCAACAGATTGATGTGTTCCCAGATGGATTTTAGTATGATGCATGGACTGTCCCTAGAGCTAGCGAGGATAGTCCTGGCAATACGTATACCTATCTAGTCGGTTCAATGGCGTGTTTCCTTTTGGATCCCTTGAAGGTCTACGAGGGTCAGGTGCCGAGACAAGTGATTTTTGTTATTTTTCTTAAACTCATGCCGAGACTAGGAAGGCACCAGTCTCTCTTCTCGCCAGACTACCTCTCGTCATAGTCTATTCAGGTTAGATACAGGTAGTCGATATGGATAGTGAATTGCAGTTTAGCGAGTGATTTGGTAAAATATAGAAACTAGAGAAAAGTTTGGGAAGAAAAAGTAAAGGGAGGGGGAAAAAAAATAAACTTGATGCTCACACTGTGATTCGAACACAGGATCTCGTCATTACTAGTGACGCGCTTTACCAACTAAGCCATGCGAGCTGATTTATGGTGGCAAATAATTATATTCAAATATATTTACATATGTCATTAGAATGATTTTTTCATCAAATCCGATGACATAAATAAGCAACCAAGTTGGGGATAGAAAAGGTCGTTCCATAGCCTGTCCTAATTCTACATGCTTATTATGAATTACGGCTTGTCAGCAAAAATACGCTTGATTTCCACCGTTGTGTGTTCAGGTGCCAATGAGACTATAATTTACTTGTAAGATAGCTGTAAAATCCGTGCCAAGGTTGCCACAAGTAGTAACGCGGCTACTAGAAAGGGCAAGATCAAGATTTTGGACAAGGTGTCTTATTCACCAGTTTCCCGGGTACACTGGTCTTGTTCTCGGTCCTCTCTATATCTTGCCTGCGCACTTCTGAATGAAGCGTTAGTTTAAGCTTACTTTAATCATATGCTAAGAGGTCTGGTTGAACCATATGGGGCACGAGCTACAACGAGCTCAACTTTATGAATATTTTGCCGTTAATTACCGAAAAAATCTTAAAACCTAAGCTTCGGCTTCGATATCAATAGACTGTGAGCCATTCTATTTTTTTTACTTTGTATCAATGAATGACCTAGTCTCGAAACTGAGTCTGGTTTCTAGATTTCAGCCCCCACACCTGTACACACCTGACCTCGGTCTCTTACCAATGACAGTGGGAGGTCTCAACAATCATGCGGCCTTTCCACCCGGCTATGTGTGTGCATGTAGTTTAGATACATATATGTATAATGATATAAAGAAAATTAAGATATTACTGACGGCGAGAGGCCTGTATCGATGATCTGAATTACTATGTACAAGAGATAGATAAAACGGGGAATGAGTTTAACACTCAATTGAGCCGAGAGTACTTAGCTTAAGGAATTGCTGTTACATTTCCGAATTATGCACATATGTAGGACTACGCAAGGTAACTTGCACCATCACCTCACTTGATTTCGCAGTGATGTCTCTAGTCATCATTTAAACTCGCATTCGGCCGAAGTTATGGCGAGGCCTAGAAACTTTGACGGAACCTTCATTAGGAGCAGCCGATCCATAATTGAACTCTATTCCTCTCACCTGTAGCCGAACAGCAGAGACAAACTCCAAAGGCCCCGATAGAACTAAGGCCCCGCAGATGCCAAAGATCAGGTTAGAGTAGAGGGGACGAGAACAATTAGGCTCGAGTCATAAGCTCCAGCCTTTCCCTATTGGACCCTGCAGCTAGATAACGAGAACGGCTCTGCGAACAAAAAAAATCAGCCGTCAAACAGGGTGGTTTTTACGGAATTCTTAATTCCTAGCCCCGTCTACCCTTTTGTCCGAGCTCCCAGTGTTGCAACTCTCCGATTCTGGGTGGCTCGATACCTTGACATATCAATGTACTTAATGTATCAGAAATACTAAATTTCAGTGTCATTTTGCCAGTCTGTATCTGACTTTTGCTAATATATATGTCCAAAAGTATAAATATCCCGCGTCGGTCAAGCTCCTGGGTACCTCTATGCCCGTTATGGGGGGGTCTCTCTAGAGGCGATTTACCTCTGGGTCCAGGCTGTAATGCAGTATGACAGTGATGTGAAACGTGAGATTGCGGCCATGTTGGCGGATAATCGTCCTCTTAGCATTATGGAGGTCGTAGGTACATACTAGGGCGGCTTCTTCTTTGCACTATTAGGTCAGGATCTCAGCTTTATGAACTAAAGATTGGGACAAAGTACCTACAGGTTCTTCTTTTTCAGAGGTTTCGGCACCACGTAAAGCCCAGAAGCGAGCATTCTACCACCGGTTACTAGGCGTGCCTTCACTGAAAGACGCTGCAGGACACATCTTTAAACAAATTACATATCAACTTCTCAAGAAGGGAGGTTGGGTCGAATACTTGAAGCCTCCGACAAGCTGTCAGCAATAGCACCCCTCGACATCAAGAATTTCGTAGCATGAAGGAGTTGGGGCAACTTTGTATAAGCCCAACTCTTCACGGCTCCTCCTGGAAAGAAAATGACATTAAGGTATTCTTACTCTTTACCATTGCATTTAATACCTTTTGTTTCGCGGCTTACGGGGTCATTTTTAAGTAAGTGCTGTTGGGGGTCGCTGTCGCAGTGGAGAGATTGAGATCTGCTGGACAAAAACCTGCATATTTTTACCATACTTGGTTGCCGGCCCGTTCCTATTCTGCATTTCAAGCCCTAACCCTGTTACACCACATTCTATATATCCACTCGCTCCTTCTACGCCTCTTCCTCGACGTATTCTCATCATTCGGCGATCCCAGCCCTAGCTCTCCTCCCCTCTCATCGATCCACACTTGCCCCCAACACATTCCTCATACTCCGCCTCCCCTATCCCCTATCCCCTCCAGCTCCGCTCCCCCGGCTCACTGTCTGGCCACTCCACCAGTGCCTAGAGATCTTTACTCCCCGGTTGACAGCTGATACTAAAGTACTCACCGCAAGTAGGTGGTGTGTGGTGTTGGGCATTGTGATACTCACCTTGTGGGTACAATGATGTGCATACCTCTAAACAAACTATTTTTTTTCAACAAATTAAGATTCAGCATGAAATTAAAATTTTATGCGGGGGCTGGCTACAGGCGGATGAAGTTACCTCCACAGGAGCGGTCGTGCCAACCAGACTATGAAGTTGAGGACATGATAATTCTAAAACGGGAAGTGCTGCGGAGTTGGGCGTTCTTGGCACTGGGAAAGTTAACCTCGTGGGACGTCTTGGCTTCTTTATCATCCTGCCACCTACAACATCAAGCTAGCAGAATAGTTTTCTCTCCTGTATCAGATATCGTTTGTTCTCTCGTCACTACTTAGACTAAGTGGCCTATAGCTAAGAAGAGCAGACTTTCGGCATGGCACCTCGGCCAATTCGAGAGGTATCCCTCATACATACTCTCCGGAAACAGTCTCACATGGCCTCCCTCGTAGCTTGTCAACATCTACTGAGTACTGTACTCAACAACTCATAAGCAGACCAACACCATATCAATTACTACAGACGTCATGAGCTCGTAGCCAGCTCATGAGGCTACTAGCTAATGATTTAGCTGAAACTTATTGAGAGAAGTAGTGTATATATTCTCTTAGATCCCCCCAAGACAGCTTAGAGTCATTAACAATGGCCCTCCGCAGCCTCCGCCGTCGACTCGCCCGGTTCCTCTTCGGTCCCTCCAAGGCCATTGAGCACAAAATCCTGTCTGGAAAATCCGCCGAAGTATGCACCCGCCGGTCGATAGGGGTCGAGAACTGTAGGTGTTTCGATTGCCATTGCGAGGAGAGGGCGAGGCGAGCTGCGGTCAACAGCTCTGACTCCCTGCAGAAACCTCCCCAAAGGCCAATAGACCCCAATGACCCACTATATCCGCCATGTCAGTTGGATGAAAAAGATATGTGTTACTGGTACTATGCCAGGGAAGACTATCTTGTTCTCCCCCTTCTTCGAGAGTTGTTTGGGCCAAACAGGCCGTTCTGGCTAAAGGTATGTGGACTTGCTTATATAATTATTGACAGCAGGCAATATGGATATGAGGCATAACTTTAAAGACTAATACACGGTTGATGATGCAGATCTACCCTAACTTCCCGATAAGACGAGATCGGAGATACCCTAGGACGGTTTTATTTTTTCCCCAAAATATCACACAGGTTAGTCCTATAACCTACCAGTCCGAATTAGTAGCCTACTTACCAAGTTTGAATGGGCTCAAAACTGGTAAATTTTTCCATATACTAACATGATTTGTAGGACGAGGAGAACGCCGCGCTCTACATACTAGAGTGGGGCCGGATGCCCCCACCTGGGAATGCTGGATGGCCAATACCAGATAAGCAATAAATAAATGAATTTAGTTTTTTTTTAGTTTTTTTTTATATACATATGAATCTAATATAAGCTTATCGTCAGAGACCTCTTGAAGGACCGAGAATGGGAGGCTATAATAATACCTATGTCTTGATCGGCAGCTTCAAAGTCCCCGCACTTGTTGCATAAATTTCAGTAAGCACACAGTGTATTCCAGCAGTATACCGACATCATGACTTGCGTTAAGGTGTACCTATGAACTATTGCTATGAATTTGAGCTCCTGAGAGGGCGAGATAAATGCCTATGTCCCATTGCCAACCAGTAATACGGCTTCCTCGTGGGTGGACTTTCTATTTTCCAGGAAACTTATCGAAGTAAGTATGTAGCTCGATTGTCATGCACAATGTCATCTCTAGGAATGAATTTAGACCATATACATAGCGATATTTATAATGCATATTTTCAGTTTATTCTAAATCGCTCATGAACTACTAGACAGCCTCGCTATTGAGTATTACTTAAATGCAACCACATACATACATGCTAAAGAACGCGGACAGGGTCTCTGGGCAAGAGCACTTTTTACACAGAAACGGCCAAAAATTAGTAAAAAAAATACTTCCTGATATAAATTATCCCAAACACCCGATAGAGTGGAATACCATATCTAGTGGCATATATCTCAAGCCCAGTTTATACCCTCTAGCATGAGATATATCTAGAGCTATTTAGCAGGTGGGCAAACTCCACTCCACTCCACGCAAAAAAGAAAAAAAAAATTTGACAAACCTCATACAAAGTTGCCTTTAGAGTAAAATATATATTACAAGCCATGCTCGAGTGCTTCGGGTGAAAGCAACACGAAGCCTATAAACTGGGTTTCTATGTAAGCGGTGATTTGTAGTACGATTTCTACAATCCAAACTATTATTTTTTTTATCATTTATGAACAACACAGGGCAGCACTTTGGTTTAGGAATGACAGGAAATAAAGTAGTATCCCATAACCTGTTGCAAAATGTGACGCTATTAGTCACCGCAGGGCTCGGGAGCGAGTAGTTCACTTTCATTGTTGCAAGCGTTTTGGAGCAAGAATTCTATTGAAAATGGTATGGGAGTTGCAGTTCTTCGAATTTTGAGCTCTGGAAGGCTTCAGTAAAGGTCAGAGAACCATACCAGATGGGTATCCACTTGTGCAGACTAACAGCGTCACATTTTCCGACGGGTTATGGGATAGCTATTTATTTCTACGGACTCTTGTTGTGCAAAGCATGGTACGAAGGTTGGGCGATAAGAGATCAGGGTAACCCTGCCAACTTTGACGTCATTAGTATCACCGGTACATCTGTTCATCCCTTTACTAAAAAGCCACAGTATAACCATAGGGAGCAAGGCTATCCCTTAACTCGGGGCATTTTTTTCGGATGTAGCCGAAAGTTGACTTTAACCAGTTTGAACTCTAGTACAATATCATTTGCCTCAGCAAAACTACGGTCACCCCAGCGGTCTACACAAAACTACCGGTACAGAGGTTGCAAATCTCTCATTTTCTCAACAAGAACATATAAAGTCTAAGCACAGGATATAATAGTTAAAGAGGAGTGGAGAGGGCATAGAAAATCGTTTTAAGGGTCCCGTCAACCCAAAACTCAGAAAATACATTCATCGGGTCTCAAGTACCTTAAGGAAAAGGCATGTTGCTGCATAATGTCCATGGCCTTTCAAATTCGTGAATAGGCTGGACTCAACTGTTATTGGTGCCATATGGTGTACAAACTCATAAATATACCCCATGAACCGGAACCAACGTCCTTTACAAATTTTTTCACTACCAAATTCTACCAAAACAGCATGGCTGTGAACTCGGCTACATCCGAACAAAATGACCCGTCTGCTGTGAGTTAAGGGATATAAATGTATGGAGTCTTCTCCTACCAAGAATAAAAAACCGCTTTTCAGAAAAGTGATATCCAAAAAAATTTATACTGAAAGGAGGGGGATTCGAACCCCCGCGGGTTGCCCCACGAGAAACCTGTTCTGAGAACAGAAGCATAGTCTGCTTGGGTCACGCGCCATAACCACTCGGCCATCCTTCCTGATTCATACTTGTTACAACCAATGGATCATTACGAGGGTTAAAGCCTGAGTCTTCTAGCTAAGTCACGAGACAGCTGCTTTCAAAAAGCAACTTGGATCCTGATGTTACAGGTGGATTGTGACACATCTCTTCACAATTGATAAACCGGATCTGGATACTAGAAAAGCACCTACCTCCGAGACATGTTCCAAACCACGTCAATCGCTGCGAGACTACGTCAACAGATTCCAAAAATTGAGTCTCTCAGGAATAACTTTTTGTTTTTTCTATGTAATGTTTTAGATGCCACGATTGATCATCCGCAAATTTGACCTCCAATGCATATGCTAGATGCCTATTTCGTGGAGCGCGCTCTACACTCTGTCGGTCGGTGACTCAGAAGTATTCAATTCTTGGCGCGGCTGCTAGCATGCATACAACAATTATAGATCGAATCAATAGAACGAATATAATGTATAAAAGATGTTGCGAGACTGATGTAGGAATACAAATGATAAAACCTTTAGAGGCAGGCACATGCGATGTGAGTGGGCTTAATCGCTTGGTAGATAAATTGTAATTAATTTTGAATTTAGCCGTAGGGTTGAGGTTACTCAGCCTTTCACATGTCTCGTTGTGTTTAGATATGCATATTGAGTATGGGTCGACGGGACGGTCCGTGTATTGGTCTCATTCCATATACATAATCAAATAAACCCGGACCAATGAAACAAATAACACGTTCTCGAAAGCTCTCGAAAGCCATCGATGTGAGCCTGGCGAAACGATGCGTGCGTCAGCTATTGCTTCTGCAATAATATATTGATCTTGAAGCATATATAGATGTGCGTGCATGGATGTAAGATTTAATTTCCGTGCATCGTCCAAATAAATGGCTCAGCTTTCTCCTCGGAGCTCTATGGGTCCTTCCGATCGTGGTCCGCTTGCTAGTGGGCCATAGAAGTTCGATCTCAGTCCGATCTATGGTCGTGAGATGAGATAGATCGAGGAGGCGTACGAGTACAGTACATGTACATGTACAGATGTACAAGGGTACCGCGATAAGTGACCGAACATGTGACTGGTGGGCTCGATGGTTTACCATGCGGTAAGCGGATTTTTTGTAGGGAATATTCACATAGCTTCGTAACCAACCGAGTCTTATGTTCAGTCACCCCGCACCATGAGCCGTGCCGAATTCGTCTAGCGAACCGACCTTCACACTTACATATGTAATCTATATGGGCACGCGGTGTACTTGTATACACTAATGCACACGCCTTGTTTGATAACCTGTTCTGCTTTTCAGAATTTGTTTTTCAGTTTGAGAGTCACGTAACCCTGCATAGGCCGTGAGACATCACAGGGGCCAAGGCTTACTTCATTAAGCCTGGCTTGAGATCACAATTGGTTGGGTTACTTCCCGGTATAGGTGTATTGTGGAGGACCTACTGGTTAGTGCTTCCCAATCTGTGGAGCTTTCAATGGCTGTTGGCAGCTTCCAATATGCAACTATGCAGGTAAGATTAATCCAGGTATATACGTGTACATGTGGTTGTTGAGATCGAATCGTCAGCCTGCGATGGAACGCTAAGTCAGTTCTGCTGGTCATGGCCAGCTAGTAGGATATACGTATTTGTATAGTAGTATCTACGCTTCTCGGAATGGAAGCCAAGCTTAAGGCGGCCGAAGTTCGCCACAACGACTTACCCTCTATTGTGTTCCCTGCACGATTACAACTATATGCTGTCTACTTTGTCTAATTAGAGCCCCAAACTGCATGTCTCAGATTCTTCGTAATGCTTATATTACCCTGCTTTGTGATGTCGATGACAATCATTTGCATTTTATAAATTATATGAGGCATGAGAGGGATACACATCCATGTTACTTAGGTACCATAGGCCAATGATGAGCCAAACTGCCCACGACCATGGATGCACACAAAACCTGGGATTGGGGTTTGAGTGGGGACAGTGGAGATGAAGGCAGCAATTACTCTAGCTGTGTTGGTAAAGATATCAATAATTAATTCACATTGCATGTATTCTGCATGCACTTTAGCACATGCACCTATGCTTGTATAACTTCTAAGCCAGCCAACCCATGGCCATCGATTTAAGGGCCACTAACAACACGACATTAATCCTAAGGAATTCGATTACTAGGATGTGAGTGTGCAGAGTTCGAAGCCAATGCAGCCTAACGCCCTTCACCTCTGAGCGCTGGGCCGTTAGCGTAGGTAATTCTGCACACATGTGCAGACTCAGAAGCGGTGCCTTGGCTTCATAATTGAGACCCTTTGCACTGATGTGTATACGTAGATATAACAGTAAGACAACATGTAGTTACCTTCACCGAAAGCACTGACATGCATATGGCATGGAGGTGTACTGGGGCACTGGCCCAGTACGTCTATACCACATGACTAGGTAGGTAAGAAGTAAGCTACCTTCCGATAGGAACATTCACATGTACAGGGCTATGTAGCAGGGGAGCAAGCCTACAATTCATTGGAGACATGTGCTCAACTAATGATACCAGTGCACGTGCTCTGTACCAACCAGGATCAGAGATAATTCGAATTTTACCACCGGCAGGCTGCATTGCGATATTGACAATACACAAACCCCACATTATCATATACCGGTATATCTCACTAAAACAGCATAATTTGCCTTTATCAGTCCTAGATTAGGCACTCGATCTCTCTTAAAACTGGGGAAACCTTGTAGCGGTATGCAGGCACCAGGGTTGACTCCGCTTTCATGTCGGGAAGCAGAACCTTAAGCTAGTCAAATATAGTTACCCCTTCCCTAGTTCGTAACACGAACTTCCGGTAAAGCTCCGGGTTACCAGGTAAGATGCAATCGGGCCGATCCAGGCGAGAATGTATCGATTCAACTCTGGAGTCTAGCATAGCATACTAGGCCCCACCACTGAAATAAGCGCTCGGCACAAGTGCACGGCGTGGATCACGCTGCCGAAGATCTGACTGCCCTAATGGTTAAGACCAGTTCTCTCATTAAAGTTATGAAGTTGGAGGTCTAAACACAGGCCGGTAGTCCTCACCACACATGCATACGCTCATCTGAACACCCACACGGGCACCAGTCCCAACTCGTTTTACTATTCACATCTTCTCTTCATTGTCAAGGTGCACGTCAAGGTTGGCCCTGGGTGAATTGGTGACATGTACAATTCGCTGTTATCTCGGGCTCAGGTTCGAATTCGAAGGCCACGGCCAGGCACTCTGCACGCGCATTGACTTGAAAGTTAGTTGAGACAATGATTGCTTAGACATGTAATACATTTCGTTTGGTAAGCCCAAGACAAGTAGTTAAGATATACCCCGTAGATGATATCGATCCTTGTACTGTACATACAACGATTCACATGATTGCAACAACGCACGTGATATGCATGTATCTTTTTTTAAATTTCTTTTACATATTCAGTACTCACATGCGATCAACTACCACTGTGTCACAAAAAATTCTGATACGTTCGAACGCCAGACGCAAACTGAATTCTTGGACAGGCCACATAGAAACCTACAGGGATTAATATAAACAATTCAGACCCTCTTTGAGTGGAGGTACAAATACCTGAAAAGATTGGTGAACACGAAGCCTGGCCAGAAATTTTAATCTTGCCCGAGCCTTTCGTCGAAACAGGGTACCTACTTTGATTTTGAGTTATCTCACCACCGAAGCTCCACTTTGCAGTCCTCTTGTTCGCCAGTACAAGCTGCTGAGACAACCCGAAGCTATGCAAGTGCAAGGTGAGACATCTCAAACCAGTTGATCATTAACTGTAGTTTTACGTAACACCCTGCCGATCTGGACGTTTCTGCTCCCTACAGCAGAATTCCTAAGTAATTTATCATGCCTTGAGGTTTGGGCTCAACGTCTACCAAGCATGATGACCCTGTAATACCGCGTGCATCAATGGCAGGTTACAAATTTCCCGCGGAGAATCCCTCATGTGTGTTTAAGTCGGTACCTAGTCTGGCGCCGGACATTGACCCACCGCTTCGCCAATAGGCGGGATGTGCCAAATATGAGTACTAAGTAACTACAGTTATATCCATCTCTACGAGAGGCCGGTGCCCACCAGAATGTTAGGATTCGAAGACAAGAAAGGCAGGAAATTAAAATGTGGAAAGTTAGATACCGGGAAAACTGGAAAAATAAGACACCTTGTCGAAAATATTCATCTTGCGCTTTCCTGGTAGCCACGTTACTACTTGTGGGCAGATTGACGGGCTTGGCACGGATTCTGACTAATTTTACACCAGTTTTCCGGGTAGCCAGATAACGCACACACCAGACCTCATCTAGCTTCAGCAGCGCCGTTGGTCGCTTAAAATTGCCGCGCAAGACACGTCTTATGCTATGCCCGGTTGGCAGGTAGTGTATGATTAAATTTGTAATTCCTACCTACAACTTTAACCTGGCAAGACATTTGCAGCCCTAGCTAGCCGAGCTTTTGTGATCGTGTTATAGTCAGAGTACAGCCTTGACATCGATGGGTCCCGATATTATCTATAGTCAATAATATGGATAGCTACGACAGTTGTTTCTGGATTTAGTGGCTCCCATAGCCCGGCCCATTGTGCCAGCTGCACCCGGACCTATTAGTGCATGGATATCAACCGGTTCTGTAAAGTCATGAGTCTATTATAGTGGAAGGCATATATTCGGAGCTTGTATAGAAATCGCTATGGGCTAAATTCTATGGAACTATTGCTCTGAACGAGATTCTCTAAATACATGCGGAACCCGGTGCTTATATCCTTCACTCACCAACAAATTTTATCTACTGCAGGCTACCCTAACTTTACTTACCGTGTTGGGTTGACCGGCGACACAAACGTACTGGTGTCACTGTCACGTGCTTGTGTGGGTGAAACTATTTCCAACAGGTCGGGATCCAGCACCGGCTCAGGTCCGGAAGTTGGGGGGTTTCGGATTCCAGTTCCATGGATAGGATTCCTATTTTATCTATCGATCTTTGTCTTTGATGTATGTTGTGAATGTGCGTTGCACTCCTTGCAGCAAGCACAATGTTGGGTGGTCTTGCTGCCTGGGGCCATGAGGCGCCTGCATGCACAGTTCTCCGCGCTTGAAGCTACACGTAGTTGTTATCACATCGATGTATATGATCAAGCAGTCTCATCCAAGCAGTTAAGGTTAAGTTGTGCGCGCATGCGCCGGAGCAACCACGGGGCCTTTTTTGATTGAGAATACGAAGAGTGAAGATCAAGAATATCTTTGCCTATATCGTATTTTCCAGATATGCGACAATTCATAGATTCATAGTCGTGGACCTGTGGCTGTCCACTCAAAGACACTGACGTCGACTTTGACACACATGCACAAGAACTGGCAAAATCGGCACAGTGACAACCTAGGAAGATCTTGACGAACCTAGGTGGAGAGAGGGGAAACGGGGAGCAGTACGATAGAGGAGTAGGCCACACGATGACCTAGAGGAGGAGGAGGTTGTGGCTCTTAGTTCGTTGACGATACAAATCTCCTTTGCCCTTCGACTTTCATGTACCCTAATCACATCTTACCGAGTGGGCTGGCAGATAAACTTGCCTGACCCTTGAACCCACTCGGGATTCTGGGTGGCCCCCTCCTACGAGACCGCAAAGCTGAGTAATGACTTGTTGGACGCAATGCAAAACATTGAGTAAATGCAGATACGAGGAATGTCGTACATATTTCGGTATTACAAGTGCATACACGCGCGCCTGCGCTTAAACCACACAACACCAAGTTACCGGATTAGGCGTCGCCCGACATGATGCTGGTGCCTTATTTTCAATCGGCCTAGTATCCGTGCAGTCTGGATGGCGTCTGAAAATATTGGTTAAAAGAGACCCATGATACATAATTTAAACTTGGGATTACATTACAAAGAAAAAAATCCACAGAAGCAAGATCAGTAGAGATATAAATTTGGCCGACCAGCGGCAAAACCCTAGTCCCAAGAAATTTGTTTGGGCAACTCGCCTGGCTTGCGGTCCAACCCGATATGAACAGGTGAGTCCCGAACTAAACGAGGGTGGGTAAACGCTGGCTCTGGGTCTAATCTATTAATGCGGAAGTACCTATAGTAAGAGCTGTAACTGTCGCTAAAAGCAAAATAAAGCAAACTTGGGAAAAGAAAATAAACCCTCACCCTTACCCCAAACTAGCAAAACCGTTCCAACAAACGCAATAAAAAGAAATAAGATAAGAAAACAGGGAGACAAAAAAGAAAAGAACACCTTCGTATGCTGATGCAGGAAAACAGAAACCAGTGCTAGTGCGTGCAACAAAAAAGTGCTCTCCCATAAATACCCCACTATGGCGCGCCCCCACTCTCCTCTCGTTTCCTTCCTTCGGGGCAGATGACGGCTGGCTCTTACCCTTTTACAAAGCCCAACTTCACCCTAACATGACGAGTTTCTGTACAATAGCACATGAGCCATCATTTCGCAAAAATCAGAAAAGCACATACGTAGGGTATTTCCTGACACGAGAAAATAATTCTAGAGCAACAATAACGCAGTGGCAACAGCAGGCAGCACGGTACGCAAAGAAATGCAGCAAGTGGATCTCATGCACGAGCATTATGCAAGTGCCGGTCGATCAGCACCCATCATCACTGAACCACAAAAGAGAAGTCAGGGATATGATCAGGCTTGGGGAACCTGTCGTAGTCCCATGTCCGCATTAAGTATTAGGTAGCAGTGTCATTAAGGTCAGATGTGGAACTAGCAGGTGAGAATTTCGGGATGAACAGTCGGGGTAATGGGCGGGCGAGGGTCCAGGTACGGTAAGACCCAATTTATCAATATTCTTCGCAAATCAATCTCTGCTGTTGAAAGGCTATTATCTGCCTTTTTCGGTAAGGTCTGTGTAATTATTGGCAATGTGTCTTCCGAGATGACCGGCCATCCCGGTAGAGATCTTTCCTAGGCTCGTGCAGCCGATCCTGTGGGTATTTATGAGGCTAAGTATAATAAGGTCGGTAATTAGGAGAGTGGGTGGTGCTATGAGTACTGTCGTATGAAGTGTGCTGAGGGGAGAAAGAAACGAATATCGCGGCCTCTGTATCTTCTATTGAGTGGCGGTCAACAAAGAGAATGGTTCATTTGATGAGGTGGTGCTGTGTAGGGCCTTTGAGGAGATGTCCAGAAAGATGGTGCTGGTGCCAAAAGAGCAGGAGGTGTGTTGGGTCCCTGGGACACTTTGAACCCAAACAATCGCATTTTAGTACTCGCAGCGTAAAAGTTCTACAAAGTGGTGAAAGGAGATGCTTACCACCATTCGTAGCTTCATAAATGGTATCACCATGGTTGGCGTCGTCGCCATTGCCTTGAGCTTCGATATCTTCATGCTTCAAAAACCTTCCATAATCCGTCGATAATCTCCAAAATCTCAGGGTCCGGTTATTGTAGAGAGTTTCTGCATCGTCAAGTGGTCTGCTCGGTTGTCTCCTTGCAGCTTGTGCCCATTGTATGAATCCCCACTTCATAAAGAAAACATCAGCATGAATAGATAGATTTTGTAGGAGTAAAGGCCTACCTTGAAGGGCTCAGGTAAGCTTGTTGGATCATGTTCCCTATATATACCGTCTACAAGCTATAAAGTAGAACTTAGCAAAGCTGTATCACTTGATGTTCAAAAGAAGCCGCTTCATACCGTGCGCGGCGAGCGTTTCCTGAAACAGAGAAACCCATATCTAGGGGTTGTCACCAATGGAGCTGTCAGGTTTGCCCCAGATGGAGCCCCAGAGCCTGGCTTCTGATCTGGTGATCCATGTGCATCTGTACTCGATGAATCCATAAGCTTTAAGGGTTGAGGAGGCCCCGTAGTATCATCCGTCTCTTCTACTGTAGTCTGCTGGGGGGTAGCAAGCGCTCTGGATGTCGGGCTTTGCTTAGTCGATAGCCCCTTCGTTGAGTGTTTATTGCAACCTATATGCATCTAATGTTAGCTTGACCCATAGGATCCTCATGATAGTACCTTAGACGGTATATTATGTGGAAAAGGATGGCTTTTTATGTTGACTCCCGAAACAGTTTGCACAAATATAAATGTGATATCCAGCTGACAAGTCACGAGCACGCAATCAATCAAAAAAGGGCGAACTAATGAAACAAGGAAATGTAATATTACCACTCATACCAGATTTATTTTCAAGTATAGGGTCAAATTACACCCTGTTTCTCGTATTGCCGTTCTCACAAGTGACTCCTTCCAAGCAACCTCGAGTAACTAGTTCTCCAATTCTCTTCACCGAAGCGCATTCAACGTACAACTATGGTGGCGTAGGTTGCTAAATTCGAAGAAATAATAACAGAGGCTGGTGCTTGTGAAGACAGTCTCGTATCCAAAAAAGCTGAAAATGTGTGCAATATAAGAAAGGCGGGGGTGCGCCTTGAACTTAAGGACGTTAGAACAATTAAGTCACTTCTTTCGGTAGGCCACTTTCACTAGTGTTTCCATGCTATCATCGAGCCACCCAAGTTGATCCGCCCGCTCTTGCTATCCTTCCTGCAGGCCCACCCACAAGCATCGTCATGCATGTTTGGGGCGGGGGTTGAAGTGTTGACAGGGGCTTGCTTGAACGACCTCGATATGTTGCTAAGGACCTGAAGATTAATGCAATGCGCACGCACTAGAGGATACCAATTGGTCTACCAGTTAGCAGTCCCCGAGAGAAGCATTTGTCTCTCTATTTCTGCGGCTTCGGGCGAAACCTTTGCTATCCTAACTTGGTTTAATTAATGACCCGCAGAGCGCGGCTACATACAGAACGCATAGTGCTTTGAAGCCGGATTGATACCAACCCTTTAGCCTCACGGAGAATTTCGCCCATCAGTATCAGGACAATGACCTTCGTGATTTTGAGAAACTCAAAGGATACCAGCCAAAGATGATTGCGCGGAGGTTAGGTCCACACTTCCGAGCTACTACGTAGATGTCAGCAATGATGTTTTAAGAAATATAAAGTTCATAACTCATCGACATCAATTGATACATTTTCTCAAGAGCTGAGGGTCCAAATGTAGTAGAGGCAGTCTAAGCCTTCCAGGATCTATATAGTCACAGATTAGCTTCAAAGGCCTATAGCCGAGAAACCACGAAGCCAAAAAAAATCAAATCTAAAGGTACGAGAACGGACGAACCATACACTGGTGTGGGGTGGACTCGGAATAAAAAGTGTTACCACCAGGATCTCGCCATGCCTTTTGACGTACCAACCACTGGGGGGGAAAGCCGCAGCACGGTCTCAGGCGCGTATGTAGATACAGCCTGTTGTCCACTGTTTATCGACTCCCAATCCATCTAGTCCACTCTCTATGATGGCTTGGCCTCCTGGATCTTCAAAACACCGCATGTGTTCTCTAACCACATTAGTTTTAACATCACTCTTGCTATCTTCAGCTAGGCATGCGCGACTGCTAGAACTCGTTCCCTTTCATAACCGGAAGTAGAGATGCGCTGGAATCTGCGCTGTACGCTGTTATGGAGTGGTAGGTGATGAGGAATTTCCCTATGCATGTATTAGTTGGACATCTCTCAAGAATATTCGGCTAGGGAGTCGATACACCCAGCATTCAGGCATTCCATGCACGTTCAAGATCTTCACTTCAGAAAAAGCAACCTGGATTCGTACTCCGTTCATTATTTTGTCGCCAGCAACAAACGCGCTGACGAGATAACACCTGGCCATTTCGTTGTCTCAGAACGCGGATTTTCATGTATGCTGCGACAGCAAAACTCAGAAACCCTAGACACGAGAACCCCAGCCCAAGGAGCTCCAGAGATGTATAGACACGCATCCGCTCAAGTTTCGTCAATGGGGCTGAGCCATTGCCGGAGTAGGCAATACCGCACGAGATGAAACACACCCTGACCTCCGATGCCGAGATGTTTCATGCTTGAGTTAAGTGCCCATGGCGAATGCAGATGCATTTCGGTGTAACACAGAATACTTTTTGCCTAGGCTCAGTACATGTACATCATGAACGTAGCAGCCGCACTCTGGGGGCACGACTTCAGATATTTAAAGCTCTGCGTAGAGTCCTATAACTGATATTAGCAAATCCACCATCCCACGTGAAAACAAGGGACTGAGAAGAATTGATCTTGTGCCATGACCTGTCAGAAACTCCGTGTCAGGTTCTTGCTATGAAATCCGATGTCACATGTATGTATAGGCATACTCCACTAGATTCACACCCATGCATGGCCATAGTGCTAGATAGATGAAAGAGCTTGAGGTTCAATGCAAGACGTTAACGTTAACACCTGCTGCAATTAATACGCATGTCAATATGCAAGCCAACTCTATAACCTGGCAGAATCAGGTATCAACTCCCGGTGACCTCTGCACCATGCGGCTGCAGCGGGTAGGTATAAAAATGTAATAACCAATTGCAGCCCAAGCCTCCACTCCATATATGCATGAGTTGAAAGGCTGGGTAGACTTTCACCCCCATCCGAGAAATAGGACACAAGGGTGTATAAAATGTGCTATGGCTATACGCCAAAAGTTTTCGCGAATTGGCTGCCAAAGTGACACTCTCCACGGCAAGTCTACACCCCCCACAAAAATCTCTAAAAATTCTTCTTGGTAGCACTGGGGATCCTAAGGACATAGATTTAATTTTGCCTGAGCCTCAGTTAAAATTTCCATAACTAGGCAAAGTTATGGGCTGTATTTGCATATTGAGGTTGTAAATTGATGTAAGTTTGGAGCACTTACAGCTAAATTTAGTGTGAAGTCTCCATACCGCTCTTTCAGAGAACCAATTCTTGAAATTGAATTATTTTGGGCTGGGACAAGCAAGAGTGATAGAGAGTGATATGCTTCTAATATGGTCGAAAGGGGCTGGTTTATTGCTGGAAAGTTGTGCACTACTAGTATAGATGTCTGTAGCCTAAAAACCGTAACCGATGCATAATCATGACCGTAACCGGGCCAGATCCATGAGTATTGTGAATTGGTTCAGCTTTGAACAGAATGGGCATACCCAGGGCGTCCTGCTGAAGCGTGATAGGTTGAGATTAACGGAATAACCCTCCGATGCGGCGCGGAGGGAGGGCAGGAAGAGGGCCGGGGAGGGGGGGTACCTACAACCAGACTAGGGGAGAATTGATCCGTGTCACAGTAGGCTGTAGGGCGTTGTATGGAGGGCTGACTTACTTAACTCGTACGTAGTCTGGTTAGCAGCTGCCGCTCGGCAGTCGTCCCTAGGGCCTGTCCTTCTACGCATGCGGCACCAATCACTCCCGCCGTCACTACCTAGCTCTATCCCCGTCCATCGGTACCCCTCACGACTTCATCCCTGTCGTCCTTTCGCTCGACTCGTCATTATCATTTTCACCAAAGTCCTGGGACGAGGTACGCCAGGCTATCGTACCCGTAACGAGCAAGAGGAATGTGCACACCGCCCTAGTCTAGCACAAAGTACTCTACCTAGTTGACCGATCGAGGGACAGGCTGTTCGATGGGACACACTAAGAATCACATACATAATCTATCAGTGCGCGTCATGACACTACTTTTCCCTGGACTACAGCCAACTTAGGCTTAGTTGTCCCATCCAACAGTCTGTCCCATTGACCTGTCAATTAGAGTAGCACGAATGTTCTGCCAAGGGACGACTCACTGACGGGTTGTCCACGCGTGGCGTAGGATAAGCTTTGCACGCAGGCCACGGTCACTACAACTGACAGGACAAAAATAAAATTAACATTGTAGCTTCACTGTAACATACAAGATCGTCGGACTGGTCGTTGCAGCTTCCCCACGAGACTACCCTGTCCCTGTCCCTGCCCCTGTCCCTATCAAGGTGCTCGAAGCCATTGACTTTATTGTTGAGGTATCTTTGCTGACTAATCACTTCTTCACTCCAGCACCAATACCCCGTTCTCGCTTCTTCCGCCTGGCGAGTTTCCCCGCCTCTCTCTTCTTGTTTTTCCACTCTCTGTTCCATTCACCCCTATACCTGAAGAATCTCTCTTTCCAGATTTCCTTCCTCGTCTCTGCTCTATTAGCGACAGCACTACCTTGACCGATCTTCCTCTCCTTGTGTTTCCCAATGGCAACCTCATTCACATTACCCTTCCTTTTCTTCTTCTTTGGAGTTTCTGGGCAAGCCTCCTCTTCCTCTTCGTCCGGGGGTAGCTCTGTTACGCTTTTCGCTTCCGGCAGGTGTCCTCCAGACCAGATGCTGAGGCTACGGAGATAGGCACTCTCCACATTGCCTTGGAACAGGAGTGGGGCGTCAAGGTCACTAGGGACGGTAGTGGGAGCATGCTGAAGGGAAAGCTTTCGCGGGGCAATAGGCGACGTTGGCTCGAATGATGATATCCTTGCTAAGTCGGGCCATTTAATTGTCTTGCTAACCACAGCAGTGTCAGGGGTGGGGGCTGCCGAGCGGTAGGGCCTGCTGTTAGAAGCTTCAAAAGTTTCTGCTGGGACATCTTCATCATCGTCATCATCGGCAAAGCTGAAATTAAACAGACCTGCACCCGAAGTTGAAATATTGGTGGTAGGTTTGAAAAGGGCTTCAAGAGGATGTGGTTCGTTTGCCTCAGATGTTGATCCGGCAGGTATGGAGAGTTTCAAAGATGGTGCTCTCGGTGTCACTTGCGTTTTAGTTGGCTTAACCTCGTGCTGTTTCTCCTTTCCCTCCTCTCCACTTTCAATTTCATCTTCAGCGTCACTATCACTAGAGCCCTCATCGCTATTAGAGCACTCATCTCTGCTCTCCGATCCCTCCGAGGAGTTACTTTCCGCTTCCGATGAGCTTGGTGTTGTGGAAGAACCAAACCCCCCTACTGACTCGTGACTTTTCCTCGTTATGCAGTGTGTTGAATTTTCAAAGGCTGTTTCCTTCACGTGCTCATATTTGTTTTCCACATCTTCGTCAACACCACTTTGTTCACTACCGGCTTTAGACTGAGGCCCTGGTGACTTCCCAATCACCCCCCCCTTGGATTGAGACTGCCCCTTGGACTGTGCTTTCTCAGCTGCCTCGGCTGTATCTGACTTTGATTTCGACTCTGACTCCGACACTGATGACTCGGAATCCACATATGCATATTCCATCTCCTCGTCATCATCATTACTGCTTCTCCTCTTGACATCTTCCTTCATCCCCTGTCCGCTCCTATCAGTCGACTTTAACTCAACTTCCACTTCTTCTGATCCAGCTCCTAACACATTTTTCCGCTTCTCCGCCGCTTTCTGCACGGCAAAATTATCCACCAGCTTGCCCTCCCCATCCACCCAACCCACACCCTCTAAAAATTGCGTAACCTTTCCTCGCTTGTTACTTGGGTCGAGTTGTGACGTTTTGAGAAACCCGGGGAATTTCGTGTTGCTGGTGAATTCTTTGATGATGGTTTTATCTTGGGGTAGCTTCACCTTCCGAGCCTTCTTGACCTTCTTCCGTTTTAGCTTCCCTCCTTCTTCGCTTCCCGACCCCTCATTTTCTGAAGGTGAGGATTCTGTAGCATCCGTAGCGGCAATTGCCCGTTTTCGCTTCTTCAGTTTCTTCAAGGCTTTGGGATCGGTGATGATGGGGGTGGGAATTGTGGATGGCAGGGTAGTTTGGAATAGTAATGAACCCTTCTTCATGTCTTCTTTCCTTGTCCCGTTCTTATCCTTTTTGTCTTTGGGTTTTCCCATTGTGCCTGTGATGGGGACTTTTGTCCACGCTCGTTTGACCCACCGGCCGTTGGGGAGCTCAATGCCGGGATGGACACCGTCTTCTCTTTTGCGTTTTTTTTCCTCGGGCAGACGGCCTCCTTCTTGGTTGATTTCTTGCTCAGCAGTAGTGCTTTGGTGAGTATTGTTGAGCTCTGCGGTGGTTTCGGGCGATGGCGTCCAAGTCGGTGGTCTAGCCTTTTGTACGGAGACTTTGACACCACGGAATACGGTGCCGTTGAGTCGAGTGGTGAGTTTTTGTGCGAGTTGCGGAGAGAGGTCAACGTAGCCGTAAGATTTATCAGGGAGGGTTTCGAGGGTGTGGTAGCTGACTGGTGGGGGGTAGTTGGCTGTGTTGTCGAAGAGGGACCGAGGGAGGAGTGTGGGGAGGAGAGTCGGGGTGAGGGGAGTGATGTGTATGCGAACAGTACCGTCGGGGTTGGTGGGCGCGAGGGGAACAGTTTTGGTGGAGGTTGGTTTGGAGGCTTTCGATTTGTTGGGCTTGTTTGGTGCGGCTTTTGTTGATCTACTAGTGACAGGGCCCGGGGGGGCCATTGGGCGTGGGCAGGTAGATGTAGTGGTCACTGTTGCTGGTGCTTCTGCCTTCCGGGACCTTTCTATTGAGTTGCCCTTCCTCTAGACGGATGAACAAAGAAGAACCTGCCCAGTATCGAACCTGTTTGGTTGTGTTGGTTCAAAAAAAAGTCAGGCTCGGGAGCGCTAAAAGTTACTTCGGCATAGCGTTGGCTACGCGGCACGACTCGGCACCCTTGGTGACTAAGCTGCATGTTATGGGAAGTAGTGTGGGTGGTTGGAATATTATCACAGTTAAAAGCCTAGTATACAAGCAATTATCTTTAAGGAGATGGCCCAGTCTCGCAAATGTATTAGTCTGGTTCAAATGTATACAAGCTAAGGTATTGAAAAATATATTTTATCATCCTTGCTACTATGAGCGAGGGACACCCCATCTTACGGCTGCAAAACACCTGCTTATGGCAGATATATGTATGTACATATCTAGCCCCAGCCATTCGAGGTCTATGTAGGTAGAAATACAAGAGCCTGATTGCTGGTAAATTCACGATCCTCAAGGTGTCAACTATATATGGCTGATGTGATTGATGTACAAGGACGTGTGGGCTTGAACAGGACAATCTCTTTTTGTGGACTCGTTGCTTTCCTGGGAATTTACCATTGAAAAAAGAAAAAAGAACGGGATAAGGATTGATAGTTTCTAGACAATCCTGAAAGATGCATCTACTAGACAATGAGTGTAGCGTAGTAGCAGCATACGCAAAGACCCTCGATCCAGGGATCCTCAAGCTATTACGTCATTGGCCATCAGATGCATCACCTCTCCCTTCGATAGCTTAAGTATCTCCGTGAGCACCTCCGTAGTATGTTGTCCGAGTGTCGGGGGTGGGGTGCGAATGCTTGGTTCTGATTGGGAGAATTTAACAGGCGTGTTGATGAGTTTGATTGGACCGCAGGTAGGGTGGTTAATGGTATGAACCATATTTCGAGCAAGGACTAGGGAGTAGCCGATCACTTAGTGAGGTGTGTTTTAGGGAAAGAAAGTGATAGTAAAAGGGAGTGCGAGGGTAGTACCATGTTCATGATTGAAAGTATCTTGAATGTCATTCACTGCAGCATATGGTATGCCGCTCTCATCGAAGATATCCAGCCACTCCTAGAACCACCACCACCATTAGAAGGCCTCCGGAAGCTCTTGTAGGAAATTATTAACCTTCGTCGTCTTCTTCTTTGTCTCCTCCGCAATCATGGGGACCAGGATGTCTCGGTGCTGAACCCTACTAGCATTGGTCCTGAACCTGTTATCAGTGATCCATTGCTCTTTGCCTAATCTAGTGCAAAGAATGCCATAGAGCTTATCGTTTCCACCACCGAGCAATATGCTACCATCCGAAGTCGGGAATGCCTCATAAGGGACGATCGAAGCTGAATACCATGTCAGAGTGCAAGCCGGAGGATTTTGGGGGAGATTCTGGGTAAAGGAGTTTACGATGTGCAGTTCCATGCCTTCCATTATCCCGTTGACCTGAGATTAAGGCGGATGAGCCGATGTTCGTGAGGGTAGCAACTTGGCAATCGGAAAGGGCGGCATCTATGTGCTGCCCAACGCTTGTACGGGCCCGTGAAAGCAGAGCAGCAAGGATAGAGTTCGAGGTGTAGAGACCAGTGGTCAAATCTAACACATCAGCTAGGATGCAAAGCGAGGTGATAAGTTCAGGGTAACGACAAACCTGTCACCGCAACTCCTACTTTGACTGGAGGACCATTCTTTTCTCCGGTGATATGCATTAAACCCATCTCACTATTTTAGTTAAGGTAAATGTCAGACTTCACAACGCTGGTTGGTTTGTAGGTTCAAATGAAATCCCATGGGTATATACGCTTCAACTATAACGTCGTAGCCCGCCCGATTGCGGTAAGGTCCCGTTTGTCCATACCCTGTGATGCTCGCATAAATCAATCGTGGGTTGACCTTTTTCAACGAGTCGTAGTCAAGGCCGTACTTGGCAAGTGTTCCCGGAAGATAGTTTTCCACTAAGATATCAGATGCTGCTGCAAGTTCACGAATAATATTGGAGCCGGCAGGATCCTGAAAATTGAGCGCAAGGGACTTTTTATTTCTAAATTTCCAGGCATAATGACCCAGGTTAGTTTGGAAAGTTCTGTTGAGCGGATATGGCACTGGGAGATCATGGAAGTCGTCGGGAATGGAGTTTACCGATTGACCTGTTTGGGGATGT
>Ga0307511_10001696_pt1 | contig 23198 bp, 16 predicted proteins | sample 13_EM_MG_FD_200266 | JGI IMG/M metagenome (GOLD analysis project Ga0307511, IMG submission 200266) | Populus trichocarpa ectomycorrhiza microbial communities from riparian zone in the Pacific Northwest, United States - 13_EM | ecosystem: Host-associated > Plants > Roots > Unclassified | place... | reverse complement strand
TCGGGGAGAAAAAATATAAAGTGTTCAATGACTTCGATATTGAGCCTGTCCTCAACAGACAAACCATGACCCTGGATTACTTCGAGAATAAGAAGCTCTACTTTGTTAAGAAGATGGATGGGAATATCACGGGGGTATACTGAGAAACTGCACTTTGGAATATACCCCGGCTCGTTACAACTGCATGGAAAGCAGTAGAGTAGCTGCAAGCCTCCCGCTTCGGGCTACAATCTGCTTTTATAAGTAACTTTATACGTAAATTATGTCTCGCTTGAGGCTGATAGCTTGTAGCTTGCAGCTCGAAACACAGTGTGTATGAAGAAATGGATAATACTTGTTTTTTTAGGGGCTTTTTGCCTGGCTTTTACGAGCGTCTTTCATCTCTTTCCCGAGGAAGAACCGGTAGGCATTCCCGCCAGCCCTCAACGCATAGGGGATATTGCGAGAGGCTATGCCTATCTGACTACCGGAGATTATGTCAAAAGCGGCATCCCTTATAATTATTTCTTACTTGGGTTTGGCAAAAGCCAGACGAATTACCTGAAAAGAGAAGGACAGAATGCCCTTATCAGCCATGAATATACCGCGGTAAAAGCAGCAAACGGGGAGACCGTAGTGGCGCCCAATTGCATGCAATGCCATTCCCAGGTCTTCGATAACAAATTATATGTAGGCCTTGGCAATACGCTGATCGATTTTACCGATCATAAGAAGCTGAGCCCGCAGACGGCCACACTCGCGGAAGGGATCCTGAAAAAAGGGAATCCGAAACAATTCGAAGCCGCGGAGCCTTTCCTGAAAGCCCTAAAAGCCATTGGAGGCGGGCTATATACCGAGGTAAGGGGCGTTAATCCGGCTGACCGGCTGGCCGATCTGCTGGTAGCGCATCGTGATCCCAATACCCTGCGCTGGAGCGACTCCTCCCTGATAGATACGCCACCGGACCAGGTGATCCCTTCGGATACACCTCCCTGGTGGTTGCTGAAAAAGAAGCACGCCATGTTCTATAATGGGTTTGGGCGGGGAGATTTCGGAAGATTTCTTATGGCGTCCAACCTGCTAACGGTGAACGACACCTCGGAAGCCCGGGATGTGGACAACCGTATCAATGATGTGCTGGCTTATATTTATTCGCTGGAACCGCCTAAATATCCCTATCCTGTCAATGCCTCACTGGTCCGGCAGGGAGGAGTGGTCTTCGTGGAGCATTGTTCCAAATGCCATGGGAATTACGGGGAAGGAGGCGACTATCCAAACCTGCTCATCCCGGAGAAGACCATCGGAACGGATTCTTTCCTATACAAATCCAATTATCAGAGCCCACAGTTCGTGGAATGGTTTAATAAAAGCTGGTTTTCTCAGGGAGATCATCCTGCCAGGCTGGAGCCTTTTAACGGGTATATTGCTCCGCCACTAGATGGGATCTGGGTCACAGCCCCGTACCTCCATAACGGATCTGTGCCGACCCTGGAGGCATTATTGGACAGCAAACAGAGACCCACGTACTGGTCGAGGAATTTCAATGACCTGCAATATGATTATGAACAGGTAGGCTGGAAGTTCGCCCGCGAAGTAGCACCATCGGGACCAACGACGACCATATACAATACCACCCTTCCCGGCTATGGAAATTATGGGCATACGTTCGGAGACAAGCTGAGCGATAAAGAAAGAAGAGCGGTGATCGAATATTTGAAGACGCTGTAATTACAATTTTACAAAAAGGAGATGGGTGAATGTCGACTTTGAGGGCAACTTTAGGATATACCACCATTAATCAATGGCTGCACGATAAAGGGCTGAGCCCTTTTCTGTTCCAGGAACAGACCTGGCAGCATATTATCGATCATCGTTCAGGGCTGGTGAACGCTCCGACGGGCTGCGGGAAAACTTTTTCCGTCTTCCTGGGCGCGCTGATCGATTTTATCAATCATCATCCCAAAGACTTCCGGACCCGTTCCGGAAGTGGATTGCAATTATTATGGATCTCTCCTCTGCGGGCGCTCGCCAAGGATATCGGCCGGGCGATGGAAGAAGTGATCCGTGAATTGGGGATGCAATGGAAGGTGGGCATCCGCAACGGAGATACGGAAATGAGTGAACGGCAGAAGCAGAAACGGAAAATGCCGGAAGTCCTGATCATTACGCCGGAGAGCCTGCATTTGCTATTGGCGCAGAAAGGATATGCGGAAGTCTTTCGCCCCTTAAAGATCCTCGCTGTCGACGAATGGCATGAGTTGCTGGGCAGCAAGCGGGGAGTACAGGTAGAGCTGGGTATTTCGAGGATCATGGGAGTGAAGAAAAAGGAATGCTCTGTTATCGGGATCAGCGCTACCATCGGCAACCTGGAACAGGCAAAGGATGTGTTGCTGGCCTCGCTGAAAGGGGGGGATGCAACGAACGGCGACCTGCGGCGCCAGGGCTTTATTGTCCGGGCGGATATTCACAAGCCTATCGAAGTGGAATCCATTCTGCCGGATGAAATTGAGAAATATCCCTGGGCGGGCCATCTGGGCCTGAAGCTGATTCATAAAGTGCTCCCCATCCTGGAGAACAGCAGGACGACGCTGATCTTCATCAATACCCGCGGCATGAGTGAGCGATGGTATCAGTCCCTGCTGGATGCCTGCCCGGATCTGGCAGGAGCCATCGCACTCCATCACGGTTCTGTCGATATGGACCTGCGCAATTGGGTGGAAGAAGCCTTACACGAGGGCAAGCTGAAAGCAGTGGTCTGCACAGCCAGCCTGGACTTAGGTGTTGACTTTCGCCCCGTGGAAACGGTCATCCAGGTAGGTAGTCCTAAGGGCGTAGCAAGGTTCCTTCAAAGGGCGGGGCGTAGCGGTCACCAGCCGGGACAAGTGAGTAAAATTTATTTTCTGCCCACGCATTCCCTGGAGCTGGTAGAAGCGGCAGCCCTGAAATCGGCAATGAAGGCCAACCTGATAGAAAGCAGGGACCCGCGGATGCTCTGCTTTGATGTATTGATACAATACCTGTGCACCCTGGCTATTTCGGAAGGTTTCTACCCGGGAGAAATTTTCCAGGAACTTAAGGATACCTTTTGCTATAGCGATATGACGGAAGATGAATGGGGAGAGATCCTTCATTTCATTACGGAAGGGGGGGTAGCCCTGCATCAATACGACGAATTCCGGAAGGTGGAGATCATGGAGGATGGGCTGTATAAGATCAACAACCGCCGTATCGCCATGCAGCACCGCCTGCATATAGGTACGATCGTCAGTGATGCGATGTTGAAAGTTAAGTTTATTACCGGCGGCTTTGTCGGGGTGATCGAAGAGTATTTCATTTCCCGGTTAACGCCCGGAGATGTCTTTACCCTGGCCGGGAGGAACCTCGAATTCGTTATGATCAAGGATATGACGGCGCTGGTGCGCAAATCGAACGCTAAAAAGGCAATCGTTCCCAGTTGGAATGGGGGACGTATGCCTTTGTCCGCCAACCTGGGCCTGATGCTGCGGAAAAAGCTGGATGAGGCGGCGGAAATAGCTGCAAGCGACGAGCTGCAAGCGGATAGCCCGGGAGCAGCTACAAGCTACAAGCTAATAGCTAATAGCCAGATTTTGGAAAGTAATACAGATATTGAATTGAGGGTACTGAAGCCACTGTTCGATCTCCAGGCAGCCCTATCCTATATGCCCCGGGAGCAGGAATTGCTGATCGAGCAGATCGAGACAAAAGACGGCTTTCACTTATTTGCCTATCCTTTCGAAGGGAGATTGGTACATGAGGCAATGGCGGCATTGCTGGCCTACCGGATCAGCCGGATCCGACCCATCAGCTTCACCTTTGCCATGAACGATTATGGATTCGAATTACTCAGTGATCAACCTATCCCGGTCGACGACACGAATGTATATGAGCTATTCAGCCCGGATGACCTGAGCGCTGACATTCAGCGGAGTGTCAACAGCGCCGAGATGGCCCGGCGGAAGTTCCGGGATATCGGGGTCATTGGCGGGCTGATCTTCCAGGGCTATCCCGGAGAGCATAAAAAAGCAAGGCACCTGCAATCCTCCGCCTCCCTGCTGTTCAATGTCTTCACCGAATATGACCCCTACAATCTGCTGATCCGGCAGGCTTATAATGAAGTGATGGAGCAGCAGATGGAAGAGGAGCGGCTGCGTAATATGTTAGAACGTATTCAAAAGGGGCAGATCGTGCTCCGATGGCCCCAAAGTCTGACCCCATTCTGTTTTCCCCTGAAAGTGGACAGCATGCGGGAAGATCTCTCCTCCGAAAAATTAGAAGACCGGGTGCGGAAGATGCAGGCACAGCTGAATAAGTAGCGGCCAATGCAAGCAAGCGTCTCGTTCATCGGCGGCTAGTCATGCCATTTCTTTTTTTTCAGGTATTCCAGGAGCAGCAAAGGCCTGTCAGTCTGTAATATTGTAGCTCCATGGGCTACAAGCCAATCCCAACTGTCCTTTATGTTACCGTCATCTACCGCCGTATCATCATCATGCCCCGCATTGAGGCTTGCCCACAATGAATTCATCCAGATCTTTGAGCCATTCCTGTTTATAAATCCATTATTCTGCAGAACAGAGGAAGTATCCTGTTGAAAGATCAGCTCAAAGGCCACCGGCTTTATCTGTCGCTGATATTCGTCGATTATTTCCCTGGCCCCGGGCCTGTCTAAATAAACCACCGGCATAAAAACGATACTGTCCAGGATAGCCGGATACCTGCTGCGCACCGCCGAATAGGGTGCGTCCGTTTTAAAAATAGCCTGTGGCAGAGTGCCAGTGGCCTTCAGCACCTGATATGCCTCGTTGTAATAGTTATAGCTCTTATCGAGGTTCACCATTATTTTGCCTTTGGCCAGCAACATTACTTCCTCCAGGGTAGGTATGGTATTGCCGGTGACCCGGCCCAACCCGTTCTTCAAATGAAATTTCCGGATCTCCCCTAGTGTATAATCCGATGGCCTGCCCTTCCCATCGGTGGTCCTGTCGATCGTCTCATCGTGCATGATCACGATGACGCCATCCTTTGTCCTGTTCAGGTCCAATTCAACAATATCGACACCCATTTCAATGGCAAACCGGAAAGCCTGCAGGGAATTTTCCGGTGCATTCCGCCAATCTCCCCGATGAGCGGTTACCAGTACATTTTTATCATTCGGATCGTGTAACCGGTTTATGATTTTGTTAACCTGCGCCCGGGAGGGGAAACTATAAAGCAAAGACAGGCAGATGGCGGCGGTTTGCAGGAAGCGGTGCGTCATGGTGCTAAATTTCATCAGTATCCCGTATTTTGAGTAAACCCGGACTTGTTCGTGGAAATATCTAGCTCAGACTGTGGGATCGGATAAAGATATTGATAAGCCTGAATAGTAATGGGCGTTAAGCCCGAATTCTGCAATGCGGCAATAGCGGTGTTAGTACGGATCAGATCAAACCAGCGATGCAACTCCAACGGCAATTCCAATCGCCGTTCCTGCAATACAGCAGCCCTGAAGCTTGCCTGATCTGGCAGTCCTGCCGGAGAATAGATACTGGCGCCGGCTCTTGAACGTACGGCATTCAGGTAAGAAATAGCATCTGTGGAATAACCCGCTTCATTCAAAGCTTCCGCATACATCAACAATACATCCGCATATCGTAATACGATAAAGTCATTGCCAAGGGTCTTTGTATTAGGGTCAAAAGTATCGTAGTACTTTTTGACCGGTTTATCATTCGCATCTAATGTAACTGTATTTAAAAGATCTCTCCGCGCATCAGTGGATTCATAAGCGCCGATCAGTTTCGGATCCAGGCCAGGCTGGTTAAAATAAGTCGAAAGGCCATGTCCCTGGGTGGCAATCGTTTTATTAAATCGTACGGCAAAGATGATCTCTGCATTCATTTTATTGTTAACGTCAAAAACAGCTGCGACATTCGGTAATAAGGAGTAATTATATGTATTGCCGGCCTGAACGAGATCCTTTAGTGTGCTGACTGCCTGCGGATATTTCGCTTCTGTCAAATAAACTTTCCCTAACAGGGCTTTAGCCGCACCCTGGGTGGCCCTGCCTAAATCTGCCGTATTAGGATACGTCACCGGCAAAAGAGTTATAGCCTGGGTGAGATCACTTTCAATGGCTGTGTATAGTTCCTGAACCGAATTTCTGGATAGTTTTTTTGCATCATCAGCCGAAATAGGACTTAGCACCAATGGTGCAGCGCCCCATAAACGGACAATATTAAAGTAATGCAGGGCCCGCAGGAATTTTAGCTCTCCTTCGAACCGGGATTTCAATGCCGGATTGGTTACGACATCCAAATGTATAAGGGTGTTGTTACATCGTGAGATACCGTTATAAATACCAAAAGGACCGTTAACACTGGCGCCCCCCCATGCATTGGTTATATCCACATTGTCGGATTTTGCCAGGAACCGGTCGATATTAAATTCCGTACCTGCATTTGCACCCGGGTTCAAATCTTCAACATTATCGCCACGGGCCTCCATCATGGTCACAAAATTGCCAAAATACATCGATTGCAAAGGTGCGTAAGCACCAATCACTGCATTACTGATATCCGCCGTTGTTTTATAGAAAGCGACAGATGTTGCCTGAGATTGCGGCTGTAGCGTCAAAAAACTTTTTTTGCAGGACAAAAGGGTAACGCAGCCTATTATTATAATCGATATCGATTTTTTCATGGTTCAACTTTTTAAGCGATTTAAAATTTAAGGTTAAGACCGAGCAAAAAAGTTTTGGAAACAGGATAACTTCCATAATCTACACCAGGCTGCAGCGGATTGGAATCAACGCTCACTTCAGGATTATAGCTATTGTACTTCGTAATGGTGAACGGATTCTGCGCGGTGAAATAGAGCCGTACACCGGTTAGCCGGGCGGATTTAGCCAATCTGTCCGGCAAGGCAACACCCAAGGTCAGATCCCTGATCCTAAAATAGGATCCCGGCGATAAATGATAGGTGGAGATCTGGGCATTTAACCCCGTTTCGCTCCGGTTAGCCCGGGCTACAATGCCGTTACCGGGATCCGATGGGGAAACCCACCTGTTCAATGCATCGGTGGTATTGTTCGCATAACTTTCGGTAGAATTATAATGCCGTTGAGCAATATTGGCAATGGTGTTGCCATAAAGGCCCTGGGCGGCAACGATCAAATCAAAGATGCCATACTGCAATTGACCGGAATAACCATACATAAATTTAGGCTGATAATTGCCGGTGATCGCTTTGTCATTGCCGTCTATTACATTATCGCCATTGATATCCTTAAATTTAAAATCCCCCGGCTTGGCGCCTGGCACTTTAGCCTTGGTATTGTCAATATCCGCCTGGTCTTTGAATACCCCGGTTTTAACTAATGTATAGTAGTTACCAATGGGTTTACCCACCTGCGTGATAAAATAGATCACATTTTGGGATTGTGTAATAATAGAATTGACGCCGCCCAGGTTCAACACTTTATTCCGGTTGGCAGAGTAGTTAATACTGTTGGTCAGCCTGAACTTTCCGATCTGACTGCTATTGGATAGAGTTACCTCAATACCTTTATTATTGACCTTTCCGATATTCACCAGGTTGGTAACATACCCTGTAGATTGTGGAACAGGAACGTTCAGCAGTAAATGGCTCGTATTATTCGTATAAACATCGACCGTAGCATTTAAGGCCCCCTTAAACAGGCTAATGTCCGTACCTACATCGATGGCAGATGTTTTTTCCCATCCCAGATCAGGATTACCCGCTGTATTCTGATATAGTCCAGGGTTCAACGTCGAACCGCCCGATGAACCCAAAATGTAATTGGACGATGCCAGGGTAGACAAATAAGCGTAGTTGCCGATCTGGAAATTTCCCGTTACCCCGTAACTTGCTCTTACTTTCAAAGAGCTGATGGGGCGGATGTTTTTCATAAAGTGCTCATCACTCACTATCCAGCCTGCAGAAGCCGAAGGGAAATATCCATATTTGGTATTCGGACCGAACCGGGATGAACCGTCTGCACGGACGGCTGCTGAAAGCAGGTACCTCTCTTTAAAACTATATTGCAACCTGCCCAGTCCTGATAAAAGCGACCATTCATTGATACCAACGCCATTATTCGTAAAACTGGTAATAGTGGTCGCACCATTCAGTGTTTGCACCAGGTCATTGGGGTATCCTGTGGCGGTAATACTGGATGCGCTGCTTCGCTCCTTCTGTAAGGTAAAGCCTGCTAAAGCCTGTAAAGAATGGCGGCCCCATTTCTTTCGGTAAGTCAACGTGTTCTCCACCACCCAATTCGTGATCTGGTTAGCAATATAACTTCCTGTGGGAACAGAAGGTGTGGTCAGGGTAAGCGGATTAGGTAACGTAGACGGACTGAAAGTGCTCCTGTTAAAATCACTGATATCGGTACCGAAGGAGACCCGGAATTTTAGATCTTTAATAAATTCGTATTCTGCATAGATATTGCTCAAGAGCTTTTTTTCATAAGTCACATCTTTTTTCAGCATGGCCAGCGCAACCGGGTTAACACCGTTTGACTCAGAGTATTGCCATTTAAATTGATCGAAATTATAGGACCCGTCGGGATTGTGGACCGGGAAGAACGGAGAGGCAACCAGGGCGCCCTCTATAATATTCTGGCTGCCATTATTAAAGGCCCCTTCCGTAGGGAGGTAATCATAAATGCTATAGTTATAATTAATGCTTCCCCCCAGCCGAAGATGATCGTAATGTGCATCCAGGTTGAAACGACCGGCATATCTTTTATACCCGGAGTTAACAACGATCCCATCCTGATCCAGGTAATTACCCGAGATATAGTATTGAACATTGTCCGAGCCGCCGGCAGCAGAAAGGGTGTGACTTTGTATAGGTGCTTTCCGGAAAATAGCATCCTGCCAGTTGGTATTGGTCAGACCCGGCTGATTATTCAGATAAGGAAAGATCTCAGGAGGCAACAGGTAAGCCAGGCTGGTATTGGTCGAAGCAGCGCCTAATTTACTCAGGCGTGTAGCATTGTCATCGGCGGCGCTGCCGGTCAATCCCTTACTTTGTAACTGATCGAAGTACGTATTATTATGCGCGTCAAAAATGAGCTGGGCATATTGTTTGGCACTCAGCATCGGGATCTTTTTCGTTACGGATTGAGTACCGTAGTAGCTATTCAGATTGATCGCTAATTTGTCTTTCTTACCTCTTTTAGTCGTAATGATGACAACGCCGTTGGATCCTCTCGATCCATAAATGGCCGCTGCAGAAGCATCTTTTAAAACATCTATGCTTTCTATATCATTTACATTGATGGCATTCAGCGCATTTACTTTAAACCCAGGCCCGTTGACATCATTATCTGATAAGGGAACTCCATCGACCACATATAAAGGATCGCTTCCTGCCGTAATAGTACCCGTTCCCCGGACATGGATGGATATGCCGGCCCCCGGAGCCCCATTCGGTTGCAAAACCTGTACACCTGCCAGCTTGCCGGTCATGGCTTTGTCTACACCGGTGGAAGCAAAGTTGTTGATCTGGTCTGACTTTAAAGAACTTACCGACGTCGTTACATCCTTCCTGTTCTGGGACCCATATCCTACCACGACCACATCCTGCAATTGGGCCCTCAGTATCTTCATTTTCACGATCAGCGTCAGGGTGCGCCCTTCCACTACCTTATAACCCGTCAGTGTATGTTCCTGGTAACCTATATTGGAGAAAATAAAACTGTAACCCGAGCCGGCAGGAAGCTTTACAAAATTAAAAGCCCCTTTTTCATCCGTGACCGTGGTCGATTCAAATTTAGCCGCCGCATTTTTTGCCGTCACCGTAACGGATGGAATGGGCTGCCCATCTTCTGTAAGGACGATGCCCGTTGCCGCATGGGCGCTTTGGGAATCGTCGGTCACAGTGTTTTGGGAAAACGACGAGGTGGAAATTAGGATCAGCATAACCATCTTTGCCGCGATCCAATATTTTAAGCGTCGGGCCTTACCATTTTTTTGCATATTGATTGTTTTGGATTGAATAAAAGATTCCCTGTTACCCTGTCCGGGTATTTCTCAGCCTGAGCAACTATTCTATGATGGTGGATTTATTGGATCGTGTACGTATTGCCCTGATGCGAAACAGTAAGACCATTCAGGTTGGCAATCGTATTCAGAATATCCGATAATGGGTCTGTACGCTTGAACTCCGCCGTAACATTTATCTTTTTGACAGCGTCGCTCCTGTATCGTATATCGGCTTTGTATTCCTTTTCCAGGCTGGCGATCACTTCTTCAAAAGGCCGGTCTTTAAAGATCACCAGATCCTGGCTGTCGGGGCCTGTTCGTTTTTTACCAACCAACGTTCTGTCTTTATTCCCATCTCTGTTGCCCTCTTCGATCTTCGCCAGGCTCATTCTTTGCGTCCGGGCGTCAAATACCAATTGCTGACCCGGCAACAGATAATTGAGCTCACTTCCTTTCACTTGCCGGACAACCACCTTGCCTTCATAAAGTTGTACCGTTACAGGTTCTTCCCCACCGATGGCCTTTACCTTAAAGTGCGTTCCCAGAGCGGTAGTGGCGATCCCTCCTGCATATACGGTGAAAGATCTTTTCTTATCTTTTGCTACGGTGAACACCGCAATACCTTTTAAAGAAATATCCCTTCTGTCGTTGATGAAAGGCTCGTAGTAAGAGAGCCCGCTATGTTGCTCCAACTCAACCAATGAGCCGTCCTTTAACACAATATGCATGATGGTATCGGACTTGTTCACCAACTGAATGAGCAAAGGCTGAAAGGGTTGTAATTTTCCGGCAACGGGATGTTCTTCTTTATGCCCTTGATATCCTGCCATGAACCACCATGCCGCACCAGCCAGGATCATCAGGGAAGCCGCTACAGCCAGCGACCGGTACAACTTTATCCTGACAGGACGCCGGTTTTCAAGGCTGCGATCAATTTTTTTAAATATTGATCGGGACGCAGCAGGATGCAAGCGGTTGCCAGTACTAAATCGCTCCATTTCCGAAGCATATTTTTCCATCTGCTCCGGGTATTGGTCAAAATAGTCTTTTACGGCCTCCACTTCCCGGGGGCTGGCTTCGTTCTTAAAAAATCGCTCAATTATTTCGTCGGTTACATCCATGTCGGTGTCATTCAGAAAATGCTGTACTAAAGATTACAATCGGGAAAGGCTTTACCCTTAGTGGAGGTAAAAATAAATTATTGGTGGGTTAGGGCGGTAAGGATCAGCGGGAATAAAATAGTGACCGGCGGGAATAGCGTAGTCAGGCGGCGAAGTTGTTGCAAGGCTTTGGCTATATGGGATTCCACTGTCCGGATGGAAATAGACAACTCGCTGGCTATCTGGCTGTAAGACATTCCCTGGTAACGGCTCAGTTCGAATACTTTCCTGCGAACAGGAGGCATGGCGTGTATGGCTCGTTGTATATGCTGTTCCGTCTCATTACCGGACACCCGCAGCAATGTATCATTTACCCCCGAATCGCTTACCCGGTTCCCGTATTCAGACAGAGCTTTGCGTTCGTTGCCGGCCTTATATAAAAGGTTGATAAAGGTGGTGTTGGCTATGCGGAATAATTGTGCAGCCACAGGCAGTTCTTCTATCAAGGTCTCTCTATATTGCCATAATTTGAAAAATGTAGACTGCAATACTTCCTCTGCCATATACGTTGAACCCGACTTACCGAGAATATAGAAGTAGATACGCTCATGATACTCGTCATACACCTGTTTAAAGGCAGTATGCGATCCTTCTTTTAGATTTGCTACTACATCCATATGCTGGTAATTGGCAACGCAAGTTCACAACAAATATATATTATTATGCATTAAATAAATGTTACTTGTTAGCTTCAAGCTGCAAGCTGTTAGCTACAAGCCAGATATAGGTAATCTTGTAAGATATTCTATGAAATTTAGCTAAGGCTCACTTGTAGCCTGAAGCTATAAGCTTGCAGCTATTAAGACAGATGTTTCAGTTGTGTAGCGTACAGAATAATAAAAACTGCGGGAAACAGCAGGGCGCCGATGAGAGCAAAGCCACTGAACAGACCCATTCCCACAAAAATAAATCCGGCAATGACGGGCAGTATTTCCCCGAGCAGATAGATAGAAAATCCCTCTTTTTTCCAGGCACGCATCTGAATGGCCCCATAAAGACAAAGCCCATAGCCAACCAGGGCCAGAAGGAGAATGGGCAGGCGATTCTCCAATGATTTCCGGGCAATCTCCACCATTCCCGGACCCGCAAATTTTTTAACGAAGGCTGGGGCGTTCTCCAGCTTGCCTTGTGCCTCCACTATACTATCATAGGACTTTTGGGCATTAAAAAAGGAGAATACAGAGGAAATGCAACCGACCCCGCAACCCACAAAGGTCAGGATGGTCAGGACATTCAACATCTCCGGAAGTTTCTTCCGGCCTTCTTCCAAATTCAATATGTCTGCGGGCTGATTAGTACTGGTCATAGACAGGTTAATTGTTTGATCCATCTAAATAAATATAATTTTAATGGATTTCAAAAAGAACGAAGTATTATATTTATCGCATAATGCATTTCCCGGGGCTCGATGCCTTCTTTTTAAATATATTGCATTATCATAAAATCTATGCAACCTGCTTTCCCATATCGAATTAAAAACCAGCAATTATGGCTATCTCCCGATCGCTGCATTTTCTGGGAAGAAGAAAAATCCCTGATCGTATCGGATCTTCATTTTGGCAAGACGGGGCATTTCCGCAAATCGGGCATCGGGGTGCCGCAATCTGTCTACCGGGAGGACCTGTTGAGATTGCTATCGCAGGTTCAATATTTTCAACCTCGGCAGCTGCTGGTGGTGGGAGATCTTTTTCACAGCAGGGAGAATAAGGAATTAGCGCTTTTTCAGCGATGGAGGGAGGATTTCCCTCATCTTACGATACGTCTTATTAAAGGTAATCATGATATTTTGCACGATGACTGGTACCAGCAGGCGGGAATTGTCGTGGATGAGGGTTGCTTACAGATCGGCGCCTTTGCATTTGTCCATGACATAACAGACATCGATGATATAGCAGCCTGTGAAGGCATGTCTCCTGCCTATTACTTCTCGGGGCATATTCACCCCGGTATCCGGATCAATGGGTTGGGAAAGCAGCATCTGCGATTTCCTTGTTTTTATTTTGGGACGGATTTCGCTGTATTGCCCGCCTTCAGCCGGTTTACCGGGATGGCATCGATCGACCCGGAACCGAAGTCGAATGTTTTTGCCATTTTACCTTCTTCCACTCCGGGGAGATTTTCCGAAGCGGGCCGGGGTCATGCCGGGCCTTTCGGCGCCGGACGGGGTGGGATGATGAGGGGCGCGGGGGGTGTGTCAACGATGAATGGTATCGGAGCAGGTCCGGGGAGTATTTTTCAAATCCAGTAGAGCAGGGTTGCCGTTCAAAACACCAAGATTAGTTCCGGCCACGTCTATTTTAAAATCTGGATCTGAACATTATTAAAAGTGACTTGTAAATTGTGTACATCGGAACTTGAGCTGGCGCCTGTCGGAAAATAGAGGATCTCTATAGAAGCTGTGCCGGTCATTTTGTAGATAGAGACCCCTCCGCCGGAAGCGACGAGCGTCATCGACGTCACGTTGAAGCTGGAGGGTGTAAATGACTGGTGACGGGTGCTGTCGCGTTTATCGCCATTCGCCTTATAGACGTTGAACCAGCAAAATCCCTGTTTGTAATCTATATCCATCGTATAGCTGCCCGGGCCGGGAGCCCGGTTGAACTGGTTCAAGTCAATTTCCATGACCTCCTTGCCGCCGGGATTGACCGTGTCTGTGAGGAACCGGGAGTATTTGTCTGTGTTCTCGAATACAAGACCCAGGTAATTTTTAGATGTATCTCCAGAAATATGGGGGGAGCTGATTGCAGTAGTGACTTTTGTCGCTATCCATTTCCGGTCAATGGGACGGTTGTTATTATCAGCGGCCTCCAGCGTCGTGGTCATGGTCATATAGACCCAGGTATCTTCCGGCTTCAGGACCGGTTCGGTATAATTGTTTCCGCCGCTGCCGCCGCCATTGCCGTTTCCGTCATCATTCCCGCCTGTCTTTGCACACCTGCTGCTGAGGAGGCTGATGCCCAGGAGGATGCTGACGAGGAGAAGCGATCTTGTTTTCATGCCTGATGAAGTTAATAGTTAATAAATTTTGGGTATATCTTTTAAAAGGCAATCCCCAGATTGATGCCGGCGCTCCGTATTCCGATCATGGGTCCGCTGATCTTTGCCTGAACGCCCTGGTCGGTAACGGTTGCCGTTATATATTGTTTATTGTTGGCTGTGAAGAGTCCTTCAATATCGCTCTTCAAATACTGCCTGTCTTCGTCGGGCATGTCGCTCAGGTTGGTAACACCGGTGACATTTCCTTTGATCGTTCCGTAATGTCCGCCCATTATATACCAATCCAGCGTAACCCGTTTGGCTATCAGCCATTGTGCTCCTATCATCAGTCCTGCGCCCCACATAGTGGTCGAAGCTTTGAGGGGGATCGTGTAGGTTTTTGTATCGGTCTGATAATCATATGGGTAATCGATGTCAAGGCGCGAATAACGGCCGTACAACGATAAATAGAGTCCCCTGGCACCTGGTTTGTGTCCTGCATAAAACCGGAATTCCCCGGTAAACGCATTACTGGAGGTACTGATCTTATCCACATCAGTTTTTATAGCGTCTCCGTCGCTGGCCGCCCGGTCAACAATATTTTTGATCAGGGAGACATTACTTAAGATCCGGGTTGGCATAAAACGATAGCCGGCAACAAAAGATATTTTCCGCGTCAGCATCCGCTCGTAGCTAAAGCTGTAATTGTTCAGCCATAAGGAACTGATGTTGATCTTGAGGCTGTTCTTCCTGTAGGACGTTAATGGCGGTAATTTTTGCGCCGTTTTTTTGAGATCTTCCGCCCGCCCGGGAAGAGAATCCCGGCTGAAGGCAGATCCACCGGCATACGATCGTGATGAACAGGCAATAAATAGCAGTGCTGACAATAGGCAGTTAAAATATCTCATTTTATAAATTTTCAGTGATCGTATTGGATGGTAAGAGGTGAAGCAGTGTGTAAAAACCAATGTAAATCGCTGATTTACACAACAATGTGATTGTTACAAAGCTAGCGCTATAATAGCGGACCGGGAATAGCAAGAAATTGCTATTTTCCCATTCTTAAATACACCCCCGAACTAACCTGTATGGCAGAAAAAAAGCAAGGCTCCTGGCTGGAATATCTGGACAACTTACAAAGTAAAACGTTCTCGCCTGAACAGTTGAAAGTAGAAGGGATAGAACGGATGATGGGTATCAATCATCATTTCCATGCGGTATTCCATCACAGTATCCCGATGATCTACCTGTTGGATTACACTTCCGGACAATATCTTATCATGTCGAAATCAGTACAGCTCGTTATGGGTTATGCACCGGAAAATTTTACAGGAGGGGGGGTGGAGTTCACTCTTGAACATTATCAAAAAGACGATCTGAAGATCTTCAATGAACAGATATTCCCTGACCGGCATGCCGTTCTGAAAAATATCCCGCCGTCCGAACATCCCAAATATATTTTTTCTTATAATTACCGCTACCGGAATAAAGAGAAGAAATACACGAACTTTCTGCAGCGCAGTTGTTTTATTAAATCGGACGATAAGGGCAACCCTTTAATGAGCATGGGTATGATCATTACTATTGATCATTATAGGAGTGAAAACCCTGCCATACAGGTAATAGAAAAACTAGGGGACCACCCTGGCGAGATGCCCCGGATGATTTACAAAAAGGCATTCTATTTGCATGAAGAAGACAAACTTTTTACCAAAAGAGAGAAAGAAGTATTATTATGGATTGCCGACGGGCTGACCAGCAAGGAGATCGCCGATAAACTTTTCATCAGTGAAAATACTATTATCAATCACCGGCGGAATATGCAGGAAAAATCAAACACAAAGAATGTTGCCGGACTGGTAAGTTTTGCACTGCGTCAGGGTATTATTTAGCAGGTACTGATAAAATGCGTTTAATTAGTGTCCCTATTTAAACCTATCCCTGGCGTATTGCAGCATCAGATCATTAATTTTTTCCGGCTGATCGATACTGGCAAGATGGCCGGCTCCCGGAACCTTGAAGACGCGCTCCTGCCAGAGCCTGAGCCCGGCATTATCCAGGTAATCCTTATTACAGACCTTTTCTTCACCCCCGAATATTACCAATACAGGGATAGTGGACAACTGCAAAAGATCTATTTCATTGCTGAGATTGCCGGCCATTACCGTGGCAAACATTTTTGAGCGGAAATTATCCTGTGTCGCGTAATAATCGGCTGCAAATAAGGGATACTTTTCATCCTCAGGGCCGGATATTCCTGCCAGGCTCCAATATTGCAGCAATTCATCTTCTGAAACATCATCCGTAAATGCGGCATGGATATCAATGTCCGGCAGGAATACTACTTCCATGGAGCAAGGGCCTCCGATGATGCAGGAACCTATCAATACAATACCATTTGGCTTTAGAGAATGCCCCAGTGCTTCCGCCAGCACATTGGTACCCAATGACAATCCTGCAACTATATAAGCATGCCCGGCAGCGAGCCCGTTGATAGCGGCCGATATGATACGACCCAAAACCGGAAGGCTGTAATCATGAAAACAGGGTGATTGTCCATGGGCAGGCAGGTCAAAGGCGATCAGGCGATAGCCGGATAACAGATCCGTCTCCAATTGCGCCCGCCAGATACGGGAAGAAGAAGAGTTCCCATGAATGAAAAAAATGGTTCTTTCGCCGTCCGGGTTAACTTCAAAATAAGCAAGGGAAATGTCTTCAACCGTAATGAATTTTGGCTGCATACTAATCATAGCTGCCAATATAATTCATTAATGATAGCCGCCAAATTAATTCATTTTTTTCTTCAGCGAGCTCACCTGTTCCTGCAGGTTACTGACCAGGCTGGCCAGTTGATTAACGTCCCATCTTTGCTGCGTATTGGCTTTGCTGATGACCATCTGAGCCTTCCACACTTCTATTACATCATCCGCATTTAAATTATAGGGTTGATAGGCAGTGTTGTCGCTGACCAGGGTGAGCTTGGTCCTTGATTTATTATTTTTCATGACCCTTTTATATACGATCCCTTCATTGCGGGAAACCACGATATAGGTCTGATTGCTCTTCACTTCTTCCAGGTCGTCGACTTTTTCTCCAACGATCACAGACCCGCTGGGAGTAGGCAGCATGGAATCCCCGACAATTTCAAAAGCGCGGTAGGTGCCGGGAGCCAGCATAGGAAGAGTGAACGTATTTAGCTCGTCCAGAAATTCCGGGTCAGCGTATCCGGCCAGGTAGCCGGCAGCAGCTTTTACCGGTACTAACTGTATTTCATTCGAAGCCGTCACCAGCTTCTGCGCTCTTCTTTTGGAAAGATAGCTGCCTTTTGTATCGCTCAGCTCTTTGCGAAGGAGCTCATCGAGGGTCAGTTTGAACATATCCCCCACTACCTCCAGTACTTCGATCCGGGGTTCGGCCCTTTCTTCCTCATATGCGCCCAACAGGGATCTCTTAATGCCCAGTTTGACAGCAAATTCTTCTTGGGTCCAGCCCCTTAGTTTACGGAGGTATTTCAGATTTTGTCCGGCTGTTGACATAGACTAATAAATTTAGAAAATTATTTAAAAAATTACTAAATAATCCTAAAATTAATAGTTTTCTTTATCAACCCCAAAAAAAAATAGTTTTCGGCTTAAAGAAGCCGGATGCCCACTGATCCGGCGGCAATCCCGGGTCCTGGAAAACAAGCGATCCAGGCCCCCGGAAGATAAGCGGTTCCCGGACCGGCCCATAAGGGGAATCATTTATAATATTACTGTTTTTCAGCCTGTTATTAAGGGTTGTTTCTTTCGCTTCTTCTCCCGGCTTTCCGTACCTTTGCTTCCCTGTCAATTTGACCTATCGGAGAGGATAGCATTAAATTTGAAGGAGTATTTCATCTTCCTCATGGGATGGTCATGCGTTCCATGAAGGGGTAGCATTACATTTTAAAGGGGTAACCACGAATTTTAAAATCATTCAATACTCAGGACATATGTTAGGTTTATTATCAAAAATATTCGGGGGAAATAAGTCAGAGAAGGATATTAAGATCATCCAGCCGATCGTTGGACAGGTCAATCAATATTTTACCGCTTATCAATCCCTCAGCAACGATCAATTGCGTGCCAAAACGGTAGAGTTCAAGGGACGTATTAAAGATCATTTAAGCAAAATTGACACGCAGATCAGCGAGCTGAACAAAAAGGCAGAGGAACTCCCTTTCAGTGATATCAGCGGAAAAGATGTCATCTACCAGGAAGTGGACCAGCTGAAGAAAGATAGGGACGAACAGATCGAAGAGGTGCTGGAAGCGCTGTTGCCGGAAGCTTTTGCCGCTGTGAAAGAAACAAGCCGCCGGTTTAAAGAGAATGCAGAGCTCGTTTCCACGGCTACAGAGCTGGACCGGAACCTGAGCATCAAAAAAGAGCATATCCGTATCGAAGGAGATCAGGTGATCTACAAGAATACCTGGATGGCCGCCGGTAGCCCCATCACCTGGAACATGGTGCATTATGACGTGCAGTTGATCGGAGGCGCGGTATTGCACCAGGGGAAAATCGCGGAGATGGCCACAGGGGAAGGTAAGACCCTTGTATCGACCCTTCCTGCCTATCTGAATGCGCTATCCGGCGAGGGGGTGCATATTGTAACCGTAAACGATTACCTGGCCCGTCGTGACTCTGAATGGAACGGCCCTATTTTCGAATGGCTGGGACTGACCGTGGACTGTATCGACAAGCATGAGCCGAACAGCGAGGCCCGGCGCAAAGCTTACCTGGCAGACATTACCTACGGCACGAATAACGAATTCGGCTTCGACTATCTCCGTGACAATATGGTGCATTCACCGGAAGAAATGGTACAACGCAAACACCACTATGCCATGGTGGATGAAGTGGATAGCGTACTGATCGATGATGCGCGGACTCCCCTGATCATATCAGGCCCTGTACCAAAAGGCGACGATCAGCAATATCATATATTAAAAAGCCGGGTAGAAAAATTGTTCGAGGCCCAGAGAAAGGTGACCAACCAGTTCCTGATCGAGGCCAGGAAAAAAATTGCCGAGGGCAATGATGATGCAAAAGACGGCGGACTGGCCCTGTTTCGGGCTCACCGGGGACTTCCTAAATCCGGCGCCCTGATCAAATTCCTTAGCGAAGCCGGCATCAAGGTAAAATTACAGAAGACAGAAAATTATTACCTCGCCGATCAGCAGAAGGAAATGCCAAAGGTGGATGAAGAATTATTCTTTCATATCGATGAGAAGAACAATTCAGTGGACCTGACTGACAAGGGGATCCAGATGATCACCCGCGAAGGAGAAGATCCCGAGTTCTTCGTACTGCCGGATATCGGCATCAAGCTGGCCGATATTGAAAAGAGTGATGTCAATGCAGAGGAAAAATTGCAGAGCAAGGAAGCGCTCCTGAATGAATATGCCATAAAGGCGGATCGTATCCACACCGTTCAACAATTGCTGAAAGCTTATACTTTATTTGACAAGGACGTAGAATACGTCGTACTGGACGGCCAGGTGAAAATAGTAGATGAGCAGACCGGCCGTATCCTGGACGGAAGGCGGTACAGCGATGGTCTGCACCAGGCTATCGAGGCTAAGGAGAACGTCAAGATCGAAGCGGCTACCCAGACTTATGCCACCGTGACCTTACAAAACTATTTCCGTATGTACCATAAGCTGGCCGGTATGACCGGTACGGCAGAGACGGAAGCAGCAGAACTATGGGATATCTATAAGCTGGACGTGGTGACGATCCCCACGAACGTACCCGCGATCCGTAAGGATCACCAGGATCTTGTCTACAAGACCAAACGCGAAAAATACAAGGCCGTCATCGACGAAATTGAAAAGTTAAGAGCGGAAGGAAGGCCGTCACTGGTAGGTACTACCAACGTGGAAGTGAGCGAACTGCTCGGTAAAATGTTGCAGGTAAAAAAGATCCCGCACAATGTACTGAACGCCAAACAGCATGCCCGGGAAGCGCAGATAGTAGCCGAAGCCGGTCTCGCCGGAGCGGTGACCATCGCTACGAATATGGCCGGCCGTGGTACGGATATCAAGCTGGGACCCGGCGTGAAAGAGGCAGGCGGCCTGGCGATCATCGGTACGGAAAGACATGAGAGCCGCCGCGTAGACAGACAGTTGCGCGGTCGTTCAGCCCGTCAGGGAGATCCCGGCACCACACAATTCTATGTTTGCCTGGAAGATGACCTGATGCGTATGTTCGGCAGTGACCGGATCGCCTCGCTGATGGATAAAATGGGGTATAAGGAAGGGGAAGTGATCCAACACAGCATGGTGACGAAGAGCATCGAACGGGCGCAGAAGAAGGTGGAAGAGAACAACTTCGGCATCCGTAAGCGCTTGCTGGAATACGATGATGTCATGAATAAGCAGCGGAATGTGGTGTATAAAAAGCGCAGCCACGCACTGTTCGGCGAAAGGCTGGCCCTGGACCTGGACAATGCCTTTTATATCGTTGCAGAAGGCCTCATCAATTCATTCCGGGAGCAGGATGATTATGAAGGGTTTAAATTAGCGACGATCGTCAATTTCGGTATCGACAGCAAGATCAGCCAGGAAGAGTTCCTGAAAGAGGATGTCAACCAGCTCTCCGAAAGACTATACCAGGAGGCCACCCAGAGCTATGAGCACAAGCTGGATGAATTACGCAAACAGGCGGTGCCTGTATTTAATAATATACGTGCTACACAGGGCTCCCATGTGGAGAATGTGGTAGTGCCTTTTTCAGACGGAAAGAAAAGGATCAATGTGCATGTAGGTCTGCAAAAGACATTGAACAGCGATGGCAGGGAGCTGATGAATGCCGTAGAAAGGCAGATCACCCTCTCTATCATCGATGAGGCCTGGAAGGAGCACCTGCGCGCCATGGATGATCTGAAACAAAGCGTACAAACGGCTTACCTGGAACAAAAGGATCCGTTGGTGATCTATAAAATGGAGGCTTTTGAGTTATTCCGGCGCATGGACAGCGAGGTGAATAAGGACATCGTCAGCTTCCTCTCCCATAGCGGCATTCATCATTCAAGCAGCCATTCTACAGGGATCCATGAAGGCCGCGAACAGCGGACGGACATGAGCAAACTGAAGATCCGCAAGGATGAAATGGCGACAGCAGGCCCTTCGAACGGCGGCGGTCCCGGCGGCATGGGTCCGCAAGGCATCCCGCAGGAAGGCGGCGGAGAATATCATGATCCCTCTGCGGCTGTCAGACAAGAGCCGGTGAAAGTGGGCCCTAAGATCGGACGGAATGATGCCTGTCCCTGCGGTAGTGGAAAGAAGTATAAGAACTGTCATGGAAAGGATGCGGTGTAGGCGCTCAGTATCATATTATAAATTTATTCATACAACCTCCGGTCTTCTGATCGGAGGTTTTGTTTTAAATTTGAAGATACCCAACGCAATTGCCTTGTCATGAAAAATAAACTATACCGGCTCCTATTCCTCTCTTTCATCAGTAGCACGCTGAATGCCCAGGTTGTCTCTCTGAATAAATCAGAAATAAAAAAGCTGAAATATCTGCTCTCTTTCGATAAAGTAGCGCAGGAAAGTACCAGCTCTTCAGAAGCTGCAGAAGCAAAAAAGTTTTATGAATCCTTTCAGTACCTGGCGGATATGGCCCTGACAGAGACACCCAACCCTATCGATACCATCCGCACCGAGGGCCTTTTAAAAGGCAATCCGAAGAAAACCGCTACCGCTCTCGCACTGGCCGATATGTCGAAAATGTATGCGCTGGCGTTGGTATACCAGGTGAGCGGGGATAAAAAATACCTTACAAGAACGGGAGAATACTTAGTTGCCTGGGCAACAAAGAATACTCCCAACGGAGATCCCATCGATGACACCAACCTGGATAATGCTATCGAAGCGTACGACATGGTAAAGTCAGCACTCCCGTCTGCAGATGCAGCAGCAATAAGCAACTGGCTGAAACGAACCGCAGATATAGAGATCAGCAGTCCCCGCAATCGTCCTGAACGCAGCACCTCTTACAACAACTGGAATTCCCATCGGCTGAAAATTATCGGTGAAATAGCTTTTACCATCGGGGATACCGCCCTGCAGAGCTACACCATCCGCGGATTGAAAACACAATTGGAAAAGAACCTTGAGCCATCAGGGTCCAGTATTGACTTCGAGTTGCGGGATGCCCTGCATTATCATGTATATGATCTCGAACCGCTCCTGAAACTGGCGATCGTATTACAGCGGGCCACCGGCGTGAATTATTACCCTTATCAATCACCCACCACCTCCTCCATAAAAAAATCCGTAGATTGGCTGGCGCCTTACCTGAACGGAGAAAAAACACACCCGGAATTTGTGAACAGTACGGTGAATTTTGATCGGGAAAGAGCTAAAAATAATGAGCCCGGCTATAAGGCCGGGTCTTTATTCGATCCAAAGAGTGGGGTACGCACCCTCCTGCTGGCCGCTTATTTTGACGCGGACCTGCTGCCCACTGCCCGCAAACTCCTTTCCACGGAAGACCACTATCCTGCCTGGCAATCTGTTGTTAATGAGCTTATGAAATAAGCCTCCCGCCCTGGTGTACTATTCCCGGAGCCGGCCTCTGTGCACCATACACTGCAGCCTGGATGCAGGCAACCGCATAGAATTTGCGTTCCCCCCATTCATCAAATTTAAGGCTCCCGGTAGCCGCTGTTCGTTGATTTCAGCGAAATAATTGCCTATTTTCATCCACTTAATTATTTCAACCAAAACACCATTAAAAAACCAACTATGAACGTTAGTAAAAGAATGTTGATTGCCGTGGCGATGTCAATCGTCCTCACGCTGAACGTCAGCCTTTCGGCTGCCGTCGCCCAGCAACGACCCGGCGCCCCTACCCCTGCTACCAATCCACCCGCAACACCCGGCGCCCGAAGCGGAGCCGCTACCCCCAGGCAGGAACCCAAGCCTTATAAAGAAATTATTACGGACAAAGCCGTAACGCATACCGGCCTGTTCACCGTACACCGGATCGAAGACAAATGGTATTTTGAGATCCCGGATTCCATCCTGGGACGGGATATCCTGGTAAGT
>Ga0307511_10001695_pt1 | contig 23222 bp, 28 predicted proteins | sample 13_EM_MG_FD_200266 | JGI IMG/M metagenome (GOLD analysis project Ga0307511, IMG submission 200266) | Populus trichocarpa ectomycorrhiza microbial communities from riparian zone in the Pacific Northwest, United States - 13_EM | ecosystem: Host-associated > Plants > Roots > Unclassified | place... | reverse complement strand
CCAACGACGCGATGTCCGACCTGGTCTTCTCGGACGTCCCCGGCCGCGTGGCCCGCGCCCTGCTGGACCTCTCCCGCCGCTTCGGCGTGCAGTCCGAGGAGGGCATCCACGTGGTGCACGACCTCACCCAGGAGGAGCTGGCCCAGCTGGTCGGCGCCTCCCGCGAGACGGTCAACAAGGCCCTCGCCGACTTCGCGGGCCGCGGCTGGCTGCGCCTGGAGGCCCGCGCGGTGATCCTGCTGGACGTCGAGCGGCTGGCGAAGCGCTCACGCTGAAACGCACGTCTTCTTACTGAAGGGCCCTGCCGCACGGCGGGGCCCTTCAGTGCATCGCCGGGTGGGGGCCCAGGAACAGGGGGCGGGAATGTACGAGGACAAGGCGCCGGATTCGGTCTGGGCGGGGCGGTCTGGGCGACGCCGGTGGTCGCGGAGACCGGTGTCGGCGCGGCTGCTGTGGCGTAGCGGGCGGGAGAACGGGAGCCCGGGGGCACCGCTGGGTACCTGGGCGGTGGACGGGACGCTCGCCCTGGCCCGCCCCGACGGGATGCGGGCATACGGGCTGACGACCGGTGAGCCCCTGTGGAGCTGGCAGCCGCCCGGGGACGGCGGCAAGGTGATCGCCCACGCCTCGCGGGACGCGGCGGACGGCGTGATCGTCGTACTGCACCACGACGACGGCCACGGGGACCACGAGCACGGGGACGACGGGCGTGCGAACGACGGCCACGGGGACGACCAGCACACGAACGGGGACCACCGGGACGACCGGCACACGAACGACGACCACGCGCGCGTGTGGCACGTCTGGCTCACCGGGCTGGATCTCCGCACGGGCACGGCGGTCTGGACGCGTGACCAGCGCGCCGACGAGCTGGGGTCCGTCGGCGCGGACGCGCCCGAGGTGGCGCTCGGCGGCGGCCGTGTCGCGGCCGCGACCGCCCGGGCCCGCGACGGGGGCACGGAGACCACGGTCCGCGTGCTCGACGCGCGCACCGGCACCCTCCAGTGGGAGCGGCCGCTCCCCGAGGGCCGACGGGATGCCTTCGTCCTGACGGCCGGGCCCGTCGTCGTGTCCACCGCCGGCCCCGGGGAGCCTGCTCCCCCGGACGTCCGGCTCCGGCTCCACGTGGTGAGCGAGGACGTCGAGCAGGCGGTCGAACTGCCGCCGTTGTACGAGGCATTCGGCGCCCACCCGGTGATCGTCGGCGACACGCTCGCCGTCGAACTCGTCCCGCCCCAGCCCTACGACACTGAGCACATGGGAAGCACACTGCGCGCGGTCTCCGCCGCCACGGGCGAGTTCCGCTGGTCGTGGTCCAGCACGTACGGCCGCACGATCTTCCCGCTGGCCCACCGGGGTGCTCTCGTGGTTCTGAACGGCTACGGGGACCGGGCGACGGTGCTCGATCCCGCCGACGGCCGGGTCGTGGCCGAGCGCTCCCTGCCCGGCTACAGCCACCAGGCGCGCCTCGTCGCCTCCGGGGACTGCCTCGCCGTGGTCTGCACGGCGCCGCGCACGGCCACACGCGTACGCGTGTTCCGCTGGAAATGACGTGTCCCCGACCTCGATCGGCTGCACAGTGGTGCCATGCGGAACAAGGGGCTGGACGCCCAGGGACACATCGAGCGCGAGGGCTCCTTGGGGCGTGTCCCGCACGTCTTCCGGCCGGTCGTCGCCGCCGCGCGGGACCGGCTGCTCGACGTCTACGGGGGACGCCTCGACAGCGCGTACCTCTACGGGTCGATCCCGCGCGGCACCGCGCGCGTGGGACGCAGCGATCTGGACCTGCTCGTGGCGACCCGGCGCGAGCCGACCGAGGAGGACCGGGACGCGGCCCGCAGCCTGGGCGAGGCGCTCGACAAGGAGTTCCCGGAGATCGACGGGGTCGGCATCCTCCTGTACGGCCGCACGCGGCTGCTGAGCGAGCCGGAGACGTACGACCTGGGGTGGTTCGTCGCGTGCCTGTGCACACCGCTGCTCGGGGAGGACCTGGCCGAGTACCTGCCCCGCTACCGCCCCGACTCGCTGCTCGCCCGGGAGACCAACGGCGACCTGGCGCTGCTGCTCCCCCGCTGGCGTGAGCGGATCGCCGCCTCCGAGGACAGCGACGAGGCCCGTAGGCCCCTTGTCCGCTTCATGTCCCGGCACCTGGTCCGCACCGGCTTCACGCTCGTCATGCCCCACTGGAACGGCTGGACCAGCGACCTCGGGGAGATGGCCGGGGCGTTCGGCGCGTACTACCCGGGGCGAGCTGAGGAACTGCGCATGGCGGCGGCGTCGGGTTGCGAACCGACCGGCGACGCGCGCGTGCTGCGGTCGTACGTCGACGATCTCGGCCCGTGGCTGGCCGAGGAGTACGCGCGCGTGCACGGCGTGAAGGCACCGCGCCCGGACGGCATCGCCTAGATGAGGCCGTGTTCCCGCAGGTAGTCCAGCTGGGCGCGCACCGACAGTTCCGCCGCCGGCCACAGTGAGCGGTCGACGTCCGCGTAGACATGGGCGACGACCTCGGCCGGGCTCCGGTGGCCGTTCTCCACGGCCGTCTCGATCTGGGCGAGCCGGTGGGCGCGGTGGGCGAGATAGAACTCGACGGCGCCCTGGGCGTCCTCCAGGACCGGTCCATGGCCCGGCAGGACCGTGTGGACGCCGTCGTCGACCGTGAGCGAGCGCAGCCGCCGCAGCGAGTCCAGATAGTCGCCCAGGCGGCCGTCAGGATGCGCCACCACGGTCGTGCCGCGCCCCAGGACGGTGTCTCCCGTCAGGACGGCCCGATCGGCCGGGAGATGGAAGCACAGGGAGTCCCCGGTGTGCCCGGGCGTCGACACGACGACCAGTTCCAGGCCGCCGACCCGGATGACGTTCCCGGCGGCGAGGCCCTCGTCCCCGAGGCGCAGCGCCGGGTCCAGCGCGCGGACCTTCGTGCCCGTGAGTTCGGCGAGGCGGACGGCGCCTTCCGCGTGGTCGGGGTGTCCGTGCGTGAGCAGGGTCAGGGCGATCCGTTTGCCCGCCTTCTCGGCGGTGTCGACGACGTTGCGCAGATGGCCCTCGTCCAGGGGCCCCGGGTCGATCACCACAGCCAGCTCGGAGTCGGGTTCCGAGACGATCCAGGTGTTGGTCCCGTCCAGGGTCATCGCGGAGGCGTTGGGCGCGAGGACGTTGACGGCCCGCGCGGTGGCGGGACCGGTGAAGACCCCGCCCCGTGGCTGGCCGGGGAGCGCGGCTGCGTCGGTCATGCGGGGGCTCCACCGGTCGAGAGGTCGGTCGGGATGTGCTTGGTGAACTCCTCGTGGCCCGGCCAGGAGAGGACGATCTCGCCGTCCTCCAGGCGGGCCTGTGCGAGGACGGGCGTCAGATCGCGCTCCGGGGCCGACGACAGGGCCTCGGCCGCGCTGCCGTACGGGATCAGTCCGCGCAGGGTCGCGATGGTCGGCGGCATCATCGTGAGGTCGCCCTTGTCGTACCCGGCCGCCGCCTCTCCGGGGGCGATCCACTCCGTGTGGTCGGCCTCCGTGGAGGCGTTGCGGGTGCGCTGCCCCTCCGGGAGGACGGCGACGAAGAACCAGGTGTCGTAGCGGCGGGTCTCGAACTCCGGGGTGATCCAGCGGGCCCACGCGCCCAGCAGGTCGGAGCGCAGGACCAGGCCCCGGCGGTCGAGGAACTCGGCGAAGGACAGGTCGCGGGCGACCAGGGCGGCGCGGTCCGCCTCCCAGGTCTCGCCCGTGGTGTCGCCGACCACGGAGTCGGGGGTGGGTCCGGCGAGCAGGACGCCCGCCTCCTCGTAGGTCTCCCGTACGGCCGCGCACACGATCGCCTGGGCTGCCGTCTCGTCGACGCCCAGGCGGTTCGCCCACCACGCGCGCGTGGGGCCCGCCCAGCGGACGTGACGGTCGTCGTCGCGCGGGTCGACACCGCCGCCCGGGTACGCGTACGCGCCCCCGGCGAAGGCCATGGAGGCGCGTCTGCGCAGCATGTGGACGGCGGGGCCGGTGTCCGTGTCCTTCAGGAGCATCACCGTGGCCGCCCGCCTGGGCACGACCGGCGTGAGCGCGCCCTCCGCGAGCGCGCGGATGCGCTCGGGCCACTCCGCCGGGTACCACTGACCGTTCGCCATGGGCGGAGGCTATCCCGTAGCGCGCGGATGTTCGAGAGGCAACAACGCGCACCCCAGGACGGCGAACACCGTGGTTACGCCTGCGCGAGCTCCACCTGGATCTCGACCTCGACCGGCGAGTCCAGCGGCAGCACCGCCACGCCGACCGCGCTCCGCGCGTGCACGCCCTTCTCGCCGAGGACCTCACCGAGGAGTTCGCTGGCGCCGTTGATCACGCCGGGCTGGCCGGTGAAGTCGGGGGCCGAGGCGACGAAGCCGACGACCTTCACCACGCGCGCGATCCGGTCCAGGTCACCGGTGACGGACTTGACGGCGGCGAGGGCGTTCAGCGCGCAGGTGCGGGCCAGCTCCTTGGCCTCCTCCGCGGTGACCTCGGCGCCCACCTTGCCCGTGACGGGCAACTTGCCGTCCACCATGGGCAGCTGGCCGGAGGTGTACACGTAGACACCGCTCTGCACGGCGGGCTGGTACGCGGCGAGCGGCGGGACGACCGCCGGCAGGGTCAGGCCGAGTTCGGCCAGCCGGGCCTCGACGGCGCTCATGCCTTCTCCCGCTTGAGGTAGGCCACCAGCTGCTCGGGGTTGTTCGGCCCGGGCACGACCTGGACGAGCTCCCAGCCGTCCTCGCCCCAGGTGTCCAGAATCTGCTTCGTGGCGTGGACGAGCAGCGGCACAGTCGAGTATTCCCACTTGGTCATGCGGCCGACTTTAGCGGCTGCGAACCGGTCGCCCGTGATCGCGTTATCCACAGCCTCCCGCTTGGTTCGGGCGCGGACTGGTTAGGCTCGAAGACGTGAGCAGGCTCCAGGTCGTCAGTGGCAAGGGCGGTACCGGCAAGACCACGGTGGCCGCAGCCCTCGCGCTGGCCCTGGCCACCGAGGGGAAGCGGACGCTTCTCGTCGAGGTCGAGGGTCGCCAGGGCATCGCGCAGCTCTTCGAGACGGAGACGCTGCCCTATGAGGAGCGGAAGATCGCCGTCGCTCCCGGGGGCGGGGAGGTGTACGCGCTGGCCATCGACCCCGAACTGGCCCTTCTGGACTACCTCCAGATGTTCTACAAACTCGGCGGCGCGGGCCGGGCCCTGAAGAAACTCGGCGCGATCGACTTCGCCACCACGGTCGCGCCCGGCCTCCGGGACGTCCTCCTGACCGGCAAGGCGTGCGAGGCCGTACGGCGCAAGGACAAGAGCGGGCGGTTCGTCTACGACTACGTCGTGATGGACGCCCCGCCGACCGGCCGCATCACCCGCTTCCTGAACGTCAACGACGAGGTCGCCGGGCTCGCCAAGATCGGCCCGATACACAATCAGGCGCAGGCCGTGATGCGGGTCCTGAAGTCCCCGGAGACGGAGGTCCACCTGGTGACGCTCCTGGAGGAGATGCCCGTCCAGGAGACCGCCGACGGCATCGCCGAACTCCGGGCGGCGCGGCTGCCGGTGGGCCGGATCATCGTGAACATGGTGCGGCCCGAGGTGCTGGACGCGGCCGAGCTGGATCTCGTACGGGCCGTGCCGCGCACCGCCGTCGCGCAGTCGCTGTCGGCCGCCGGGCTCGGCGGGGCGCGGCGCGGCGGCAATGCCGGGAAGCTGGTGGATCCGCTGCTCGCGCAGGCCGAGGAGTACGCCGCGCGGTACGCCCTGGAGCACGACCAGCGGGCCGTGCTCGGCACGCTGGACCTGCCGCTGCACGAACTGCCGCTGCTCGCCGAGGGCATGGACCTGGCGGGCCTGTACGAACTCGCCACCGAGCTGCGGAAGCAGGGGATGTCATGAGCCAGGACCAGGGGCGCGACGGCGGCCGTCGGCTGTCCTCCGCGCGCGTGCTCGACGTCGACCCGCTGCTCGACGACCCGGAGACCCGCATCGTCGTGTGCTGCGGCTCGGGCGGGGTCGGCAAGACGACCACCGCGGCGGCGCTCGGACTGCGGGCCGCCGAGCGGGGCCGCAGGGTCGTCGTGCTGACCATCGACCCGGCCCGCCGGCTCGCCCAGTCCATGGGCATCGACTCGCTGGACAACACCCCGCGGCGGGTGAAGGACGTCGACGGGGACGGCGAACTGCACGCCATGATGCTCGACATGAAGCGCACCTTCGACGAGATCGTCGAGGCGCACGCGGACCGCGAGCGGGCCGCCGCGATCCTGAACAACCCCTTCTACCAGTCGCTGTCGGCGGGCTTCGCGGGCACACAGGAGTACATGGCGATGGAGAAGCTGGGCCAGCTGCGCGCCCAGCACGACTGGGACCTGATCGTGGTGGACACCCCGCCGTCCCGCTCGGCCCTGGACTTCCTGGACGCGCCGAAACGTCTCGGCTCGTTCCTGGACGGCAAGCTGATCCGGCTGCTGACCGCGCCGGCGAAGCTGGGCGGCCGGGCCGGGATGAAGTTCCTCAACGTCGGCATGTCGATGATGACCGGCACCCTCGGCAAGCTGCTCGGCGGTCAACTCCTCAAGGACATCCAGACGTTCATCGCCGCGATGGACACCACCTTCGGCGGGTTCCGTACTCGCGCGGACGCGACGTACAAGCTGCTGCAGGCGCCCGGGACGGCGTTCCTGGTGGTCGCGGCTCCGGAGCGGGACGCGCTGCGCGAGGCCGCGTACTTCGTGGAACGGCTGGCGGCCGAGGACATGCCGCTGGCCGGTCTGGTGCTCAACCGGGTGCACGGCAGCGGAGCCGCCCGGCTGTCGGCCGAGCGGGCACTCGCCGCCGCGGAAAATCTTGAGGAGTCCCGCATTGTCGATCAGGTGGGCGGGAAAGCTGGACTTCGTAACTCTCCCGACACGTACGGCAGTTCAGAATCCTCCGGTACCGGATCTCCCGGTTCCCGGGCAGCAGCTCGTGACGAAGGCTCCCCCGCCGCCACGGACGACGAGCGCCCCGCCGACAAGCGACCCGACGACGAGCCATCCGTCGACCGACTCACCGCAGGCCTGCTCAGACTGCACGCCGACCGGATGCGGCTGCTCTCCCGCGAGCAGCGCACACGTGACCGCTTCACCGCGCGCCACCCCGAGGTGGCCGTCGCCGAAGTGGCCGCGCTGCCCGGCGATGTGCACGACCTCGCGGGGCTGCGGGACATCGGGAACCGGCTCGCGGCCGGTCGGCCGGAGCTGCCCGAGACGACGGTCTGACGCCCGGGACGAAGGTCTGACGCGCGCCCCGGGGATCGCCCGGGGTCGATCGGCCCCTACGGGACCGGCGTCAGCCCACCGCCGCGTAGTTCTCGTAGATCTCGTCGTCGTCGAGGGGGATGATGCCGACCCCTCGTTCGTACTCGATGCGCGCGGTCTCCAGTAGCCGGCGCCATGAAGTGACAGTGGGCCGCCTGCGCAACAGTGCGCGGCGCTCCCGCTCCGTCATGCCTCCCCACACGCCGAATTCGACGCGGTTGTCGAGCGCATCGGCGAGGCACTCCGTGCGTACCGGACATCCGGTGCACACTGCCTTCGCCCTGTTCTGCGCTGCTCCTTGAACGAACAGTTCATCCGGATCGGTAGTGCGGCAGGCCGCCTGCGCACTCCAGTCGGTTACCCAGCCCATACCGGCGCCGTCCTCTCCCGAATCGAGGCTCCCCCACGGCGGCAGCGGCATATTCACCGCCGCCAGTTGAGGACGTTACGGAAGGTGGGCACAGCGCAACACCCCCTTCGGGCCCAATCTTGAATGGCCCGAACGGACTATGCGTAAGCGGCAGATCACCCGGGGGAGTGAGCCCGCGACATACGTGACTTTCCCGGCAGACCAGGACAGTTGCCTTGCGTCACAACGGACGCCAAGTGACACAGGAGGCGGATTCGGACACGCCTCCCACAAAAAAACAGGGAACGACCGGAACGATTCGGGGTCGCCGGACGTATTGATACGTGACCGCTCTGCTGTGACAGTTGAGAGCAGCTTAGGCCAACGCCTATACACCTGTCCGGCGAATGAGAACGTAGACGGCTCCTATTGCCGCGCCGTCATGTTCCCGGGACGGGTCCGCCGTTCACGGCGCGGTCGTAGAGCCGTCGATGCCACTGCCTACGACAAGGCGACCGCCCATGCATGTCACGATCCCGCACCCGAACATCCCGAGACTCACCCGCTCCCTCGGGACGCCCAAGGTGAGGGATTAGGCTGCCCCCATGCCAAAAAAGCGCTCGGGCGGTGGTCTGTCCCCTCTGCAGCAGGCCACCAAGTTCCTCGGTGTCAGTGTGCTCGCCGGTGCCGTCATGGCCGGAATCGCGTTGCCCGCGGCCGGAGCGCTGGGGCTTGCGGCCAAGGGATCGGTCCAGGGGTTCGACGACATCCCGGACAACCTGAAGAGCCCTCAGCTGAGCCAGCGCACCACGATCCTGGACAGCAAGGGCAACCAGCTCGCCTCGGTCTACTCCCGTGACCGCACGGTGGTGGAGCTCAAGGACATCTCGCCGTACATGCAGAAGGCGATCGTCGCGATCGAGGACTCGCGCTTCTACCAGCACGGCGCGATCGACCTCAAGGGCGTCCTGCGCGCCCTGAACAAGAACGCGCAGAGCGGTGGCGTCTCCCAGGGCGCCTCCACGCTCACGCAGCAGCTGGTGAAGAACTACTTCGTGGAGGAGGCCGGCGACGACCCGACGAAGGTCGCCGAGGCCACCCAGCAGACGCTGGGCCGCAAGGTCCGCGAGCTGAAGTACGCGATCCAGATCGAGGAGAAGCTCGGCAAGAAGAAGATCCTCGAGAACTACCTGAACATCACCTTCTTCGGAGAGCAGGCCTACGGCGTCGAGGCCGCGTCCGAGCGCTACTTCTCCAAGCACGCCAAGGACCTGACACTTCCGCAGTCGGCACTCCTCGCGGGCATCGTCCAGTCGCCCACGCGCTACGACCCGATCAACGACGAGGCCGAGGCCAAGAAGCGCCGCAACACCGTGCTGGCCCGCATGGCCGAGGTCGGCGACATTTCCAAGGCGGAGGCCCTGGCGGCCGAGAAGACCGACCTCGGACTGAAGGTCAGCCAGCCGAAGAACGGCTGCATCACCGCGGTCAAGGGCGCCAGCTTCTTCTGCAAGTACGTCGAGAAGGTCTTCCTGAGCGACCCGGTCTTCGGCAAGACCAAGGAGGCCCGGGCGAAGATCTGGAACCAGGGCGGCCTGACGATCCGTACGACCCTGGACCCGCAGGCCCAGGACTCGGTGCAGGCCTCGCTCAAGGACCACATCTACAAGTCGGACAAGGTCGCCGCGGCGGCCACGCTCGTCGAACCCGGCACCGGCAAGATCCTCGGGATGGGCCAGTCGAAGCCGTACGGCTACGGCAAGAACGAGACCGAGTACAACTACTCGGTCAACGCCGACATGGGCGGCTCCAACTTCGGCTTCCCGACCGGTTCGACGTTCAAGCCGTTCGTCGCGGCGGCCGCGCTGGAGCAGGGCCTGCCGGCCACCCAGCAGTACCCGGCGCCGTACTCGATGGACTACCCGAGCCCCGTCTCGACCTGCAGCGGCAAGAACTGGGTCAACACGGACGGCGCGACCGTGGAGAACGAGAGCGAGTCGGAGAAGGGTCCGTACGCGTTGAAGGAGGCGATGGCCAAGTCGGTCAACACCTACTTCGTGCAGATGATCTCCGACATCGGTCTGTGCCCCGTGGTGAGCATGACCAACAAGCTCGGCGTCGTGCAGGGCAACGGCGACAAGATCCCCGAGGTCCCGGCCATCGCGCTCGGCTCCAAGGGACTCTCGCCGCTGACGATGGCCTCCGCGTACGCGGCCTTCGCCAACGAGGGCACGTACTGCACGCCGATCGCCATCGAGTCCATCACCCGGAAGGTGGGCAACGAGCAGAAGTCGCTCGCCGTTCCGAAGTCCACCTGCTCGCGGGCGATGAGCAAGAAGACCGCCGACACCGTCAACACCGTGCTGCGCGGCGTGGTCGACTCCGGCACCGGCCAGGAGGCAGGCCTCACCGACCGCGAGAGCGCCGGCAAGACGGGTACGACGGACTCCCGCAAGAACGCCTGGTTCGTCGGCTACACGCCCCAGCTCGCGGGCGCGGTCTGGGTCGGCAGCGCCAAGCAGAACGTCGAGATGACCAGCATCCGCATCGGCGGCGTCTGGCACGACCAGGTCTACGGCGCCGACACCCCCGGCCCGATCTGGAAGGACGCCATGACCGGCGCCCTGGAGGGCAAGCAGGTCGAGAACTTCCAGCTCGTCAACATCCCCGACCCCGTCAAGGACAAGGGCAAAAACGACGGCGGCAAGAACGGCGACACCACCGGGACCGACAACGGCGGCACCACCGACGGAGGCACCACCCCCACCCCGACGTTCTCCTTCCCCGACGGCTTCATCCAGGGCACGACGAACGGCGGCAACAACGGCAACGGGAACGGCGGCAACAGGGGATAGCCCGGACAACCCCCTGCGGCCATCGGCCGTTCAGGCTTCTCGTCCACGACGACGGGGGCGCCCCTTGCGGAAAGGGGCGCCCCCGTCGTCGTAGACGCATGTCTGTGTACGGCGGGTGGGTCAGCCGGCGAGCAGCTTCTTCACCACGGCGGCGACGCGGCCGCCCTCGGCCAGTCCTGCCACCTTCGGGTTCACGATCTTCATGACGGCACCCATGGCGCGCGGCCCCTCGGCACCGGCTGCCTTCGCCTCCTCGACGGCCTGGGAGACGATCGCGGTCAGCTCCTCGTCACCGAGCTGTTTGGGCAGGTACTCGGCGAGGACCTCGCCCTCCGCCTTCTCCTGCGCGGCCTGCTCCGGGCGACCGCCCTGCGCGAAGGCGTCCGCGGCCTCGCGGCGCTTCTTCGCCTCCTTGGTGATCACCTTGAGGACCTCGTCGTCGGAGAGCTCGCGCTTCTCCTTGCCCGCGACCTCCTCCTTGGTGATCGCGGCGAGCGTCAGCCGGAGCGTGGAGGAACGCAGCTTGTCGTGCGCCTTGATCGCGGTGTTGAGGTCTTCCTGCAGCTTCGACTTGAGCGTGGTGGTCATGGCTCTGATTCTCGCAGGTGCGCGACCGGCTCCGCCCGCCGATTTACCGGGCCCCGGCCGACGGGGTGTCAGGCGTGTCAGTGGGGTCTGACACGATGGAGACATGCGCGCGCGATACGGAGTACCCCTGGGAATTGCGGCGGCCGGCGCCGCCGGTCTGGTCTACGCGGCGGGCTTCGAGGTCCGCTCGTTCCGCCTGCGCCGGGTCACGGTCCCGGTGCTGCCCGCCGGGATGCGCCCGCTCAGAGTCCTCCAGGTCTCCGACATCCACATGGTCGGCGGCCAGCGCAAGAAGCAGCGCTGGCTGCGCTCGCTCGCGGGCCTGCGCCCCGACTTCGTGATCAACACCGGCGACAACCTCTCCGACCCGCAGGGCGTCCCCGAGGTCCTGGACTCGCTCGGCCCGCTGATGGAGTTCCCCGGCGCGTACGTCTTCGGCTCGAACGACTACTACGGCCCCACTCTCCGCAACCCCGCCCGGTACCTGTTCGAGAAGACCGCGGGCCGCCACGGTCTGAACGGCAACCCGCCCATCGTGGGAGCCGTCCACAACCCGTGGGAGGACCTGCGGGACGGCTTCGACGCGGGAGGCTGGCTCAACCTCACGAACACACGCGGCACGCTGAAGATCGAGGGCGCGTCGGTGGAACTGACCGGCCTCGACGACCCGCACATCAAGCGCGACCGGTACGCGCGCGTGGCGGGCGGCCCATCGGACGACGCCGACTTCTCGATGGCCGTCGTGCACGCGCCGTACCTCCGGGCCCTGGACGCGTTCGCCGCCGACGGCTACCCCCTGATCCTCGGCGGCCACACACACGGCGGCCAGCTCTGCATCCCGTTCTACGGCGCCCTGGTGACCAACTGCGACCTCGACACGGACCGCGTGAAGGGCCTCTCCACGCATACGGCCGAAGGCCGGACGTCGTACCTGCACGTGTCGGCGGGGTGCGGGACGAGCCGGTACACACCGGTGCGGTTCGCTTGCCCGCCGGAGGCTACGTTGATGACGTTGGTGGGGCGGGAGTAGGCAGGCGATGCGCGTGGGGGACTCGCGGGCGCCGCATGTTTCCGGGCGGGTCGCCGCCGTGCAGGTCTCGCGGGCAGTGCGGGTCGGGTGGTCCGCGTAGCTCGTGCGGCCCACCCGTATCGCCCGGTTCGTCCCCTCTGCCTAGCGTGAGGGCATGACCGCTCCGATACCCAGGGACATCCCGGACCTCCCCGCGGTACCCGGCATGCCCGCGCTGCTCGACTCACCCGTTCCCGCCACCGCGGTGGTGGCTCCGTACCGTCGCCCGGCGGCGGCCGTGTACCGACTGCTGGTCGCGCTGGTGGCGGCAGCGGCGGTGACCGCCGACCTGTTCCTCGGCAGCCCGATCAGGGTCCTGACCTACTTCACGATCCAGAGCAACATCCTGCTGGCCCTGGTGACGATCGCCACCGCCCGCCGGGCATGGACGGCCCGCCGCCCCCTCTCTCCTTTGGTAACGGGCGCGGCCCTGCTGTACATCACGATCACGGGCCTGGTGTACCACCTGATCCTGGCGCACGCGTCGAGTCCGTTCGCGATGACGGGCGGCGCTCTCACAGGGTGGCAGGCGGTAACGAACCAGATCCTGCACACGGTGACACCGATCGCGGCGGTGCTCGACTGGCTGCTGCTGACCGCACCCGGCCGACTGCACCTGCGGATGGCGGCGACGTGGCTGCTGTACCCGCTGACGTACCTGGCGGTGTATCTGGCCCGCGGCGAACTGATCCTCCCCGGCACACCGGGCCGCTACCTCTACACGTTCCTGGACGTCGAGCACCACGGCTACAAGAACGTCCTCGGCAACGCCCTCCTCCTCGGCCTCGCCTTCTACGCCCTCTCCGTCCTCCTCGTGGCCCTCGACCACGCCCGCCCCAACCCGATCCGCCACCGCGTCAAAACCGGATTTCGTCTCCAGCCACCGGTGGGCTAAAGTAAACGACGTCGCCGCGATGAGCAGCAACACCGGCAAGATGAGCGGCGACATCGGGGTGTAGCGCAGCTTGGCAGCGCGCTTCGTTCGGGACGAAGAGGTCGTGGGTTCAAATCCCGCCACCCCGACAGGCAAGTAGCAGGTCAGGACCACTTCCGGATTTCCGGAGGTGGTCCTGATTCGTTGTGCGTGACTAACTGCGTGACTATCGATCCTTGAGTGACTACGGCTTCCGCAGATCCGCCCCGAAGATGCCGTCCATGACGACAGCGCCGGTCTGGATCACGGGCCGGATCTGCTTCCGGTAGACCTCCTCGGTCACGGCCGTGCCGGAGTGGCCGACCAGTCGGGAGATCTCCTCCAAGGGGACGCCCCGGTCGGAGAGCAGCGACACGAAGCTGTGCCGGAGCTCCCGAGGCGTCCACGCAGCGGCATCGACACCGTCAACGTCTTTGAGCGCCTGGCGGAAAGCGCGGCGGACGTTGGCTGCATCGAGCGGCTTGCCCACAGCCGAGGAGAAGACGAGCCCGTGTTCCTCCCACTCGTCGTCAGCGGCGAGCCGATCCCACCCCTGATCCTCGAACTGCTGCCACAGCGCTTCCACGCAGCGCGCCGGCAGGGCGAGGGTGCGTCGGGACTTCCGCGTCTTGGTGTCCCCACTCCGCCGGACCGACCGCCAGACGGCGATGTGCGGAGGCTGCGGCGGCTCGAAGTCCGGCCGCCCCTTCAGGAAGACGTGGTCCCAGGTGAGCGCCCGCAGCTCCTCGGTACGGGCACCGGTCAGCAGCGCGACGACGATGTACGCGTGCATGGAGGTTCCAGCGGCCCCCTTCAGTACGGCCTCGGCCTGGACGAAGGTGAGCGCCTTGGACGGCCGCCCCGCCTGTCCCTGCGGCACCGAGCACAGCTCGACGACGTTGCGCTTCACCTTGTCCCGCGCCATGGCCCGCTTGACCGAGCGGTTCAGGCAGGAGTGAAGGCCCTGGAGGGTGCGCGTGCTGAGTGTCTTCGCCTTGGTAGCCAGCCAGCGGTCTACGTCCTCCGCGCTGAGGTCACGGAGCTTGCGGGCGCCGAGTGACGGGATGACGTGCTTCTCGCTCAGGAAAGTTGTGGTCTCGACGGTGCTGGGGTCGAGGCCGGCCATGCCGTACGCGAGCCAGTCCGTGACCGCGTCCTTGACCGTGTAGTTGGTGGGCGCGATGGCGAGACCGTCTTCGTGGTCCCGCAGTACCTCCTTGAGCTTGTTCTTGGCCTCCGTCTTGGTCTTGCCACTCCCCCGCTTCACGATCCGCTTCCCGCTCGGGTCGAAACCGAGGTTGGCCGTGGCGATCCACCGTTGTCTCTTCTCGTCCCAGTGGAGACCGCCGTCACCGCGACTACGACGCTTGGTCATCAGGCAGCACGCTCCAACTGCCCGGAGATGAAGTCGTGGAGAGCGGAGGCAGGGATACGCCGGCACCGCCCGATGGCGACTGAACGCAGGCGCCGGGTGCGGATCAGGTCGTAGACCGTGGACCGCCCTACCTTCAGGCGAGCCATGACGTCGGCCACGGTCAACAGCTCGTCGTCACGCATGTGTTGGTTCTCCTTCCGTGCCGGGGGCGGGTTCGAGGGATGCGGCGAGCCAGGCTTCGGTGGAGGAGAGGCCGGTTCCGGCGAAGACCCAGTGGGCGAGGACGTATGTCGTGTCGTTCTCTCGCACGTTGAGCGCTGCGGCTTGGGCGCGACGCCAGTCGGCTCGGGCGGTGCGCAGTGCGCCGAGGGTGGTGGAGTAGCGGCGGGACTTGGTGGAGAAGTGGCCACGAAAACCGAGCATGTGGGCCCAGGCGCGGAGGCGGAGGTGTTCGAGGCTCTTGAGGGCGCCGAGTGACCAGGCGGTTCGGATCATGCGGCGCGCGTGGTCGCTGATACGAGCGTGGGCCAGTTCGGCGAGGAACCGAATCGGTCGGTCCAGGGTGCCCGTTGCCGTTTCGGCGCCCTTGGTGGCGTACTTCGCGATGTACGCGGCTACGGCCCGATCGGTGAGTTCCTGGCCACCGTCGAAGTCGGCGGAACGGATCGGACGGACGTCGAGCTGACGGCCGAACGCGAAGGTGTGCGGACGGTCCTCGATCACTGGGCCCTCTATGCGGGCGGCGGAGGCGGCGGAACGGATGGCATCCGCCAGCAGTTCGGCCGTGGCCCATGCCGGAGGCGGAGTGTCGCCGCCTTCCGGGCCGTCGAGGCGGATGACCGCATGGAAGTGGACGGCGCCGCGCTTCTGGTACTCGGCGACCTTGGCGAAGGAAATCCGGGCGTGATTGCGGAACGTGCGTTGGGTGAGGCCGGCGAGCTTGGCGACCTCACGGCGGAGGTAGATCGAGAAGCGCTGCCAAAGGGCACCGGCGTGCGCGTTCCAGAGGACGGCAGCTTCGTAGTCGTAGGTGTCGGGGTTGAGCGGGGTGCCGAGTTCGGTGTCGTCTTGGTCGTGGGAGACGCCGCAGCGGCAAGGGCGGCCATCGGTGCGCCGGTTGTGGACCGGGCCGAAGCCCGGGGCGGTGAAGGTCGCGAAGACGCGGGGGTGCGTGGCTACCCGGGCAGTTGTGCCCTTGCCGCCGCGAAGTCCGGCCGTGATCAGGTGGAAGGTGTCACGACGGTAGGTCTCGGCGCAGGCCGGGCAGCGGGTTGCTCGGCGGTTGTTGCAGCGGACCAAGAGGTGACCGGCCGGGAGGGTGGCCGAGTCCAGTCGGCGGAGGAGGTTGCCGATCTCGCCGGTCGCGGTGTCGACGTCGTATTCGGTGCGGTGACCGTCGAGGCGTACGGGGTGGGTGCAGCCGCCCAGGCCCGCGAGTTGTCGGGCGAGTCCGGGCATGTTGCCCAGGGCGGCGAGGGTGCTCAGCTCCGCCAGCGGGGGCGGGGTCGAGTGCGTAAGGATGGGAGTCCCTTTCGGCTGTTTCGGTGGTTGGGAGGGACGGCCGCCGGGTTGGCGGGATGCTTGGCGGCGTTTGCCACCCCGGCGGCCGGTCAGCGCCTGTTGGCGTTGCTGACGACGGAGCGCAGGACCACGGCTGCTATGGCCACGGACACGGCCGTGACGGCGACGGCCGCCAGGAGCGCGGTGAGGACGATGCCGACGACGACCACGGCAACGACCGAGCCCACGTAGGGAGTGAGCGGGCGACCGGTGGGCGCTACAGGGGCCGGGCTCTGCGCCTGGTGGTGCGCGGTGATCGTCGTAGGCGGGTGCAGGGTTTCGGGGAGCTGCGGGCGGAACAACACGGGGTCTCCTTGTCACTTGCCAGTGCCGCCGACGACGCCGACCCCAGTGCGGGTGCCGGTCTCGATCGCGGGGGCGAGGAAGGTGTGCGAGAGCCAGAAGCCGAACAGGGCGATCACGACGGCGACCCACATGCGGACGCCGAGGAACTTGATCGCGGCCCAGGCGATGACGCCCAGGACGAAGACGAGCGGGAGAGAGACAGTCACGGGATCTCCTCAGCGGACGCGGCAGCGGTGGGTGCGGGCAGCGAGATCGGCGGCGGCGCGGCTGTCGTAGTCGGCGGAGGCACCGCAACGCGGGGCAGTGCAGGCGGCGACGTGCTTTTCGCGGCCACGGTCGTCGTTGTACGTGGCGACCTGGACGGGGCCGATCCGGACGACTCGGCGGAAACGAGGGTTGGCAGTCATCAGGGCAGTTCCTTCGGGTCGTCGTGGTTCTCGCCGGTGAAGTCAGCGACGTGGTCGAGCAGCCACCGCCGGATCTCGTCGCCCTCGACGTCGTCGGCGATGAGGATCACGGGTTCGGCGATGAGCATTGCTTCGGTGAGGCGGTTCTGGCGGGTCAGCTCGGCAGCGCGGTTCAGCGCGCGGAGCGTGGACGGACGCATGAGTCGAAGTGCTCCTGGGTTCAGGTGAGTTGGGCGGCGATAGCTTCGGCGAGCGGCAGCGGGACGCCGAGCCGGGCACGAAGGGTCGGGATGTCGATCGGTGCCCCCGTCCGGGTCCGGTGTTCGTCGGCGACCTTGCGGGCGTGGGCGACGAGAGCGGGTGGAACGGGAGTTGTCGACGGCGGAGCGGTTTCGAGTTCCGCAGTCGGCAGTTCGGCCGGGGGTGCTTGCGGCTCGGGTACGTCGTTCGAGCCATGGGCGAGGAGCGTTCCGCCGAGGAAGGCAACGGCAGGCCATCCGGCGACGAGGATGCGCAACCAAGCCGGTACGGCGTCCAGGTCGAGCAGCCCGGCCGTGGCGACGTTGGCGCCGAGCGACGTGGTCAGTGCGACCAGGAACCAGCACCAGCCAGCCGCTTTCGAACCACCGGAGCGCAGTCGCCGCCAGGCCGCGACCAACAACAGGTCGACGGAGACCGGGTAGGCCCAGGCTTTCCAGCCGTTCTGTCCAGCAGCGGCGGCCAGGTCGTGAAGGTGAGCGAAGGACAGTGCAGCGGCGATCAGAGCTTGGACGAGTACGGCGTCGGGGCGGACGGGCAAGGCACGCACGGCGGCACTCCTTCCGGTTCCAGGCATGGCAGGGGTAGGGACTTGGCGCGGGACGGCCGCGCCGGCCGATGGTTCGGATGGAGCTACTCGGCGACCGGGTGGGGAGCGACAGCCGTTCCCGAGGCCGCTACAGGCACGGGCGGGACGTACGGCCGCAAGGGCGCAAGCGCAGGAACGTCCGGGGCGAGGTGCGCCGACTCACGGCAGAGAGCCGCAGCGCCAGCGAGGGACAGGTAGGGGGTACGGATGCGTGACCAGCCGCCGGAGGTGTCACCGACGACGGCGAGGCCAGGCAGCTCGGGGGCTATGGAACAGGCCGCGTAGACCGCTTCGGGCGCGATGTCGCCGAGTGCCATTTTCGCGGATGCTTCGTCGTTGACGCGGTGGCAGACGCGGCCGGTGAGCTGGGCGCGGAGCATGGTGGCGCCCTTGCCGAGTTCGGCGCCGAAGCGCTGGCCGCACACCTCCAGGTAGATGCCGGCCGCGCGGCCGAGCTGGGCAAGCCGGATGAGGTGGGTGACCATCTCATCCCGCCGTTCCTCGTCCTTGCGGGTGGCGACGAGGAAGAGTTCGGCCACCTCGTCTACGAACAGCACGATGGGAGCCGGGCGTTCGCTCTCGGGCAGGCCCCAGATGTCTGAAGTGATCTCCTCGTCGGGGGTGTTGGGGGCGATGCCCTGCCGGGCCTTGATCAGGTCGTAGCGGTCCTCCATCTCCTTGACCAGGACCGGCAGCAACTCGGCTGCTTCGTCAGGGTCGGTGGCCAGTGCGGAGAGCCGCGAGGCGAAGGGCGCCAGTTCGACGCCGCGCTTGCAGTCGATGCCGACCAGGGCGACGGACTGGGCCGCGAGGCCGGAGATGAGGTGTCGGAGGTACATGGACTTGCCGGACAGCGTGGCGCCGAGGACGAGTTCGTGCGGTACGGCGCGGTAGTCACGGACGAACGCGGTCGCGTCCTCCCGTAGCGCCACCGGCACCCGGAGAAGCCCGCTCTCGACGCGGCGCGGCATCCGCACCTTGCGCAGCACATCGAAGCCGATCAGCCGAAGTTCGACGACTCCAGGCTTGACGTCCCGTACGTGCACGGCGTGAACTCCCCATGCGTGCCGCAGCCGTTCGACTGACGCTGCCACATCCGCCGGTTCCTGCCCCGGGGCCAGCCGCAGCCGAACCCGGAGCCCCGTCGAAGTCGGCCGGATCATTCCCCGACGCGGGGGAACCGGTCGCACCTCCCGCCTGGTGGTGGCCCGGACGGCCAAGGCCCGCCAGCGAGACGGCTCGACGGTCAGCCCACAGGCGTCCATGGTCGAGGAGTACGAGGCCAGTAGCCGGGCCACCGAGAGCGGCAGCCCGACCGTGGACCAGTACGCCGCCGGGTGGGAGTGCCGGGCGTAGGCCGCACCGCCTATCGCGGCGAGCGACCCACCCAGCTCGGCGAGCGTGGTCAGATCCGTCACGGTGATCAGCCCGCCTGAGCGACCGGAACCGGGAAGGCACCCGGTGCGATCGCAGTCGCGCGGTAGGCGATGCCGTGCCGCTGCTGGCCGTTGAACACGCTCTCCCACGGCCGGGCGATGAGGCCCGGCAGGGACACCGGAGCGCCAACGGTCAGGCCCTCCGTCACACCGCTTTCAGGAATGGTGACCTGGATGATCGACGAGTCCCCCTCGTCGATGAAGACGACGCCGACGGTCATGAGCGCCTCGCCGCTCACGGTGTCCTTGGCGATCTCACCGGTCTGCCGGTCGCGCACCTTCGGCGCCGGCGCTTCGGTGAGAAGGATCGTGGCGGACGCGGCGTCAACTCGGATTACACGCACAGAGAGTTCTCCTTCTGGTTCGATCAACTCGCCACCTGACAAGTTGACTTAGCAAGTTCGAAATTAGAGATGACAAGTTGACTTGTCAAGTCGATGAAGCGCGGAAATCTCAAGCAACTGGCCCCCGACAGGGCTCAGTTCAGACGGTAGGTGTCTTCCAACTCCTGCCGATCGGCAGGAAGTAGGACGTCAGAGACCTGTAGCGCTTGCCCGGAGGCATCACACGCGACCACCAGGACACTGAGGACGGGCACGCCGTCCGGCACTTCCAGAAGCTCGGCCTCGCCACGCTCGGGCAATCGAGCCGAGACCCGTTCCGTCACATGGTCGAAGCGCAGCTTCCTCCGTGCTTCCAGGTGCGCACGGGTACCACCACTCAAGGGAGTTGCACTCTCCAGGTCGGTACCCTCGATCAGGCTGGCGGGGAAGTACGACGAGACCAGCTCGACGGGTTCGCCATCCTCCTCGACCAGGAACCGGCGTACGAGAACCTTGGCACGCTTCGGCAGCCCGAGCACACTGGCGACGCGCGCCGGAACGGGGACACGGCCGACCTCAACCAGGCGCCCCGAAGCCTGAGACTCATCCCGCGTGAGCGCTTCAGTCCCCCGGCGATCCCTCTTCTCGACCACAGCAGGACGCCCGCGCACGATCGTGCCGTACCCCTGCCGCGACTCCAGCCAGCCGTCACGCTTCAGCAGCTCCAGAGCCCGGACGACGGTCGGGCGGGACATCCCGAAAGCCTGCACCAGTTGGTTTTCACTGGGCACGCGGGTTCCGGGGGCGTATGTGCCGTCCTCGATGCGCCCCTGAAGGGTCTGCGCGAGGCGAACGTACTTCGGTGCCTCCACGTCATACGCCATCAACGCCGCCGCCTGTCGATATTGGCCAAGTCAACTGGTCAACCAGACTAGCGGCAGTGCATATAGAAAAGAACCCAGGCGCCCCTTCAGGCCGGCCAGGCATCGGCCACTACGAAGGAGACGACCGTGCCGCCGAAGCGACTGGGCCCGGAGTGCCACGACTCGGCGATGGAGTCGACCAGCAGGAGCCCGCGCCCGTGCGCATCGTTGGCATCCGGGTGCCGCAACCGTACGTTCGCCGGAAATCCGGGGTTGTGGACCTCGACCCGGAGCGAGGCCCCCTCCCGGAACCATTCCACCCGCACAAGCCACGGGTCGTCGGCCCGCCCATAGCGGATGGCGTTGGTCACCAGTTCCGAGATCATCAGCGCGCAGTCGTCGATCGAGCAGGCCGGGTTGTACGGGGCGATGAACTTCCTGAACCAGCGCCGGGCCCTGGGGACAGACTCCGGAGCCGGATGCAGGCTCATCGCGCCGAGTCGCGGTGAGCCCTCAGAGGGATGGCGGTCGATCGCGTAGGTCATCCGCGTTCACTCCTTGCCGCTGCCGTCGCAGTCGAGGCAGCGCCGCTTCGATGTGGCACGGGTGCGATCAGCAGCAGCGGCGAGCGTCAGGGACGTGCGCGAACCGACGCGCTTCCACCCACGCCCCCGACAACTCCGGCAAGGTAAGCGCGCTCCCTGGTCCGGCGGCTGACTCGTCACTCCGTGCCCCCTTCCGATCAAGTGGCCTTAGCCACTTACTGGATAGTGGCATTAGCCACTTGCAGAGCGCAAGCGATTCGACGAAGTGACAGGCCATCAGGTGAGCGGATACCCCTGCTCGAACGCCCAGCGGTGCGGCGGATACGTGGCTTCGGCGAACTCCAACGGCCGGTCCTGGAGGTCGAAGACGACGTGATGCACGACCAACACCGCAGAGCCTGGCTCAAGTTGAAGGTCAGCCACCTCTTCCTCGGTCCCGGGCCTGGCACACATGCGATCCTCCGCGTAACTCCCCTGCCGTCCCGTCGAGTTCTCGACGTACATCAGGGTGCCTTCCTGGATTCGCTCCGGCTCCAGCAGCTTGGGCGCCCGCTGTCCGACGTCCGGCGCGAACCACGAAGTGGACAGCGAGAGGGGCCCGTCCTGGTTGTTGGTGACACGCCGCCGATGCACGGCCCGCCGATCCTTCACCAGGCCCAACGCTTCAGCGACGTGGTCCGGCGCGTCCAGCCACCCGGCCGACGTGATCACCGCATACTCACCGGACGTGTAGATCTTTCCGGTCTGCCGGGCTCGCCCGTACAACTCCCGCGCACGACGGTTCACTTCAAGGCTCCGCACATACGTGCCGGACCCCTGCCGCTTCTCTACGAGTCCCTGATGACTCAGCGCCTCCAACGACCGTGCCGCCGTCGGCCGGGACACCTTCCAACTCACCGCCAACTGCCGCTCCGAAGGAACCTCGTCCCCCGGCCGTAGGTCACCCCGAAGGATCTGATCACGGATGAAGTGCGCGATCTGGAGATACTTCGGCTGAGCCTCCTCAATTTGAGGCATGTCCCCTCCTCGTCCAAGTGGCTATAGCCTCTAGCCACTATAGAGTGAGTGGTCAAGGGCCGACCCCGTACGCTTGGGCCCATGACGCGGTTGATCGTCGCAGCAGGAGGAGGGGGCGACGCAGTCGCCGCCGCAATGCTTGACGCCGCCCTCTACGGCGACGGGGACCAGGCGGTGATCCTCACTTACGCGTGGGACCGCTTGCTGATCGACCCGGTACCGGGCCCAAGAAGCGCGGACGACTTCACCGGCCTCGAAGTGATCACCCCGGCCGTCCGCAAGGTGCCGGCGGAGGCCCGCCCCATCGCTCCGGCAGGTTCGACGCTCCCCCGACTCGCCGCAGAACTCCCGCACACAATCGCGTTGATCGACCCGAGGCACGGCGCCGAGGGTGTCACGCGCCAGGTCGAAGAACTGCTCACCCACTTGCAGCCGACCACAATCGACCTCCTGGACGTAGGCGGCGACGTGCTGGCCCGAGGCGGTGAGCCGACGCTGAAAAGCCCTCTCGCCGACTCCTTGGCTCTGGCAGCATGCGGCCAAGTGAACGCGCCGATACGGCTGTTGGTCGCAGGCCCCGGCCTGGACGGCGAGCTGTCACACGAGGAGTTGCGCGGCTTGCTCGGCCCAGTGGTCCACACGTTCACGGCGAAGGACGTGGAACCGATCGGCTCGGTCCTGGAGTGGCACCCTTCCGAAGCGACCGGGATGCTCGCTGCAACAGCCCGAGGTGTACGGGGCACGTGCGAGGTCCGGGACGCGGGACTTCCCATCCCTCTCACCGACGAGAGCCCGACCGTCCACGAAGTCGACCTGGACGAGGCCCTGAGCCGCAACGAGTTGGCCCGCGCCATCATGGCGACAACCACCCTGGACGAGGCAGAGGCCTTGAGCCGCGAGGTCTGCGGCTTCTCGGAAATCGACTACGAGCGCAACAAGGCTCTTTGGCTCAAGGAGCAACAGCCGACGAGGCTCGACGCCGGCTCAGTACTGCCACAGCTCGCCCAGTTCGAGGCCGAAGCACGAAGCCGCGGAGTCACCCACACGACGTTCCGTCACCTCACAGAGGTCTTGAACCTCGACGGCTCACAGCGCGATGACCTGCGCCAACTGCTTCTCCACAGCCACCCGGAGCAATACGTAGCCCCGTTGTGGAGCATTACGGCCGATGGCCCCCAGGAGCCGTTCCGGACACCATGAGCGCCTACAGCAGCGATCTGGACCTCAACGTGCACGACGTCACCGGCAACGGCACGGAAGTCGATGTCGCCACCAACCTGCTCAACGGTGACATCAGGCTCTCGATTCTGTGGGCCCAAGAGATCCTCTTGTCCGCCGATGCCGCCGACCAGGTAGCCGACGCTCTTCGACGAGCCGCAGCACAGTCCCGCAGCATCACAGCCGCCCCAAGCGCCGACTGAGTAACAACCTTCTCTACGGGTTCAAGGCCCGCGCACGGCGCGGGCGCGGGCCGCCGCCGCCGCC
>Ga0307511_10001694_pt1 | contig 23223 bp, 13 predicted proteins | sample 13_EM_MG_FD_200266 | JGI IMG/M metagenome (GOLD analysis project Ga0307511, IMG submission 200266) | Populus trichocarpa ectomycorrhiza microbial communities from riparian zone in the Pacific Northwest, United States - 13_EM | ecosystem: Host-associated > Plants > Roots > Unclassified | place... | reverse complement strand
CCCGCATATACCATTGAATCCCCTTTCAGCGTAAATTCCCGGATCATGCCCACCTCCCGATCTCCATACAGGTAAGCCTTCCCATGCAGCCAGGAAATCCCCTGGCAGGCCCCTAAAGAATCAACCGTGAAAGATTTTGATAAATGCATATCGGGCTTCTCCGGATCGAAGGACGTCAATCCCGCGGAGAGCCCAGCCAATAGAAAGTAAAGTAAGGGTCGCATATAAAATGCAAGATTAAGATGTTTCGCATTCCTTATTCTCTTACTTTACGTTACCGAATTATTAATTCGATTTTTGGGAGTAGTTCTTTTTTCGCATTCCCGGACTATAGAAGGAAGACATTCATCTCATTATCAGATTTTATCAAACGCATAAGGACGATGTTAGACAAAAAATATTTTCTTTTAGGGCTGCTCATCTTTACCCTCACCATACCGATCATGGCGCAACCCGGCGCCGGTTACCGGAAAGAATATAAATTTTTACATTCCGGCAACTGGGTGGCAGATAAAAATTTTTACCTGATCACCGTGTTTGATCAGACTCCTGCTGTCAAAAGCCTTCTCACAAAAGATCAACACCTGCTGATGATCGGGGATCGACGATTGGCCATTCTGAAAGATCATGTCGCAGATTCCTGCTCCTGGCCCGGTTCGCTGTTAAACAGCTTTCGATTCTCCGGCGCTGATTCTCTGGAAGTTATTACCGGCCTTCAAACGCTCTATATGAATAACAGATCGCTCTTCGATGAACTGATCGACCGGCATCTGCGCCCTTCCGGTTACTATCAGCGGTTTATCGCCATGAGCAATGAAGATCTCTTATTTCATGCCTGGGGTCAATATGTAACGGGAATCAATTATATCATCGATCAATTCGGCCTGGGGAAAAAAATGCGATACCCCAGGATAGACTCAGCCAATTACCCGGTAGACTCCCGGTATTACCGTACCGCCTTGAAAGATATGTTCGCTTATCTGAGCGAACAGGTGGAAAATATAAAGACATTTTATGGCCCATCCCTGGCTATCGCCCTGCAACTGATGGACCTGAATGACCGGGATGAACCGGCGAGGTTCGAACCCATGGAATCCGGTGAAAATCAACCGGCAGTCCATGCAATAGCAAATACAGACTGGTCGAAATATTCCTATGCCACCATCCTGATACCGGGCAACGGCCCTGAATTGACCACCACTCCGATCAGCCCCATCAATAAAATGCATTGCGCCATCGCAGCCGCACGCTATCAAAAAGGATGGGCGCCCTTCATAATTGTCAGCGGAGGTTATTGCTATCCCTTTCGCGGGCCTTATTGCGAAGCGATAGAAATGAAAAAGTACCTGATGGAAAAATTCTCCATTCCGGAAGAAGCCATTCTCATTGACCCGCATGCACGACATACCACCACCAATATACGCAATGCAGACAGGCTGATGATCCGCTATGCCATTCCGCTTACAAAGCCGTCCGTCTTCATCACGACAAAGTCTCAGGCCGATTATGCTGCCGCTGCATTCTTTGACCAGCGCAATTTGTATGAGCTGGGATACCTTCCTTATAGAGGCAAGGAGCGGATCGGGCTGCATGACATTGTATTCTATCCGGTCATGGAATCTCTGCACATGGACCCCTACGATCCGTTAGATCCCTAATAGCGGCGCCTTCTCCGTTAGTGCTAATGCCTGGACCGTCAGTGTAATTTTGTATGCGCTGATTAGTGTTAATTGGTTAATTGGCGTGAGCCGGTGAGCGTTACCTTGCATCACAAACCTGCTCACGGATGATCCGATCGTCACCATTAAACTTAGCATATGAAATCAACAATCGTAAACACCCTGTTACTCATTCCGCTCCTTTTTGCCGGATGCACCAAGTACGACAACCAACAATCCAGTGAACTAAAGCAGCATGTCGACAACCCGGGACAAACTCCGATGGCGCTAGCAGCCCCGGCAGGCACTCCGCTGACGACACCCTTTACCACCGCCTATGTAGAGGTGAATTCCAACAGTTTCAAAAATCCCGGCTGCTATACCTATGGCAGCCCTATCAAACAGCTTTTTGGTTTTGCCGTCATCTTTGCCGCCAATATCAACTACACCAACGGGCAGCCTACCCTTTATTTCAACCCGCAGGTTCAAAGCACGCTGAACTCCGGTAATGTAGCTTACCTGAAGTCTCTGGGCATCAAAGTGTTGCTCGATGTGCTGGGCAACCATCAAAATGCAGGATGGGGCTGCTTTACCACCTACGCCGGAGCCGACGCTTTCGCCGTGCAATGCGCCAATGCCGTCACTCAATACGGATTGGACGGAATTGACATCGATGACGAGTATTCCACCTGTACTACCAACACCAGCTCTTTGGTATTGGCAGTATCGGCATTAAGAAGCCGGCTGGGAACAACAAAATATATCACCAAAGCCCTCTTTTCCGACATCCAGTATTTCAGCGCCGTTTATAACGGGAAAAAGGCGGGGGACATCCTGGACTACGGTTGGGAAATGACCTATGGCAGCACCAATTATTCCGGAAGATTACAGCCCTATGTGAATGCAGGCATGGCAAAGACCAAACTGAACATAGGCGTCGACGTTAATGGCAGTGACCAGACCACCGCATCGCAGTTTGTAAAGAACAATGGCTATGCCGGGGTAATGGTATACAATGTCGCCAGCAACTCTCAAACGAATCTTTCAAAAGTCTCTAACGCATTATTTAACAGCGCTACCAGCGTAAAAGCGAATTGCGTTCAGTAAATAATCCCACATCGATTGTGTGACATACGTCACACAATCGATCTAAGCGCCGTCAGCAGAGCATTTCCATTCGGCACTCCCCAGCCCGTCACGGCATCGTATCCGGGTCCGGCCGTATAGCCGCCTATAGCAGCCGTACTATTGTCCCCTGCAATAATATCCCGGCAGACGTCCTGACCGAGAGAATTTCCGCTGCCCCCCTGCTGGTATAGCAAAGGAGTCACATAGCCGGCCTGCTTACCGGCGCCCAGGCTCGCATTGATAAGGGCAATAAGGGCTGCCCATAAGGGAGCACTGGCGCTGGTACCGCCACTGACGCCGCCCTGGCCATCCACCACCACATAATATCCCGTATTGGCACTAGCATCCGCCGCAACATCCGGAATGACACGCCCATCAATAGAGCCGGGATTGACAGAGGCTACCGTCACAGTCTGCCAGTCCGGACGTAAGAAATGAACACTGACACCGCCACCGGTACTGCCTCCATTATCCTGTCTTAGTCCATCTCCGTCCTTCCAGGCTGTTTCATTAATGGTACCGCCTGTATTCTGCTGTAGTGTCGTACCCCCTACCGCCAGCACATAAGGACTGGAAGAAGGAAAATCAACGTGCGCCTGACCATCTCCTACCTGGTCGTCCGATCCATCGTCGCCTGCCGCCACGCAGATCGTAACGCCCAGCAAGGCAGCAGCCTTCAGCGTATCGCTGATAGCATCAATCGCCCCATCTGACCATGCCCCCTGCGCATCCTCCGCATAGCCCCAACTGACAGAAAGTACCGTCAACGGGTTATTCGTATCATGCACCGCCGTGTCGACAGCGTTGATCCATCCACTCTCATCAAATGTGGAAAAATATACCGCAATGGATGCCGCCGGACAAATGCCCGCAATGACCTCCACATCGAGCATGACTTCCCCTTCTGCCCCATCCCGCTGGTTGGTAGGGGTGTTATTGACGCTGACCGTCGTAACAGACGGTACCGGTACACTGGCATTCTGGCAGAATGTCGCGAGATCATCCGCAAAATAACCGCCGCCGAATTCCAGGAGGCCCACCGTCTGCCCCTGACCGTTACCATCGGGAAAAGAATAGACTTTCGCCAGCTCCGCCGGAAAAAACCACGATCGGCTGGCGGCATTCGCCTGCGCAAGGTTTAGAGAGGCAGGCTTCCTCCTTGAACGCCTTTTTTTCACCAGCCGGCGGTTGTCAAGGCCAAATACGCCTACGACTATTCCATCCAGCTCATTCGGAATGTGCAGGACGCCCCGACGACCCCGGTAGTTTTCATTCTCATGGGAATAATGAAATAATTTCACCAGGAATGTCTGCTCGATGATAGCGGCAGGCCCTCCTACCCGAACGCTACAACTGATAGGATCTTCTTTGATGATGGTCAGACCCAGACCGGTAAGCACCCTCCTGACCTTTTCCATATCGGCCGGATCTGCACCATAGTTCGCCTCCAGCTCCGATCGTGTAAGAAAGGTTGCAGGACGTCCGGTCGGCTCCGGCAAGGGATTCTTCCGCCGCACTTTGACGGTGACTTCAATCCATTCATCCGGGCCGGCGACGCCGAGAACTTTGGCGCCTGGTCTTACTTGTCGCGAACTGCCTTTAAGAACAACATGCGATAGATTCTTCATAAAAAGTGTTTAAAAGTGAAAGTCAGTCGGAAATTAAATTTACGGCTTTAACGTCTACATTTTTATAGACTGATTGTCAGGATTTTTGAGGAGAGTATAAAGTTCCTGATAAATAAAGCAATACGACTGTTAAATAAAGGTTATGACGACAAGGGCCCCTGAGATGATATAGCGATGACTTATTCCCCGCCGGGATGATATTCCTTTTCCTTATGACTTAGCACATCCTCTTTGTAAAATAAGACATCCTTGAAACGGCCTTCCAGGTACATAGCCGCCTGGTCGGAAAAATGCAGGGAAGCCGGATCGCTGCTTTCTCCGCCCGTCACAATCGTTTTGGCTTTCACCTTTTTGCCGAACTCTACGGCAGCGATAAAGCTATTGCCGGAAAAACCATATCGTTTCTTCGTATCCTTCATCACCCTGCTTTGTACAGAAGGCAGAGCGCCGAAAGCCGACGAGACCAGCCCGACAGGGAGGCTGGGAAGCTTGTCATCATAGGTCTCCGTGATCTTTCCCGTAAGCCGTTGATACCGGCATAATTCCCCCCATTCTATTTTCCAGGTGCCCCACCGCTGTTGAAGGTCCGCCAGTACCGCCGCCAGTTCATTCAATTTCTGGACAGCAGTGGAATGAGCCACTTCTCCATTGACATTCGCCAGGGCATTCGTAGCTTCCTCATAGGCCTTCGGCCGGGGAGCGTATTGTGCCATCCGCGTCCCCCACTCGATCGCCAGCGTGGTAGCGATGGAATGCACCCCCGATCTTCTGTCCCATTGTTGCAGCAAAGCCACCGGTTCCTGCAAGTTTTTTTTGACAACATCATCCGATCCGTTATAAGCTTCGAATAAAGAAGGCAACAGTACATCAAAGGCAGTGAGGTATCGATCATATCCTTTCGTGATCAGGCTGTCCAGGGTAAGATGATCCGCTGCCTGTAACAGGCGGACGGCATTCAGCCCCCGGAAGTTCTCGCCATCAGGGGCCATATAGGAAGGATAATCTTGTTTCCCCGGGCTGCTGCTGCCGGACAGGCTGAAAGGAGTAGAATTACAATTTTGGATCCACCCGGTAGACGGATTGTAAACATGCACGATCTCATCCAACCCATGCAATCCTTTCCATTCCGTAGCAGCCACCGTTCCATCAACAGGCAGGGACCAGTTATAAGCGGTATCCCGCCTCGGCATGAAATTGCCATGCCAGTAGGCAATATTCCCCTGATCGTCCGCATACACAGTATTGTTAGTGGTGTTGGCCCGGATATCCATGGCTTTTTTATACGCTGCAAAAGTATTCGCCTTCGTGATCAGCCAGGCTTCCACCAGGGCATTCAGAGAGCGGTTGTATTCCTTCAGGCTCAGCCATTTCCCGTTACGGCTGCCCATTACCGGTCCATGATGTGTGTAATATCCCGTAACAGGGTAAGAAAGTATCTGGTCATCTTTCCTGTAATGAACGGTAAAGGGCTTGCTGATGACAGGCTTCAATTTCCCTTCATATTCATAGTCCCAGCCCTTGCCATTCCGGCTGATCTTTTCTTCGTACAGATCGGCCACATCTGCCTGGCTGGACGTGTGCATCCAGCCGCAATGAGCATTGAAACCCTGGTAAATAAAGAACTGTCCCCAAGTGACGGCGCCATAGGCATTTATCCCCTCGTCACTCACCAGTTGCACTTCCATCCGGAAATAAAAAGGTACATGCGGATTGATATACAGCAACGTATTTCCTGAAACAGTGCGTGATGGGGCAATGGCAAAACCATTAGAGCCCTGATCCTCGGTCATAATCATCTTTTCGACCTCCGTCTGACGCAGGATGGATATCCCATTATCCTTGCTATAAAAATTTCGGATCTCTTCCGGCCGGATCCCGCCGGTGCTGGTAGCAGATACACTGCCGTCCGTGAACATAAGGGCATACCAGGGTTCAAATCGTTTCAACAGGATTGGCCTGGTCACCGGATGCTTGTACAGATAATAATTGACCCCGTCTGCAAATGCGTCCAGCAGCTTATGCATCCAGGCCGGGCTATTCTGATAATCAGCCACCGCTTGCGCACTGTCATAGATCAGGCGCATCATCACATCATTATACAGATAACTTTCCCCATAAGCCTCTGCCTGTCTCCCCAGCATTTCCAGATAGTTCTTCTCCACCCGGCTGAAATCTTCCTCGCATTCGGCATACATTAACCCGAACACAGCCGTCGCATCCGTCTTCCCATAAATATGCGGGATACCCCATTTGTCCCGGACAATATTCACCTGACGGGCTTCCCCTTCACACCGGCGCAGCTCAGTAGCGGTTAAGGATTGGGCAAAAGAAAAAGAGGGGATCTGTAATCCCAAAAAGATCAATAACCCCAAATGACACGGCAGACCAATTGGCAGTCGGACAGGCAGTTGTTTCATGCCCTAATTTAATTCATAATTCGGCAAAGCAGCCTATCCTTTTCCGTAAATTTGTCCCATGTCCCATTCAACTTTTGCGAACACGCCGGCTATCGCCCATCTGCCGGTTCAAAAAATAAAGGCTGCCAGCCGGCAGGAGATGGACGACTCGGTGGCAGTAGAAGAGCCCCTGGAGATCCGTCTGCAGTATGGACCCGCCGGGAGACGCATCGATCAGGGCATTTCCGTCACCATGCGCACGCCGGGCCATGACCCGGAGCTGGCTATAGGTTTTTTGTTCACGGAAGGCATCATTGCCGACGCCTCCGCGATTATATCCATCGACCAGGAAGATCCCAATAGGGAGGACACACCCTCCAACAGCATCCGCATCGGGCTGCAGGAACAGGTAGCACTCGACCTGGGCCGGCTTCAACGCCATTTTTATACCAGCTCCAGTTGCGGGGTCTGTGGAAAATCTTCTATCGATGCCCTGAGGACCGTATGCCCCACCCCCGGGCCGGAAGAAGAGGGACAGATCAGCCCCGAACTTCTCTACTCCCTGCCCCTCCTCCTCCGGGAGGAACAAGACATATTTGACTCCACCGGCGGCCTCCATGCATCGGCCCTCTTCAACAGGAAGGGAGATTTATTATCTCTCCGGGAAGACATCGGACGGCACAATGCGCTGGATAAACTCATCGGGCATGCGCTGCTTGAAGGCCTGCTGCCCCTGCATGCTCATGTCCTGCTATTAAGCGGCAGGGCCTGCTTCGAGCTCATCCAGAAAGCTGCTATGGCTGGTATAAGAATAATAGCAGCCGTAGGGCCTCCTTCCAGCCTCGCCGTACAAATGGCGGAAGAACACGGTATGACCCTGGTCGGATTTTTGCGGCAGGAACGATTTAATATCTATTCGGGCGCACATCGCATCCGGTTATAAAAATAGTCTTATGAGCAGTGATGAAAAAGACAATCTCCTCCCCTCCGCCGAAAACCCGGATGCCCTCACCGGCCTCCACACCGGAAAAATAAAGAAGGACGCCGTCGGCTTTCCCGCCATCGTCTCCAGCTTCCGCCACGTCCTCTCAGAAGCAGGTCTCGCCCGGGGACTGAAAGCCCTCGCCCGCGTCAACCAGACAAGCGGCTTCGATTGCCCCAGTTGCGCCTGGCCCGACCCCGACGATGAGCGCTCCGGAATGGGCGAATACTGTGAGAACGGGGCCAAGGCTGTCGCCGAAGAAGCCACCACTAAAAAAGTGACACCAGAGTTCTTTGCCCAACACTCCGTTGCTGAGCTGGCCACCCTAACTGACTACGAGATCGGGAGGAAAGGCAGGCTGGCTCATCCCATGTATCTCCCCAAAGGAGCCACCCACTATCTGCCCATTTCCTGGGACGATGCCTTTCAACGCATATCGCATCATCTCAACAGTCTGTCATCCCCCGACGAAGCCGTCTTTTATACATCCGGCCGCACCAGCAATGAAGCCGCCTTCCTCTATCAGCTCTTCGTCCGCGAATATGGCACCAACAACCTGCCCGACTGCTCCAACATGTGCCATGAATCCAGCGGCGTAGCATTAACAGAATCCCTGGGACTTGGAAAAGGTTCCGTCAAACTCGACGACTTCTACCTGGCGGAAGTGATCATCATCATGGGACAGAACCCCGGCACCAACGCACCCCGTATGCTCACCGCCCTGCAAAAGGCGAAGAACAACGGCGCAAAAATTATTTCCATCAATCCCCTGCCGGAGACCGGCCTCATGGCCTTCAACAACCCCCAGCAGGTAAAAGGCATACTGGGCCTCCCCACTATCCTGACGGATCTTTACCTGCCAGTAAAGCTCAACGGCGACATGGCCCTGCTACAGGCAATCGAACTATTGCTCTGGCTGGAAGAAGATAGAGCTCCCGGCACCGTTTTCGACAGGGATTTCATAAGAGACCATACAACAGGCTATAGGGAATTTCTCGAATACCTGCAACAGGTATCCCTACCCGATCTCTCAGCAGCCTGTGGCATCCCCGTCGCACAGATCGGACAGGTAGCCGACATGCTGAAAGACAAAAAGAAGATCATTATCTGCTGGGCCATGGGCCTCACACAACATAAGAATGCCGTAAACACGATCAAAGAGGTCGTCAATCTTTTGCTGCTCAAAGGGAGTATCGGCCGGCCAGGAGCAGGCACCTGCCCCGTAAGAGGACATAGCAATGTACAGGGCGACCGCACCGTAGGCATTTATGAAAAACCAACTGAAAAATTCCTGGATTCAATCGAAAAGGTATTCGGCTTCCAGCCACCACGGCTGCACGGCTACGATGTAGTCAACTCCATCCGCGCCCTACACGAACGAAAGGCTTCCGTTTTCTTTGCCATGGGCGGCAATTTCCTTTCCGCCACGCCTGACACCGACTATACCGCCGAAGCGCTGCGACGCTGCCGGCTCACGGTGCATGTCTCTACCAAACTCAACCGCAGCCATCTCGTCCACGGAGAAGAGGCCCTCATCCTTCCCTGCCTGGCCCGCAGCGACCGGGACTCCATCAATGGCGAAGAGCAATTCGTATCCTGCGAGAACTCCATGGGCGTCGTTCAATCTTCCAAAGGAGTCCTTACACCGGTGTCCGGCGACCTGCTGAGTGAACCCGTCATTGTCGGCCGCCTGGCGAAAGCCACGCTCGGTTCCCGCGCTCAAGGCACCAAAGTCGATTGGGACCGCTATTTACGACACTATGACACTATCCGTGACGATATTGAACGCACTATCCCCGGCTTCGAACAATATAATATCCGCGTGCGGGAGCCCGGCGGCTTCTATCTGCCCAATGGCCCCCGGGATGGCAGGTTCAATACCTCCGACAAAAAAGCACAATTCAATGTCGCCGTACCTACCCGGACCCAACTGGCCGAAGGAGAACTCATGATGATGACCATCCGCAGTCATGACCAGTTCAATACGACGATCTATGGACTGAATGACCGGTACCGGGGCGTCTATAACGAGCGAAGGGTCATTTTTATGAACGGGGAGGATATGCAACAGCAAGGCCTGAAAAGCGGTGATATCGTCGACCTTTATAATGAACAGGACGGCATCCAACGGATAGCTCACCGCTTCGTCGTAATACCCTATGCAATCCCCCGGACATGCACCGCCACCTATTATCCCGAGACGAACGTCCTCATCCCCATCGACTCAGTAGCCGATAAGAGTAATACGCCGGTATCGAAATTAGTAGTGATCAAAATACGACCGACCCGAACTTAATATTTTGCCGGCTCCCCGGGCTTGGGCAGAGATGCCCGGATGAACTTCCGGAGATTTTCGCTGGCCTCTGCCAGGTCCGGCTTACGCAGGTACATCATATGCCCGCTCCGGTAACCTTCCCAATGGAGGCGGTCCTTTAATTTTCCGCTGGGATCCAATTGCCAGAGACTGTATTTGGCGTTGAAATAATCGCAGGCCCCGTCATAATAGCCGGACTGGATCAGCAGGTGCATAAAAGGATTCTCAGCGATCGCCTGGCGCAGGTTCTCTCCCGTATGATCATTCTCATTGTTCCAGGGACGTACCGGTCCGAAAAGATAATATTGCAGGTCGGTCTTATAATGCAATTCCTCCCGCAGATAGACATTCATCGCCGGCATAAAAGCATGATTCCAGGAGTTGAGCTCCGCGTTATAGTCGGGCCTGTCGCCGGCATCCTGCTCATCGATACCCCGATAGCGGGAGTCCAGCCGGCCTACAGTGTAGCCTTTATCCCTCAGCAGCTCTTTCCAGAAAAAATTGGAAGGGACGACCAGGTTGGATTGCAACAAGACTTTTTCAGACAGCCCGATATAACGGGACATCTTAGCCGCCAGTTCTTTTTTCTTCGCCTCTTCGAGAAACCCTCCTTTTGCAAGGGCAGGGATCAATTCGCTCACAGTAAATTCTTCTACTTCCGGCAATAGTTCGGTCAGGTCCTTTTTCTGCAGCTCCGGGCTCAATGCCTTGTGATACCAGGCCGTGGCGGAATAATAAGGCACCCGAAGGCTGGCTTTCACAAACTCGCTGCGCTCGATCCCCAGCTCAGTAGGAGACACAAGGATCACCCCATTGAGATACATCCATTGCGCTTCCTGCAGTTCAAGGGCAAGACCGGAAGCCCGCGTCGTACCATAACTCTCCCCGATGAGGAATTTGGGAGAAGCCCAGCGGTTCTTACGGGTGACAAAAGTGGATATCCATTGAGCCAGGTATTTGATGTCTTCATTCACGCCGAAGAAACGGGACGTGGGAATAGCGGCGCTTACCGCCCTGGAAAAACCCGTGTTCACCGGATCCAGGTATACGATATCCGCTACATCCAGGATAGAAGAAGAATTTTCTTTTACACCATAAGGCTGGATGGGAAATCCCTCATCATCGATGTTCAACCGCCGGGGACCCGTATAACCGATCTCCATCCATACCGAAGGTGTTCCGGGGCCTCCGTTAAAAGAGATCACCAAAGGACGGACAGCACGGTCCTTAATATCCGTTCTCTCATAATAGGTATAGAAGACTCCCGCAATAGGCTTGCCTTCCTCGTCCCAGACAGGGATCGTTCCCGCAGTAGCCTCATAAGGGACAAGCTGCCCTTTAATGGTCACTTCGGCCTTTGTAGAAACAGAGGAATCAATATTCAGCACCCGGCTGCCCGAAGGCAGTTTCTCAGCAGGAGGAGTGGAAGGTACGGAAGGTGCGGCGTTCCGCTGCCCGGCATTTCTTTGCGCATAAGCCCCAGTCATAGTAGCCAGCGCCAGGAGCAGTAGTAGAAGATATTTTCTCATATAAGTTGGTTGATCTCTGCGAATATAAGCCTTTCCCCCTACCCCATGGCCGGATCGGATATACTCTCCTTACCCGTCTCCACACGGCCGGCAAACCTTTTTTCAAATAGATTATGCCCTCCGGATACAACACTGAAATCGTACCATCCGGAACTATCAGCGGGATCGAGCAGCATGATACCCCTCTTTCCTCCCGGAGACAGCCGGAGCAGCTTGTGGCCGGCCAGATCCTTATTGTTATCCCGGATCTCGACAGGAAGAGAGGAGGGAGTGCCATCCGCATTAACAATATGCAATTGAATGCGGCCACTAAGTTTTTGTACGCCTGCCAGTCCCGGAGAACCTGCATGGCTCCCTTTCCCGGCTGAACCTGTACCTGCACGCTCATAATCAAGGCTGATCCCGACAGACGGATCATTCCCGTTCCCTGTGAACACCCGGAAAAATCCATTCGGCCCATATACCCGCAGGTCATAATTCCCATCCGGAAATTCATCCAGGGAAAAATGGTCACTCAACTGATCTCCCGCCAATACCGCATAGTTCCTTACTTTCAACTCCTTGCCATAGGAATAGACGGCAAAAGGAGATCCGGCCGAGTCAGCGCCAAAGACATCCTTCCCGACACGAAATTTTATTTCGAATGTTCTTTTATCATTGCTTAACCTCCCGTCTGCATATAACTCATATGGTAATGCGCAGGAAGGGCGTACCCCTCTTTCCTGTTCCGATATGAACTTCCCCCCCTCTCCTTTTGTCAATTTTTTATAGGCTGCCGGCAACTCTTTGAACTGGGCCTTATGTACACTTTCTATGAATGCATTCTTTTCCACGAAGGCTGGCAACCCGGTCTTTTCCCCATGATAAGGCCGGAATACAGAACTGAGGTCCCCGCATACCGTCCGGCGCCAGGCGCTGATATTCGTTTCTTCTATCTTCTCCCCCGTCTTGTGCCGGAGGAACTTCTCCAGGAATTGCAAAACAGAAGTATGGTCGAACACCTGGGAGTTGACATATCCTCCCCGACTCCACGGCGAAGCAATGAGCAACGGCACCCGGTAACCGAGCCCGATGGGGCCGCTCCGAGCGTCCTGCACAGGAGCCTTTTGCAGGTCCTGTTCACGGGTGACATATTCCACGCCGGCATCGATCCCTGCCGACACGAGACCCGTCTCAGGCCGCGCAGGATCAGGAGCCACAAAAGGAGGCACATGGTCGAAGTATCCATCATTCTCATCATAACAAAGGATAAAGATCGTCTTCTTCCACACCTCCGGGTTCTGCGTAAGAATATCCATTACTTCAGAGAGATACCAGGCCCCGTACCAGGGAGCCCCGGGATGATCGGAAAAATTCTCCGGAGGCACCAGCCAGGATACGGTCGGCAGCTTACCCTCTTTCACATCTTCCCGGAACTGATGCAATACATCCCCTTTGGGTACCTGCACTTCCCGCTGTATATCTCCATCCTGGTAATGCAGGCTGGTCAATTCACGAAAAGAAGGATCTTTACTATTGTTCGTAAAAGCTTTTTGATGCAGGTTCTTCTCCCGCTGCGAAAGCTTCTCATAACTTTCAGGGGTGATCGTTTGGAGGTCCTTTTTCAGGAATTGCAGAATATGCTGTTTCTCCGCCAACTGCTTTTGTACGCTATCACGCTCCATGCCGGCGGGCAAAGCAGCGAGTTGGTGCTCCAATTCCCCCGCTTCCTTGGTGAGAGCGTCTATCATGGCCGGCACATAGGGCAAATACGACGAAGAGAACCGGACATGGTATTGAGAGAACCATTCAATGGGATTATCCGTGAAATTCGACAGCCAGGCATCCTCCTCTCCCTTGAATCCGGGGTGCAGGCTGATCTCATTCTGGTAGATCCTCCAGTCAATCCCCCTGTCCTCCAATCGTTCGGGGAACGTAGGCCAGGCAGCCGGAACTCCATAATCGGTATCTTCATTCCTGACCCGCGCCCTGGTATGCGCATTTTGTTCGTCCCGGATAGTCCCGGTCCATAAATAAAGCCGGTTAGGAGTAGTGCCTGTCAGAGAAGAACAAAAATTCTGGTCGCAGATGGTGAACGCATCCGCTAAGGCATAATAAAAAGGAAGATCTCTTCTATCATAATATCCCAGCGTCAAAGGCATCTCTATATAGTCCTTATTACTCGAATGTTTGGCATCCAGCCATTTATCATGCTTACCTTCATTGCGGGCATCCACCTGGTTAGTCCAGGAATGGGGAAGGGACCCCATCCAGGTAGCTTTTGTATCCTTCATATCCAGGCGGAAAGGGGCATAGGTCTCCCCCGCCTTATTCGTCTGAAGCCAGACCGGATTACCATCCGGCAACGTAATGGCTCTGGGATCTCTATAGCCCCGTACTCCTTTAAGATTGCCAAAGCAATGGTCGAAGGAGCGATTCTCCTGCATCAATATCACCACATGCTCCGCATCGAGCCAACTGCTCCCCAGAGACGGATCGATCGCCAGGGCCCGTTGAATGGAAGCTGGCAACACACCCGAAAGACCTGTAGCACCCGCCAGCATGGCCGCTTTTTTGATAAACTCTCTTCTGTTCTCCATTACTTTTACTATTATTTGAAATCGATGTAAAATAACGGCAATCTCCGTTATCCTGCACCCTTCAATATTAAGCAAATGTAAATTATCCTCTTCAGGAACTACGCCCGCAACGAAGGCTGTAATTTATTCTACCCCCCTCACCCGCATAGACAATATATAAATAGCCTCAGTAGCCGTAATGAATAACTCCTTCTTATTCTTCCCGCCAAAACAAAGATTAGCCGTCCATTTCTCAGGAATAGGAATATGTGCGATCTTTTTCCCCGCAGGATTATACACAGTGACGCCATTCCCCGTCAGGTAGAGATTCCCTCTCTCATCGAGGGTGGCCCCGTCCGATCCTTGTTCAACAAAAAGCTGCCGGTCGGTGAGCATACCATCCCCACCGATCCTGTATTTATAAGTCTTATGTCCCCCGGCATCAGCTACGTATAAATAGTTGCCATCCGGCGTACCCACAATGCCATTGGGTTTCACCAGGTCATCCACTACGATCACCGGCGCCGCCTTTCCTTTCGCCAGATAATACACTTTCTCTCCTTCTATGTCCGGATGGCTACGATCCCAATAAGGACGCTGATAATAAGGATCGGTAAAATAAATACCTCCCCGAAGATCTATCCACAGATCATTCGGCCCATTCAACCGCTGCCCCTGATAGTCTTTCAGCAAGACCGTGATCTTCTTGCGGGGACTGACAGACCACAATTGATCATGCTCGTCTGCACAAGTCACCAGGTTGCCCTTACTATCAAAATAGGTTCCATTGGAACGGCCGGCACTGTCCAGGAACAGCGTCAGTTGCCCGTTTATATCATATTCCCAGATCTTATTATTGGGCTGGTCCGTAAAGAAGACATTCCCCTTTTTGTCCACAGAAGCGCCCTCCGTGAAACTGAACTGCCGGGATATCAGCCGGGGCGTTGAAAATGGAACTATAATAGAATCGGTATCTAAATCAGGCATCTGAATAGCCCCCTGGGCATCAACGTTAGCAACAAAAGTCCCGGAGCAAATTAACAGGAGGACGGCAGGAACGATCTTCATGTGGCAGATGATTTATCCGCAAAATACAGCAAAAGCTGCAAGCCAGGAAATAGCTTCAAGTTATTAGCCTCAAGCAGCAAGCCAGCTTCTTACTCGCCGCTCCTCAAGCTCTTCGTCGGATTCGTCAAAGCAGCCCGTATCGCCTGGAAGCTCACCGTTACCAGGGTAATAGCAATAGCCACCACACCAGCCAATATAAACACACCCGGTCCGATAGTGATCCGGTATTCATACCCCTGCAACCAGTTCCGCAAATAATACCAGGCAATGGGCGAGGCGATCACACTACTCATCATCACCAATACCAGGAAGTCCCTGGACAGCAACAACCATAATTGCGATACAGAAGCGCCCAGTACTTTCCGGATGCCGATCTCTTTGCTGCGCTGCTCGGCCATATAGGCGGCCAGTCCAAAAAGGCCCAGGCAGGAAATGAAAATGGCCAGCCCGGCAAAAAGCCCCGCCAGCTTGCCGACCAGCAGTTCCAGGTCGAATTTGCGGGCATATTCCTCATCCGCGAACTGATAAATATAAGGATACGCAGGATTGTATTTGGTGAACAGGGCTCTCAGCTTTACAATGGCATCCTGCGTTCCCACTCCACGCGAGAGACGGTATAGGAGGAGATTACCTTTCCAGCCATTGGTATAAAATACGACAGGCGCCACCGGAGTGAACGGAGATTCCATAATAGCATCTTTTACCACCCCGACGATCTTTACGCGGTAGCTCCCGTTCCAGACGAGTTCCTGGCCAATGGGCTGCTTCAGCTTCATCCGCTTCACAGCCGATTCATTCAGGATAACGGTAGCAGAATCCGTAGAATAGTTCCCGGTAATATCCCGCCCCGCCACCAACGATATTCCCAGGGTTCCGAAATAATTTTCAGATATGACGATCGCGCCAACGCTCAACCTTTCGTCATTTGCAGCCTTTCCCGGCCATTCGGAGATCCCGCTGTGAGAGTATAGATTGGTGATGGGGCTGGACGCACTGGCTATGCTTTCCACCACACCGCTCTGCAAGAGCTCCTGGCGCAGGGCATTAAAGTTTTTATTCAGATCATCGCTCATATCCGTCATCATAAGCCGCTCCCGGTTATACCCTGTCGGCCGGTCTTTGGCATGCTCTGTCTGCCGGTATACGATAATGGTGCTGATGATCAGACCGATCGAGCAACTGAACTGCAGCACAACTAATATTTTCCGTGGCAGGGTAGCAGCCCGTCCCGTATGGATCGCCCCCTTCAACACTTTCACCGGCTGAAAGGAAGATAGATAAAAGGCAGGACGGCTGCCGGCCAGCAACCCGGTCACAAGGACATATCCTGCCATGATGCCCCAGAATACCGGGTTGGCGAGAGGTACCTGAATAGCGCTTTTGGTAAGGGTATTGAAAGAAGGCAAGACCAATTCTACCAGCACCAGGGCGACGATAAAAGAGAGCAGCGTAGTCACCACCGACTCGGTGAGGAATTGGAAGATCAGGTCCTTTCTTCGGGAGCCAATGGCTTTCCTTACCCCAACTTCGCGGGCCCTTTTTTCCGAACGCGCCGTGGAGAGGTTCATGAAATTAATACAGGCTATCAGCAGGACCAGGGCCCCTATTATGGTGAACAGACGTACATAATCGATGAATCCTCCTACCGCCTTGCCATTTTTGAATTCCGAATACAACCGCCAGTCCTTCAGTGGATGAAGGAGCAGTTCCGGATGGCCAGGACGCATTTCCGGGCTGTTCTGTTCTACAATATCTTTTATCTTAACGGCAACCTGTGCAAAATTAGCTTGCGGTTCCAGCGCTACGAACAGCTGAAAGGAATTATTGGTCCATTGCGTACGGGCGTTCTTCATCCAGTCCTGCGTCAATTCTGCATAGCTAAAAGGTATCAGGTAATTGAATTGCAGGGAAGAATTCTTTGGCAGGTCTTTCAGGATACCCGTCACTTTTAATTCATGGCTATTATCCACCTTCACCATTTTATTCATAGGGTCTTCCTTCCCAAATAAGGCAGTAGCCGTGGATTGGGTAAGTACGATCGAATAAGGATCTTTCAGGCCGGTACCCTCATTCCCTTTCAACAGCGGATAATGGAATAGCCGAAGAAAATCTCCTCCGATCATCGCGCCACCCAGATATAACTTTTTATCTCCCACCGCCAGGTTGTGCGAATCTATCCAATCACATTCGGCCACATAGCGGATCCCGGGTATGTCTTTCCGGAGAATACCGGCAATCGGCAGGGATACCGCATCCTGTGTATGTTTTTGACCCTCATTGGTATAGGTCATTTTCACCTGGTACAGGTCCTGATAACCCGGAAGCCACCGGTCATAGGAATATTCATTCACTACCCACAAACCGATCAATAACGCAACCGCCATGCCGGCGGCCAGGCCCAGTATATTGATAGCGCTATATACCCTCCCGCCCTTAATATTACGCCAGGCAGTCTTAAAGTAGTTTCTGAACATACGGTAATTTTATTCCTCATGAACTATCAAGAACGAGGCCCTTTGGGAAACGATTGATTTCTAAATCCTTACAAAGATATCCCCCCGGGTAATTGCCCGGTAACGTACAGACGGTGTACGAATCCGATACACCCGCCGGTCCTGTTATTTTAATTTTATCAATTCACATTTCTGCCAGGTGTAATCCCACTTCCACTTATATTTGAAAGACAAAGCCCCTATCATATGCAATGGTATGAACATGAAGTCCAGAGACTGGAGCAGGAAAAGGCATTATTGGAATACGACCCTAAAATGGTCTTCTACGGGAGCTCTTCCATCCGGCTATGGGACAATCTTTATCAGGACTTTGCCGCTTACCGGCCTGTGAACCTGGGATTCGGAGGCTCCACGCTCGCCGCCTGCGTATGGTTTTTCGACCGCCTCCTCACTCCCTATCACCCGGAATCTATCATTGTCTATGCCGGGGATAACGACCTGGGAGATGGCAGGCATCCAGAGGAAGTCTTTATTTTCTTCCGGCAGCTTGTTGCTTCCGTAAAACAGCGCTTCGGGAATATCCCCCTGGCTTTTATTTCGATCAAGCCCAGTATTACCCGGTGGAATATCGTGGACAGCATCCGCTATACGAATAAGATCATCGAAGAAGAAATTAAGAAAGAAGGGAACAACCTTCACTTCGTAAACGTTTATAATCGGATGACCGATAATGCCGGCTATCCGAAAAGAGAATTCCTGGACCCTGACGGACTCCATATCAACGAAAAAGGCTATGCCCTATGGAAAGAAATCCTGTTGCCCTATGTATCGGCCTTTAGCAAATGAACAGAGAATATCATAAATGGTTTAGCCCCAGCCTGCAACGGGATATGGAATTATTGGTCTTCGGTCATGCCGGAGAACCGGTACTGTTTTTCCCTACCCGCACCGCTCATTTCTACGATTACGAAGATTGGCTCGTGATCGAGGCCTTGCGACGTAAGATCGAAGCAGGCAACTTGCAGATATATTGCCTGGACAGCATTGACAAAGAGAGCTTCTACGCGAAGGATATTCCTCCCCCCGAAAGGATCACCCGGCATTTACAATACGAAAAATATGTTTTGAAAGAAGTGCTTGACCTGGTGAAGAAGCGGAGTTCCTACCGGACGTTCGTTGCCGCCGGTTGTAGCCTGGGCGCCTATCACGCTGCCAATCTCGCATTCAAACACCCCTCCCTCTTCCATAAAATGGTTGGATTAAGCGGCCGGTATGATCTCACCACTTCCATGCCGCATTTCGAAGATCTGTTTGAAGGCTACCGGGACGAGAATGTTTATTATAATATGCCCAGTCTGTTCATCCCGAATCTGCGCGACGAACATTTTATCGAACTGATGAAGGTCATGGAGATCATTTTTGTCGTAGGAGAAAATGACGTTTTCCTGGAGAACAACCGGACCCTTAGCAACGCCCTTTGGGAAAGGGGCATCTGGAATGCCCTCAACATCTGGGACGGTGAATCCCATAAGGCAAAATACTGGAGGCATATGGTACAATTGTATTTGTGAGACCGGCATCCCCCTGTTACTTGCTCACCTCCACGCTCCAGTCATTGCCGCTCCCTATCTTATAGACAGCCGCAAAGCTGTCCTGGTTCAGCGCAAACGACAATTGCAATAAACTATTCAGGTAAGCCAACGGTTTGCCCACTGGCACTGCGCCGAAAGTAGCGCTATACGGCATATCACCCTCATATACACGAATGCCGCTATGATAGAGCGCCACGTGCAACGGCTCCCCGAATGCCGGATGCAATTGCTGGAAAAGGTCCCCGGGAATATTGGTCCAGATATTTCCATACTGTACGTCAAGGATGGCAATGGTCCCCTTAATCTTCTTTCCTTCAACGGTAGCTTTCTGATAAGGAATAGAGACAACCTGTTTAGATAGCAATGGGCCCACCTGCGCGAAGCCGATCACCCCCGCCGCGAGACGGGCGCCGGTATAAGCATACACATCCCGTCCATGAAAAGTATAGGATTTCTGAGAATCCTTTCTGCGATTGACCACCTCATCGATCTGCCGGATTTCGGCGATCCCCAATGATTCCGCAATCAGTGTCAGCGTCCCGTTATCCGGTGTCACAATATACTGCCCCGTCAATGTTTTCAGAACAACAGACTTACGCTCGGTACCTACGCCAGGGTCCACCACGGAGACAAATACGGTACCAGCCGGCCAGTAGGGCACCGTCTGCTGCAACCTATATGCGGCTTCCCAGATATTGTAGGCCGGTATCTCATGCGTAAGGTCGAATAATTTCAGCTCCGGGGATACGCCCATAGCCACGCCTTTCATAGCAGAGACCGCCCCGTCCTTCAACCCGAAATCCGATTGGAATACCACTATTTTATTCTGAGCCGGGGACGGCAGGGAAATAAAAGCCAGCACAATGACCAGGCATATTATCCGGAAATACCGGGGCAGCCTGAAAGGAAAAGTATCCATAAATAAACCGGTTTACGGCCTTAAAAATAGCGTTTAATCCCTCACATCCCAAATCGCGCATCCATTTTGCAAATTTACCTTACCTTGAATTTTCGGATATTTTAAGTCATCATCAGCCATTCAATTCTATGCTCATGCGAAAAATCATTTTATCCTTTATGGGGACAGTCGCCCTGGCCGCTTCGTCCCGGGCCCAGATCAATGCAGCCCTGTTCCGGTTCCCGGATGTCTCCCGGACCCAGATCGTATTCACGTACGCGAATGATCTGTGGGTCGTCCCTAAAGAAGGAGGGAAAGCATACCATCTCAGTTCGCCTTCCGGAACGGAGATCTTCCCAAAGTTCTCCCCGGACGGCAAGACCATCGCTTATACAGCCGATTATGACGGCAGCAATTCCATTTACACCATTCCGTCCGGCGGAGGTATCCCATCACGCCTCACCTGGCACGGATCTACCGAAAGAGTAGTGGATTGGTACCCCGACGGGAACCACCTGCTGTTTGCTTCCGGCCGGGAGAGCGGGCGCGAACGGTTCAATCAGTTTTTCAAGATCGGCATCGCCGGAGGAGCTCCTGAAAAACTACCCCTTCCCTATGCCGAATTCGGTACCCTTTCACCGGATGGCAGCCAGATCGCCTTCATCTATAAATCACAGGTATTCCGCAACTGGAAACGTTATCGCGGAGGCTGGAACGCACAGATCCACTTATTCAACCTGACCAGCTACGCTGACCAGAACATCTCGACCGGTACCGATGCAGACGATGAATTGCCGATGTGGCACGGTAACAGCATTTTCTTTTTATCGGATCGCGGCCCGGAAAAGAGGATGAACCTCTGGCAATATGATATTTCTTCCAGATCATTCACTCAACTCACTACCTTTAAAGAGTATGATGCCCACTATCCCTCCATGGGCCCTGAGGACATCGTATTCGAGAACGGCGGCAAACTTTACTGTTACAATTTCTCCTCCAAAAACTATAAAGAAGTACCCGTAGAAGTAGTCTCTGATGAGAATGCACTGCGGCCCACCCTGCAGCCGGCAGAAAAATTCATCACCAATGCGTTTATCTCCCCCGATGGCAAACGGGCACTGATAGAAGCCCGTGGAGATCTCTTCTCCCTTCCCGCTGAGAATGGAGCAGTAAAAGACCTCACCCTGTCTTCGGATGTAGCGGAAAGATATCCCGCCTGGTCCCCCGATGGCAAAACGATCGCTTACTGGAGCGACCGCTCCGGCGAATATGAACTGACAATGCGGGAAACCGGTCAGGCCGGCACCGAAAAAAAACTGACTTCCTACGGTCCTGGATACCGGTACAATCTCTATTGGTCGCCCGACAGCAAAAAACTGGCCTTTATTGATAAAGCCATGAAAATATATATCTATGATCGGGCGACAAATCAGACTACCCTTGTCGATCACGGTCTGCGGATGTTTGATGGCAACCTGCAGAACTTTACTCCCAGTTGGTCGCCCGACAGCCGCTGGCTGGCTTACGATCGTGACCTCCCCAATGGCCACCGGGGCGTATTCCTCTATGACTACCCGGGTAAACAACTCCATCCGGCAACAAGCGGTTATTACAGTTGTACGAATCCGGCCTTCGACCCCGGAGGAAAATACCTCTTCGTAACGACCAGCCAGTATTTCAATCCCCTGTACAGCGACCTGGACAATACCTTTATCTATCCGAACTCGACAAAACTGGCCGCCATCGTCCTGCAAAAGAACACGCCCTCTCCTCTTTATCCTCAAAATGACACCGTATCGATCAAGCCGGACAACAAGCCGGATGAAACAGCCGGCAGTCCCGGAAAAAGTCCCAAGCCTCCCGTCGTCAAAAAAGACGAAAAGGAAAAAGAACCAAAGATCTCTCCGGTCGATATCGACCTCGATGGATTGGAATCCCGCCTTATCCTCTTACCCCTGGAGCCGGGGAATTACAATGGCCTGCAGGCCACTGCAGGCAAACTGATCTACCAGCAACGCCCCAATACAGGGTCTGACGAAAAAGAACAACCGATCCTGTTCTTCGACCTGGACAAGCGTAAGCAAAAGACCATCCTGCCAGATGCGAACAGTTACCAGCTCTCCACCGATGGCAAACACCTGCTGGTCACTAAGGATGGAAGCTTCTATATCATCAATGCGGACGAAGGCCAGAAACTGGAAAAAAGACTGCGCACCAACGAAATGCAGTTGTGGGTAGATCCCCGTGGCGAATGGAAACAGATCCTCGTAGATGCCTGGCGCCTGGAACGCGACTATTTCTACGATCCGAATATGCATGGGGTGGATTGGAATAAAATAAAAGAACAATACCTGAAAATGCTGGAAGAGGCCGTCACCCGGGAAGATGTCAACTTCATCCTGGGAGAAATGATCGGGGAATTGAATGCCTCACACACTTATCATGGAGGCGGCGTGGAAGAAGTGACCAAACATTCCACCGTAGGCTACCTGGGCGTGGACTGGTCCGCAGAGGGAGAGCATTATAAAATAAAGAAGATTATCCGCGCTGCACCCTGGGATGCCGAATCACGATCTCCCCTGGACATGCCTGGCGTACCGGTAAAGGAAGGAGATTACATACTGGCCGTCAATGGAGTGGAGCTGACAACGAAGACAGAACCCTATGCGCCTTTCGGCAACCTGGCCGGCAAATCCGTCGAGCTGACCTATAACAGTACTGCCTCCTGGAACGGAGCGAAGACCGTGCTCGTGCAGACTATGGGGGATGAAAGCAGACTGCGCCACCTGGCCTGGATCGAACAGAACAGGCGGCAGGTAGAAGAAGCCACCGGTGGCAACGCCGGCTATATCTACGTTCGCAGTACGGGTATCGACGGACAGAATGAATTGATCCGCCAGTTTACGGCGCAACTGGATAAAAAGGCATTGGTGATCGATGAACGCTTCAACAGCGGAGGACAAATACCCGACCGGTTTATCGAGTTGCTCGACCGCAAGCCCCTGGCATTTTGGGCAAC
>Ga0307511_10001693_pt1 | contig 23228 bp, 19 predicted proteins | sample 13_EM_MG_FD_200266 | JGI IMG/M metagenome (GOLD analysis project Ga0307511, IMG submission 200266) | Populus trichocarpa ectomycorrhiza microbial communities from riparian zone in the Pacific Northwest, United States - 13_EM | ecosystem: Host-associated > Plants > Roots > Unclassified | place... | reverse complement strand
TAGGCTCTTGTCGGTGCCGGCCACCGAGAACTTGCCGTCCTTGAACTCGATGTCCGAATCCGCCGCTTCCAGCAGGTGCGCGGCGATCTTCTTGCCCTTGGCGACGATCTTGTCGGTCGCTTTCACGATCGCGGTGCCGCCGACCGCCAGCGAACGGCTGCCGTAGGTGCCCATGCCGAAAGGGATGCGGTCGGTATCGCCGTGCACCACCTCGATGTCGGCCATCGGGATGCCGAGCCGGTCCGCCACCACCTGCGCGAAGGTCGTCTCATGCCCCTGGCCGTGGCTGTGGGTGCCGGTGAACACGCTCACCTTGCCGGTGGGGTGCACGCGGATCTGCCCGACCTCGAACAGCCCCGCGCGCGCGCCCAGCGCCCCGGCCACCCGCGAAGGTGCGATGCCGCAGGCCTCGATGTAGCAGGAGTAGCCGATGCCGCGCTTGAAACCCTTGGCTTCGGTGGCCTTCTTGCGCGCCGGATAGTTCTCGACGTCGGCCATTTTCAGGCACTTGTCCAGGCTCGCCGCGTAGTTGCCGGTGTCGTACTGCAGGGCCACCGGGGTCTGGTAGGGGAACTGGGTGATGAAATTGCGCCGGCGCAGCTCCGCCGGGTTCATTTTCATGTCGCGCGCGGCGGTCTCGACGATGCGCTCGACCAGATAGGTCGCCTCGGGCCGCCCGGCGCCGCGGTAGGCATCGACCGGCGCGGTGTTGGTGAACACCGCCGTCACCTCGGCGTGGATCGCCGGGGTCTTGTACTGGCCGGCCAACAGCGTCGCATACAGGATGGTCGGCACGCAGGAGCCGAAGGTGGAAAGGTAGGCGCCCAGGTTGGCATTGGTCTTCACGCGTAACGCCAGGAAGTTGCCGTCCTTGTCCATTGCCAACTCGGCGGTGGAATGGTGGTCGCGGCCGTGGGCCACCGAGAGAAATTCCTCGGTGCGCTCGCAGGTCCACTTGATGGGCCGGCCGATCTGCTTGGAGAAGAACACCATCGCCGTCTCTTCGGCGTACAGGTAGATCTTCGAGCCGAAGCCGCCGCCCACGTCCGGGGCGATGACGCGTACCTTGTGCTCGGGCAGTCCGAGCACGAAGGCGGTCATCAGCAGGCGCTCGACGTGCGGGTTCTGGTTCGAGACGTAGAGCGTGTACTGGTCGTTGGCGCGGTCATAGTGCGCGATCGCGGCGCGCGGCTCGATGGCGTTCGGCACCAGGCGGTTGTTGTCGAACTCCAGGCGGCTGACGTGATGCGCCTTGGCGATGGCCGCGTCCGTCGCCGCCTTGTCGCCGATCTGCCAGACGTAGCTGGTGTTGTTCGGCGCGGCGGCGTCATGCACCTGCGGGGCGCCTGGCTTGACAGCGTCCGGGCCCTTGACGACAGCGGCCAGCACCTCGTAATCCACCTCGATCAGCGCGGCGGCCGCCTTGGCCTGCGCCAGGGTGTCGGCCACCACCAGCGCGACGTGGTCGCCGACGTAGCGCACCTTGTCGATCGCCAGCACCGGGTGGGGCGGCTCCTTCATCGGCTGGTTGTTCACATCGGTAATCAGCCAGCCGCAGGGCAGCCCGCCGATGCCGGCCGCCTTGATGTCCGCGCCGGTGAGGATGCCGAGTACGCCGGGCGCGGCCTTGGCCTCGTCCAGCTTGTAGCCTTTGATGCGCGCGTGCGCGTAGGGTGAGCGCAGGAAAAAGGCGTAAGCCTGGTTGTCCAGGCGGATGTCGTCGGTATACCGGCCGCCGCCGGTGAGGAAACGGTAGTCTTCCTTGCGCTTGACCGCCTGGCCCAGGGGGCTCTGGTTGCTCATGTCGCTCATGATCGCGTCCCCCTCAGTTGATGGCGCTGTTGGCCATCCCGGCCAGGCCGGTCTGGACGGATTTGACGATGTTCTGGTAGCCGGTGCAGCGGCAGAGATTGCCGTCGAAGGCGCCGCGGATGTCTGCATCCGTTGGATTCTTCATGCGCCCGGCCAGTTCACAGGCGCTCATCACCATGCCGGGGGTGCAGAAGCCGCACTGCAGGCCGTGGCACTCCTTGAAGGCCGCCTGCATCGGGTGCATTTCGCCATTCGGGCTGGCCAGCCCCTCGATGGTGGTCACTTCCATGCCGCCCACCTGCAGCGCCAGGACATTGCAGGACTTCACCGCCCGGCCATTCAGGAGCACGGTGCAGGCGCCGCATTGGGCGGTGTCGCAGCCGACGTGGGTGCCGGTCAGGCGCAGGGTTTCGCGCAGCAGTTCGACCAGGGTGGTTTGCGCCTCGACCTTTGCGCTCACGGATTTGCCGTTGATGCACAAAGCTAGTTCTACTGAACTCATGCTTGTCTCCTTCGGTAGATGTCATGGCGGCCTCCCTGCTGCTACCGCCGCTTGTAATTGTTTTATGTGTCACCTGAAAAGAGTCGTGGTGACCAAATCATGATAAGCAGTTTGTTTGCGCTTGACGAATTTTTTCGCGTGACAAGGCGCGCGCCGCGACGAATTCGCGATGCGAATCAAAGAAGATTCAAGGATTTAAGCGGGATTTCGCAGGCAGCTTCGCAACTGTGAGGCGAGCGCCTTGCGGCGCCAGGCGGTTTCAGGCCGCCTCGGCGGCTTCCTGTTGCCGCGCTTCCTCCAGCACCCACTCGATGAACGCCGCCAGCTCCGGGCGCCCGCGGCTGCCGCGCGCCGGCACCACGAAATACTGGCGCACGCCGCTGCGGCGTTCGCCAAACGGGATCACCAGCTTTTTCTGCTTCATCAACCGTACCACCAGCGCATTGCGCCCGATCGCCACGCCTTCGCCCTCGACCGCCGCCTGGATGATCTGCTCGTAGTGCGAAAAGGTCACCCAGCCGGCCGGCGCGAAGTTCTCCAGCTTCCAGGCCGACAGCCAGCTCGGCCATTGCACCCAGGGCAGGCGCCCGCCGGGGTCGTCGTACTTGAGCAGCACGTGATGGCGCAGGTCGGCGGGAGTTTTCAGCGGGCGGCTGCGGTCCTTCAGCAGCGCGGGGCTGACCACAGGAAACGCCTCCTCGCGCAGCAGGGGCAGGGCGTCGACGGGCGCCTGCGCCGGCTCGCAAAAGCGGATCGCGCAGTCGATGCGCTCGCGCTCCAGGGAGAGCATGGTGTCGTTGGCCGCCAGGCGCACGTCGATGTCCGGGTGGCGCGCGCGGAACGACGCCAGGCGCGGCACCAGCCAGAGCGAGGCAAAGGAGATCGGCGTGGTCACCGTGAGCACGCGCGCGCCGCCGCCACGCGCCTCGTCGATCGCCGCCTGCAGGTCGGCCAGCGCGCGCCCGGCGCCGCGCGACAGGCGCAGGCCCGCCTCGGTCAGTTCCAGGCGGCGGTTGTAGCGCGCGAACAGGGCGATGCCCAGCGCCTCCTCCAGGGTCTTGATCTGCCGGCTGACGGCCGATTGGGTCACCGACAGCTCGCTGGCGGCCTGGGTGAAGCTCAAGTGGCGCGCGGCCGCCTCGAACACCTTGAGCGACTCCAGCGGCGGCATGCGCACCGGCGGGCGCGGGGCGGGGTGCGAAGCGGATGTGGGGGCGGGTGGGTAAACGGGCGCCGGGGCGCCGCGCGGATTCGGCAAGGCGGTTTTTCGCATGAATTTAACGCATCCGATCCTTGCGCAATTCTCGTTTGTCGCGCTGCATCAGAGGGTGGAGAATATTTTCACGGGAGCGAAGGTCGACAGGATTGGAGGCTCTCGCATGCAGCAAACTTATCCGAAAGGAGCACGTCATGCAAGCCACCTTCCGTTCCGCCGAACTCCTGATGCACAAGGGCCAGACCTTGGAGTTGGGCGATGCCGCCCGCAGCGTGATCACCGGCATTGGCGGCGCCGTCTGGCTGACCCGCGACGGCGACCTGAATGACCGCATCCTGCTGCCCGGGCAGTCGATGAATGTCGGGCGCGACAGCAATGTCTGGCTGTCCGCCTTCGACGAAGCCCGCATCAAGGTGGAGCAGCATGTGCCGGCGGCGCGCAGCCTGCCGGTGCGCCTGGCGCGCGATGCGCGCGCCGCCTTCCTGCGTTTCATGCGCCGCGGCGGCCGTGGCGGGCGCGCTGGGCGCAGCCTGGGTTCGGCTTATTGACCGGCGTTGCGGCCTCCTGGACGCGCGTTTACGCCCTTTAAGGAGGCATGGCGGCGGGCAGAAAGGAAACCTGGAACGAAAAAAAGCCCGCGCAAAGCGCGGGCTTTTTCCTTGCAGCGACCTGCTTACTTCAGATGCGCGGAGACCAGCTTGGTCATCTCAAACATCGACACGGTCTTCTTGCCACCGAACACGACCTTCAGCTTGTCGTCGGCGTTGATGTTGCGCTTGTTGACCTTGTCTTGCAGCGCGTTCTTCTTGATGTACGCCCAGATCTTGGAGGTGATCTCGGTGCGCGGCGCCGGCTTGTCGCCGATCACGGCAGCCAGGGCGGCCGAGGGGGTCACCGGCTTCATGAAGGCGGCGTTCGGCTTGCGAGCGACTTTCTTCTTGGGAGCGGCGGCCTTCTTGGCGGCGGGCTTCTTGACGGCGGCCTTCTTGGCTACCGGCTTCTTGGCGGCGGCCTTCTTGGCGACGGGCTTCTTGGCAGGAGCCTTTTTAGCGGCGGGTTTCTTGGCGGCTTTCTTGGCGGTGGCCATAGGGTATTACCTCCTGGTTTGCGTTGACGAGCAACGGTTGATGAACAACGAAAAAATTACGTTGAACAGCTTTGCCAAGAGCCGCAAAACCGGCGCTGGGTGGGCGGATGGCTGCGCAGTTTGTGCTCCGCACTCCCCGCCCGCACACGATTTTGCGTCTCTTGCCACTCTGAAAATATGCGGTTTATAGAGTGACAGCGCGAAGGATGCACACTCTAAACGCGCTTGTCAACGGTTTTTCAGAGGAGAAATGAAAAATCGCGCACGCGTTTTCCCTCTGAAAACGCGCTTGCGGCAAAGTCGCGGCGGCGCGACGGTGTTACAGGGCATGGTGGGCGCTGGTGGCAGGGGCACAAGGTCTTGTGTTGCGCCGGGCGATTTCTTTGATCCTACGCAAGCAGTGGCGGTGTCGCGGGAGCGTGCGCGCGCCGCTCTTGCTAGAATAGATGCATCGATTTTCCCTCTGGTGTGCCTTTCGTGAACGCTCCCATTCCTCCCGGCAATCTGGCCGACCTGCGCAAGGATTACGCGCTCGCTTCCCTCGACGAAGGCGACGTCGCCCGCGATCCGCTGGCGCAATTCGACAAGTGGATGGGCGAGGCGATCGCCGCGCACTGCCCCGAGCCGACCGCGATGTCGCTGGCTACCGTCGGTGCGGGCGGGCGGCCTTCCTCGCGCATCGTGCTGCTCAAGGGGCTGGACGCCGCCGGTTTCGTGTTTTTCACCAACTACGAGAGCCGCAAGGGCCGCGAGATGGCGGCCAACCCGCAGGCGGCGCTGCTGTTCCACTGGGTCGAGCTGGAGCGCGAGCTGCGCATCGAGGGGCGTATCGAGAAAACGTCCGCCGCCGAGGCCGACGCCTATTTCGCCAGCCGCCCGGTGAAAAGCCGCATCGGCGCCTGGGCGTCGCCGCAAAGCGAGGCGATCGCGGGTCGCGCCGCGCTGGAGGAACGTTTTGCCGCCGCCGAACAGGAGTACGGCGAGAACCCGCCGCGCCCGCCGCATTGGGGCGGCTACCGCCTGGTGCCGGACATGCTGGAATTCTGGCAGGGGCGCCGCAGCCGCTTGCATGACCGCATCGTCTACCGGCGCGCAACGGACGAAAAAAGCGGCGCCTGGCGCATCGAGCGCCTCGCGCCCTAGGTGGCGGCACGCGTGCTACCCGGCGCACGTCCGGGTGCCGCGCGGCTCGTTTGCCGCGGTGCTCCTCCTGTTGCCGATGTCCCGCCGGGGCGACGTTCGGCCTCCCGCAAATTCCCCAGCCCACCTTGCCGGTGCGGAGCCCCAAGGCTGATACAATTCGCCGTGGCGGGCCCCCCCGCATTAAGGCTTGGGAACCTGGTCAGGTCGGGAACGAAGCAGCCATAACCAATCACCTCAAGTGCCGGGGTCCCGGCTCGCCACCCTAATTCCCCCATGTCCTACGTCGTCCTCGCGCGCAAGTACCGCCCCAAGTCCTTCGCGACCCTGGTCGGGCAGGAGCATGTGGTCAAGGCGCTGACCCATGCGCTGACGGTCAAGCGCCTGCACCACGCCTACCTGTTCACCGGCACCCGCGGCGTGGGCAAGACGACGATTTCGCGCATCCTGGCCAAGGCCCTGAACTGCGAGGTCGGCGTCTCCGCCGAACCTTGCGGCAAGTGCGCCGCCTGCGTGGCGATCGATGCCGGGCGCTTCATCGACTACATCGAGATGGACGCGGCCTCGAACCGCAGCGTCGACGAGATGACCCAGATCCTCGAGTCGGCGCCCTACAAGCTCGATTCGACGCGCTACAAGGTGCTGATGATCGACGAAGTGCACATGCTCACCAACCACGCCTTCAACGCCATGCTGAAGACGCTGGAAGAGCCGCCCGAGCACGTCAAGTTCATCCTCGCCACCACCGACCCGCAGAAGATCCCGGTGACGGTGCTGTCGCGCTGCCTGCAGTTCAACCTCAAGCAGATGCCGCAGCCGCAGATCGTCGGGCATCTGGAAGAGGTTTTGAAGGCGGAAAACATCGAGGCCGAGCGCCAGGGCCTGCGCCTGATCGCGGCGAGCGCCTCGGGCAGCATGCGCGACGCTTTATCCCTCACCGACCAGGCGATCGCCTACAGCGCCGGCCAGGTAACGGAACAAGCAGTAAGGGGCATGCTGGGCGCCATCGACATGAGCTACCTGATCCGGGTGCTGGATGCGCTGGTGGCGGGCGACGCGGCGACCCTGCTGGCGGTGGCCGACGAGATGCTGGGCCGCAGCCTGTCGTTCGGCGGCGCGCTTACCGAACTGGCGGCGCTGCTGGCGCGCATTGCGGTGGCCCAGGCCTCGCCGCGGGCGATTGCCGACGACGCGCCGGAGCGCGAAGACATCCTGCGTCTGGCGGGGGCGTTTAGTCCCGAGGAAGTGCAACTGCAATATCAGATCGTAATCCACGGCAAGAACGATTTGCCGCAGGCGCCCGACGAAGTCACCGGCTTCACCATGACTTTGCTGCGCATGCTGGCGTTCCGCCCGGAAGAGGGCGGCGGCGTGCGCGCGGAAGGGGCTGCACCGCGCGCGGCGGCGCCGGCTGCTTCCCGGGTGGCGGCAGCGCCGGCGCGTGAACCTGCGTCTGCCGCATCCGTGCCCACGGCCGCGCCGCGTCCGGCTGCGGCCTCGCAAGGCGCGCCCGTGGCCGCCGCTGCACCTGCCCCGACTCCTGCTTCGGCAGCGCCCGCGCCGGCGGCCCACGCGGCGCCTGCGCCGCCGGACGCTGCCGCCACCGGCAGTTTCGACGGCGACTGGCCCGGCCTGATCGCGCGCCTGCCGCTGACCGGCTTTGTGCGTGCCTGGGCCAATAAAAGTGAATTCAAGAACCTGGGCAACGGCCAGTTCGACCTGGTGGTGGGTACCCAGAAACTGGCCGACGACAAGCCGATGCAGGAAAAGCTGCGTTCGGCGATCGAGCAGTACCTGGGCCGCCCGACCCGCCTGAACGTGACGGTAGGTGAGATGGCCGGGCAGTCGGTGTCGGCGATCACCGAGAGGCAGAACGACGAGCGCCAACGCGCCGCCGAGGCCTCTATCATGGGTGACCCGTTCGTGAAGGAAATGATGGAAAAGGTCGGCACCCGCCCGACCAATGTCAGGCCGGTGTAACCCGGCCGGCACAGCATGGGGCCCTGGAGCCAGGCAACACGGGGCTTGAAAACCGGATCTGATTTAAAGGAGCACACGACATGTTCAACAAGGGACAATTGGCCGGCCTGATGAAGCAGGCGCAGGTGATGCAGGACAAGATGCAGCAGCAGATGGCCAAGATCGACGAGGAACTGGCCGCCATGGAAGTCGAAGGCCAGTCTGGCGCCGGCATGGTCAAGGTCAGCATGACGGGCAAGAGCGTGGTCAAGCGCATCGCCATCGACCCCTCCCTGCTCGCCGACGACAAGGACATGCTGGAAGACCTGGTCGCCGCCGCCGTGAACGACGCCTTCCGCAAGGCCGAGGCATTGGCCGAGGAAAAGAAGGGCGGCGTCGCCTCCGGGATGGGCATGCCGCCCGGGTTCAAGATGCCGTTCTGATTCGCGCGGGCGCGGTTCCGCCAGAAAAGCCGCCGGCCAGGCGGCTCGGGTCGCGGGCAAAGGGGACGCGCCCCTTGCGTCCGCCGAAGCCAGGCGGCGCGGCGCAGGAGTTGGCGTGGCCCGGTTCGCAACAACCTGCCTTGTCAGCAGTCCAAGCCGCCGCCAGGCGGCTTTTTCTTTGGCGTGCCCGCCGCGCGATGGCTAACGTGCCGCGAATCCGTCGCGCAGGTCCTGGATCGGCGCCATCTCGCGGATGAAGGTAAACGCTCCCTGATGCTTCATTTCGCGCGCGCTTTTCATGAACGCGGCCATGGCGACGCGTGAGAGCGCGCCGCCCACGCTGATGCGCTTGACGCCCGCCGCCGACAGCTGATCGAGGGTGAGGGTCGGGTCGGCGAAGCCGATGACCAGGTTGAAGGGTTTGTTCAGCGCGGACAGCACCGTGCGGATGGTGGCGAGGTCGCGCACGCCGGGCGCGTACAGCACGTCCGCGCCCGCCGCCTCGAAGGCCTGCAGGCGGCGGATCGTGTCGTCCAGGTCGTTGCGGCCATGCAGCAGGTTTTCCGCCCGCGCGGTCAGCATGAACGGGAAGGGCAGGGTATGCGCCGCCTCCACCGCCGCCCGCACCCGTTCCACTGCGTGGTCAAAATCGTAGATCGGCTTGGCGGGATCGCCGGTGGCGTCCTCGATCGAGCCGCCCACCGCGCCGGCTTGCGCCGCCATGCCGATCGCCAGCGCGGCTGTTTCCGGGTCGTGCGCGCCGCAGTTCTCCAGGTCGGCGTTGACCGGCAGGTCGGTCGCCTCGGCGATTACCCGGCAGTTGTCGACGATGGCATCCAGGCTGACGGCCGTGCTGCCGAGGGTGTTGGCCAGGCCCAGGCTGGTAGTGGCCAGCGCCTCGAAGCCCAGGGAGGCGAGCAGCCTGGCGGTGCCTGCGTCCCAGGGGTTGGGAATGATGAAGGCCCCGGGTTTCTCGTGCAGGGCCCGGAACAGCCTGGCTTTTTCCATCTGTGTGCGCATGTTTGTCTCTCCGTTGGAGGTGTTTTCCGGGTTCGCGCGGTTGCCGGGCCGGCGCATTTCAGGCCCTCGGACCGCGCAATTTTCCCGCGAAAAAGTACTTTACAAGATAACTGTACGGGCGTACAGTATTGTAACTGTACAAAAAAACAGTAATGCAAAGCCCTGAATCAAGGGCGGCTGGCCCAGCGCTTCCTTGCAGTTGCCATCAGGTTGCGCCGCGCTTGAAGCCGGGGGCGAGCATGTTTTGCGTTGGTAGGGCGGTCTCCAATACGTTATCAACAACACGGCCGCTTCTTTTACTAGTTGTCGAATCCCAGGAAGCCATCATGAGCAGTTTGATCCAAGCCCTCACTTGTCTGCCTCTCGCCCGTCCGATTTCCCCCTCCCTGACCGAAACGGGCCGCGATGACCGCGACAAGTGGGTGGTGGTGGTCTGCATCGCCGGTTTTTGCGTGCTGACCCTGGCCGACTGGTTCGTCCGCTAGCCTCAAAACGGCGGCGCCGGGAGGCGTCGCCGTTATTTTTTCATTTTTATTTTGCACGCGTGCCCGCCCGGGTGCGTGGTTTGCGAGGCTATGCGCCTCTTCTTGTGCTGCGTCATGCGGCATTTCTCCGCGGCTGCGCTTGACTGCTGTCACTTGCGGGCGACTGCTGAAAAGCGCTTGCGCGACAAGGGTTTGAGACCGCGTTTGCAGTAAGCCTTTGCTTAATTGCTGCGACGCACGATTTAAGCGCTTATTTAAGTCGCGGCAAGCTTGATTTTGAATTAAAAAATTACATAAAAACAGCAGCTTGTTAAGTAAGTACTACAGGCTGCTAAACGTGTTGCGCGGCAATATCGACGGGCGCGAAACTGTTTGCCATGGTGCTGCGCCGCACGGGTCTTGATGCATGTTTGTGATCTTCGGCGCGGCCCGCTTGGATACGTTTTCAAACCAGCCTACAGGAGTCTCATCATGTGCACCCGCGACAACGAGATCAGCAAAATCCAGGACGATTGGCAGCGCAACCCGCGATGGACGAACATCAAGCGCGACTACACCGCCGCCGATGTCTATCGCCTGCGCGGCAGCGTGAAGATCGACTACACCCTGGCGCAAAACGGCGCCGACAAGCTGTGGAAGATGATCAACGAGCGCCCGTTTGTGAACTCGCTGGGCGCGCTGACCGGCAACCAGGCGATGCAGCAGGTGAAAGCCGGCGTGCCGGCGATCTATCTCTCCGGCTGGCAGGTGGCGGCGGATGCCAATGACTCGCTCAATATGTACCCCGACCAGTCGCTCTACGCGACCACCTCGGTGCCCACCGTGGTCAAGCGCATCAACAACGCCCTGTTGCGCGCCGACCAGGTGCAGCACATGGAAGACTACGACAACGACACCGGCATCATCGATTTCATGGCGCCCATTGTTGCCGACGCCGAAGCCGGCTTCGGCGGCGTGCTCAACGCGCATGAGCTGATGAAGGCGATGATCGAAGCGGGCGCCGCCGGCGTCCACTTCGAGGATCAACTGGCGGCCGTGAAGAAGTGCGGCCACATGGGTGGCAAGGTGCTGGTGCCCACCCAGGAAGCGGTCGACAAGCTCAAGGCCGCGCGTATGGCTGCCGACATCATGGGTGTGCCCACCATTCTCCTGGCGCGCACCGACGCGGAAGCGGCGGACCTGATCACCTCCGACATCGACGAGCGCGACCGCGGGTTCTGCACCGGTGAGCGCACCCCGGAAGGCTTCTACCGCACCCGCAAGGGCTTCGACCAGGCGCTCTCGCGCGGCCTGGCCTACGCGGCCTACGCCGACATGGTGTGGTGCGAGACCGGCACGCCCGACCTGGAGTTCGCGCGCCGCTTCGCCGAGGGCATCCAGAAGCAGTTCCCGGGCAAGATGCTGGCCTACAACTGCTCGCCCTCGTTCAACTGGAAGCGCAACCTGGACGATGCGACCATCGCCAGATTCCAGCGCGAGCTGGGCGCGATGGGCTACAAGTTCCAGTTCATCACCCTGGCCGGCTTCCACGCCCTGAACTACTCGATGTTCGAGCTGGCCTACGGCTACGCGCGCAACAACATGAGCGCTTTTGTCGAGCTGCAGCAGAAGGAATTCGCCGCCGCCGAGAAGGGCTTCACCGCGGTCAAGCACCAGCGCGAAGTCGGCACCGGTTACTTCGATGCGATCACCCAGACGATCCAGGGCGCGAGCGCCTCGACCACCGCGCTGCACGGCTCGACCGAGGACGAGCAGTTTTTTGATGCCAAGCGCGAGGAGCGCAAGGCCGCCTGAGCGCGAAACAGCTTAACGGAGGAGGCAGGCCCGCCAAGGAAGGCGCCCCGAACGGCGCCCGGGCGGGCCGCCCGGAGACCCCTCCCGCACCGGATGTCCCGCCACAGGGGCGCCGGTGCGGTTTTTTTTTTTGAGCAGGGGGTATGAATGCGCCGCTGAAGCAATTCTCCGCCCTGCATGTCCTGGCGCCGGACGTCCGCGGGGCCGAAATGCGCGCTATGTTATTCTGAATGAAAGCCGAATTCTCAAACGGATAAACGCACCAGCCACTTGCGCGGTGATCAAATCGATGGAATCGCCAGCGCAGTCCGAGCCCAATGCCGATGGTCATGTAGCTGGAATCGATTCGCTCCGGTTCCTGGCGGCCCTCTGGGTGGTGTTCAGCCACTTCGGCTTCGCCCCCGTCTTCCAGCACCTTGATCGGTCGACGCCCGCCGGATTCATTCTCAATGCAGGCATGGGGGTTCTTTTCTCGGGGCCCGCGGCAGTAGTGGTTTTTTTTGTCGTATCGGGATTTTGCATCCACTACCCTTTTGTTGCGGGCAGACCGTTTGTTCTCGTTCCTTATCTGATCCGTCGATACGTTCGCATCACCATTCCCATGGCGATGGCCATGCTCTTGACGGAATTGAGCGGCGTAGGCATGCAGTTCCTTTTTGGCGCGGTCCTGTGGAGCCTGGTTGCCGAATTAATGTATTACACAATCTATCCCGCCCTCAGGAAGATCATTGAACTGAAGAAGCTCGACCTGCTGGTCGTAGTGTCGTTTCTCCCGGGGTTGCTGATTTGGCTCATGGGACCGCATACGCAAGGATTCGCCATATTTGGATGGCAGTGGAATTGGCTGCTCTGCCTGCCTTGCTGGCTGCTTGGGGTGAAGCTTGCCGAGGCCTGGGCCGCGCGTTTGCGCGCAGTGCCGGGAGACAGTCCGGCGCACATGGGCAAATGGCGGCTCGCGGTCTGGGCGGCATCTTCCGCCTGCGCTGCCCTGAACTTCCATTCCCCCATTTCTTTCGCGATCTCAATGAATTTTTTCGCGATCCTGGTGTACTTCTGGCTGCTGCGGGAACTGAAGCATTTCAATTGCGATTCGCGGGCATCGTCGGTGCTGGAATGGGCTGGTACCTGGAGTTATTCCATTTATCTTTGCCACATTTTCGTCAGCGCACTGGTACTAAACGCGGGTATCGCGCTCGACCCGCGCTCCACATTGTTCTGGGCGCTCAGAATCGGCGCGGTGCTCGCCGCAAGTTTCCTGTTTTACGTGCTGATCGAAAAGCCGTCCCACTTGCTTGCGCGGTATTCCTCGAAGCAAGGGACCAGGCTCTCGCGGAAGTTGATGGGCCTTTCATCCTAGCCGATGCCGCTGCCCATCGGGATTGGATCCACGATCGGACTCCGCGGATAGCCCCTCCTATTTGCCCGGCGTCGAAGCCTGGGCTTGCAAATACGGGGAGAGTGCCCGGCTCCATATCTGGTAGCCACGCCGATTCAGATGGACGCCATCGCCGAGATGGAAATCGTCCTTCAAATAGCCATTCGCCTCCACCAGGTCCGTGTAGATGTTCACGTAGCGGCAAGTGGGCAGCAATGCGCATTCGGCGGCGATTGCCGCATTCGCGCGCGTGATCTGATCGGGCCCTATCGGACAGGCCGCGCTGGACGCGCTGGCGCCAACCGGTGCGATGGAAATCCAGAGCAGGCGGGGTTCTCTCGGCAGGACGCGAGACAATTTGCGGATGCGCCGGCTGAACTCCGCGTCGTCGATGCGGTCGACGCAGAGATCGTTGATGCCGATTGAAAGAACAATGGCGGAGGTGGAATTCAGGGATGGATATGCGGCAAGTATCCGGGCGATATCTCCTGTCCTTATACCTCCGAGGCCGAGGTTAAGGCCGCGGGTGAAGATCATGTCCGCGGGCAGGTCCCTCACGATGCTGTCGCCGATCAGGGCGGCCGGACGGGTCGCCTGTATCGTTTGGTCGATCCTGTCCAGATAGGCATGCGCGGCGTGCCTGGATTTTTTGTCCGCGGCATGGTCCAGCGATGCCGACCAGCCCAATCGCGCATTGACCTTGTAGATGAAGTCGGACTTCCAGAGAAGAAGTCCCACGAAAAGATGCAGGATTACGATATAGGCGACTGCCAGCCATTTGCCCGCTGCTCCGCGCATCACCATATGCGGTCTTCGTCAGATTCGAAAGAACTTCAATACTTGAATTTTCCGCTCTTGTCGATCACCGTCATTTCGGCAAACGTGCTGCCGTTGTGGTTGCTCGGGGTAAAGCCGATGATGAAACCGCCCGCGTCGAAACCGGACAATCCGTCCAGCGCGCTGGCGAGGGACTCGCGGGTCGGGTCCCGGCCGGCGCGGCGCAGGCCCTCGACCAGCATCTTGGCGGCGATATAGGACTCCAGCGAGGTGGCGCCGAAGTTCGGCTTGCCGGTGAATTTCTCGAAAGCCACCTGGTACTCGGCCACCACCGGGATCGCCTTGTTGGTCACCGGCGGCACCACCTGGCTGATCGCCACGCCCGCGCCATCGGCCCCAAGCGCGCGCATCAGCACGTTGGGTCCGGCGAACGAGGTGGAGACGAACTGCATGCCCGGGTTGGCGGCGCGCGCCGCCTTGATGAAGTCCGCCGAGGGCTTGAACAGGGTGGTGGTGATCAGCACGTCCGGCTTGGCGGCGGTGGCCGCGGCCACCGCCCTCTTGATGTCCGGGTTGACGCGGGGAATGCCGATGTTGGTGGCGGCCCTGAAGCTGCGTTTGGTAATCGCCCGTTGCACCGCGGTAAGGTTTTCGCGGCCGACCGCGTCTTCGTGATACAGCACGCCGAAACTTTTCACGCCGACATTGGCGTAGAAGTCGATGATCTTCTCCAGCTCGTCGGCGTAGCTGGCGCGGTGATTGTAGACATAGCGGTTGAACACGCGCATCGGGTCGGCGCCGGTGAAGGGGGAGACGAACGGCGTCTTGTTCTTTTCCGCGTGGGGCAGGGCGGGGCGGCTCAGGGTCGCGCTGGCGTAGCCGAACAGGGCGATCACGTCGCGCTCCTCGATCAGCTTGCGGCCGTTCTCGCCCGCGCGCGCGGTGTCGTTGGCGTCGTCCAGCGAGATCAGCTCGATCTTCTTGCCGTTCACGCCGCCGGCGTCGTTGACCTTCTTGAAGTAGGCCAGCGCGCCGTCACGGATTTCCTCGCCGAGTTCCCGGTTGGAGCCGCTCAAGGGGGCCGACTGGCCGATCAGGATCTGCGCGTTCGCGGAATTGCCCAGCGCGGCACCCAGTAGTACGCCCAGCGCCAGCTTGACCAGCTTGTTTGATGCAAACGGCATATTGCGTGTCTCCTTCGAGTACTTATTTTTATTGGTGATGGATGGGCGCGCCCGATGTCCCTTGCCGAGGGAAATGCGCATCAGGCGCGTCCTTTGAGGTCCCTTGAGGTGCGGGCCTTTAACGACGTTGAGGACGTACTGCAATGGCCTAAGCTAGCATGCTGCGCGAAAAAATGCACTGATTCCGCGCGGCAATCGGTTCGGGGCACGGCTCGCGACACGATTGCCCGTGACAATGTCACGGGCACTGTCAGGCATCATGTTGCCGAATTTGCCTAGCGGCGGCGCCAGGCCCGGGGTTCAGGCAGCGATGCGGTAGCGCGCGGTGATGGAGGCGGCGCCGTCGCAGGCGACGCGGCCTTCCTCGACCAGCTTGAGCAGGTGCGCCTGCACCGAACGCGCGGCGGCGCGGTGCAGGCGCGGGTCGACATCGGCGTACAGCTTGGCCACCATCGCCTCGATGCCGTCCATGCCGCCGCGCAGGCAGGCAAGGATCTGCTCCTCGCGCTCGACCCGGTGGGCGATCAGCTGCCCGACGTAGGCCTGCGGCGCGTCGATGGGCGAGCCGTGGGTCGGGTAGTAACGCGCGTCCGGCCGGGGCAGCAGCTTGGCCAGGCTCGCCATGTACTGCGTCATGTCGCCGTCCGGCGGGGAGATCACGCTGGTCGACCAGCCCATTACGTGGTCGCCGGTGAACAGGGCACGCTCTTCCTCGAGCGCGTAGCACAGATGGTTTGAGGTGTGGCCGGGGGTAGGCACGGCGGCCAGGGTCCAGCCGCTACCCTGCACGCGGTCGCCTTCGTAGAGCTGGGTATCGGGCACGAAGGCATAATCCGCGCCGGCTTCCACGCTCTCGCCTTCCTCGCCGTGCGGGCCGCAGCCGAGCACCGGTGCGCCGGTACGCGCCTGCAGCAGGCGGGCGCCGGGGGAGTGGTCGCGGTGGGTGTGGGTGACCACGATGTGGCTGACGGTCTCGTCCTGCAGGCCGGCGAGCAGGGCCTCGATGTGCGCCGCGTCATCCGGCCCCGGGTCAATCACGGCGACCTTGCCGTTGCCCACCACATAGGTGCCGGTGCCCCAGGCGGTGAAAGGGCTCGAATTGGGCGCCACCACGCGGCGGATCAGCGGGCTGACGCGGGTCAAATGGCCGTACTCGGGATCGAACTGGCGATTGAAAGCGATGGGCATGATGTGGCCGGGCGATCGATGATCGAAAAAATCGGCCCGCAGAATACCACTTTGCTGCGCCGCAAAACCGAAGTTGTGATATTTGTCACTTACTGTAAGGGTCTTGTAAGACCCCGCGCATAACTTGTAACGGTCCCGATGGGGGCGGTTATGGTTGTGTCCGGGTTTTTGTATCAGGGTGCTGCCGCCGCTCCATTGGCCCCGGTCTTGCGGAATCTCCGCCAGGCCGCATAGGAGGGCGCCAGCGTACATCGGACATTATCAAGGCAGGCAGGAGCAGGCATGGCAAAAATAGAATCGGTGATGAGCGAAAAGCGGGTGTTCAACCCCCCGGCGGCGCTTGTCAAGAATGCGGCGATTTCCGGCATGGACGCCTACAAGGCAATGTACGCCGAGTCCGAGAGGGACTACGACGGCTTCTGGGGCAAGCTGGCCCGCGAGGCCCTGGCCTGGCAGACCCCGTTCACCCAGGTGCTCGACGAATCCGCCGCTCCCTTCTACAAATGGTTCGAAGACGGCAAGCTGAACGCCTCCTTCAACTGCCTGGACCGCAACCTCGCCAATGGCAACGCCGACAAGACGGCGATCATTTTCGAGACCGACGACGCCAAGTCGTCGACCATCACCTACAAGCAGCTGCACGAACGCGTCTGCAGGTTCGCCAATGCCCTGCGTGGCCGTGGGATCAAGAAGGGCGACCGCGTCATCATCTACATCCCGATGAGCATCGAGGGCGTGATCGCGATGCAGGCCTGCGCGCGCATCGGCGCGACCCATTCGGTGGTGTTCGGTGGCTTCTCGGCCAAGAGTTTGCAGGAGCGCATCATCGACGCCGGCGCGGTGGCGGTGATCACCGCCGACGAGCAGATGCGCGGCGGCAAGGCGCTGCCGATCAAGGCGATCGTCGACGAGGCCTTTACGCTGGGCGGCTGCGACGCGGTCACGAGCGTGATCGTCTACCAGCGCACCGGCGGTGCCGTCACCATGGCCGCCGGCCGTGACCTGTGGTGGCACGACCTGGAACCGGCGCAAAGCAGCGTCTGCGAGCCGGAATGGGTGAGCGCCGAGCATCCCCTGTTCATCCTCTACACCTCGGGCTCGACCGGCAAGCCCAAGGGCATCCAGCATTCCACCGGCGGCTACCTGCTGTGGGCCCAGCTCACCATGCAGTGGACCTTTGACCTCAAGAAGAGCGACATCTTCTGGTGTACCGCCGACATCGGCTGGGTCACCGGCCACTCCTACGTGGCCTACGGCCCCCTGGCTGCGGGCGGCACGCAGATCGTGTTCGAGGGCGTACCGACCTATCCGAACGCCGGCCGCTTCTGGGACATGATTGCGCGCCACAAGTGCACGATTTTCTACACCGCGCCCACCGCGATCCGCTCCCTCATCAAGGCTTCCGAGGTCGATCCCAAAACCCATCCGCGCAACTACGATCTGACCAGCTTGCGCATTCTCGGCTCGGTCGGCGAGCCGATCAACCCAGAAGCCTGGATGTGGTACTACGAGAATGTCGGCGGCAACAAATGCCCGATCGTCGACACCTTCTGGCAGACCGAGACCGGCGGCCACATGATCACCCCGCTACCCGGCGCCACCCCGCTGGTGCCCGGCTCCTGTACCTTGCCGCTGCCCGGCATCATGGCTGCCATCGTCGATGAGACCGGCCACGCCCTGCCCGACGGGCAGGGCGGCATCCTGGTGGTCAAGCGCCCCTGGCCTTCGATGGTGCGCACCATCTGGAACGATCCGGAACGCTTCAAGAAGACCTATTTCCCCGAGGAACTGGGCGGCAAGCTCTACCTGGCCGGCGATGGCTCGGTGCGCGACAAGGACACCGGCTACTTCACCATCATGGGCCGCATCGACGACGTGCTCAACGTCTCCGGGCACCGCCTGGGCACCATGGAAGTGGAGTCGGCGCTGGTGGCCAACAGCAGGCTGGTGGCCGAGGCCGCCGTGGTGGGGCGCCCGGATGACCTGACCGGCGAGGCGATCGTCGCTTTTGTCGTGCTCAAGGGCGCGCGTCCGAGCGGCGAGGAGGCCAAGAAGATCGCCGCCGAGTTGCGCGAATGGGTCGCCAAGGAAATCGGCCCGATCGCCAAGCCGCGCGACATCCGCTTCGGGGACAACCTGCCGAAGACGCGTTCCGGCAAGATCATGCGCCGCCTGCTGCGCTCGATCGCCAAGGGCGAGAACATCACGCAGGACACCTCGACGCTGGAGAACCCGGCGATCCTGGAGCAGCTCAAGCAGTCGATATAAGCGCAGTGGCAAGCAGGAAAACCTGACCTCAAACTTTCAGTTTTTTACCGCAGTACATTCCAAAGGAGGAGACCATGGCTGAAGCACAAGCTGGCAGCATGACTAGCGAGGAGCGGACCGTAATTTTCGCCTCGTCGCTGGGCACCGTATTCGAGTGGTACGATTTTTACCTGTACGGTTCGCTGGCAGCGGCGATCGCGAAGAACTTCTTCTCCGCGTTGCCGCCGCAGACCGCTTTCATCTTCACCCTGCTGGCATTCGCCGCCGGCTTCATCGTGCGCCCCTTCGGCGCGCTGGTGTTCGGCCGACTGGGCGACATGATCGGCCGCAAGTTCACCTTCCTGGTCACCATTTTGATCATGGGCCTGTCCACTTTTGGCGTGGGCCTGTTGCCGAAGTATGAAACCATCGGCGTGGCCGCTCCCGTGATCCTGATCATCCTGCGCCTCTTGCAAGGCCTGGCGCTGGGCGGCGAGTACGGCGGCGCGGCAACGTATGTGGCCGAGCATGCCCCGATGGGCAAGCGCGGCGCCTACACCGCCTGGATCCAGACCACCGCGACCCTGGGCCTGTTCCTCTCCCTGCTGGTGATCCTGGGCTGCCGCGAGTTCATCTCCGCCAAGGACTTCGATGACTGGGGCTGGCGCGTGCCGTTCCTGGTGTCCATCGTGCTGCTGGGCATTTCGGTGTGGATTCGCCTGAAGCTCAACGAGTCGCCGCTGTTCCAGAAAATGAAGTCGGAAGGCAAGCACTCCAAGGCGCCGCTCACCGAATCCTTCGCCAACTGGGGCAATGCCAAGATCGTCATCCTCGCGCTGGTCGGCCTGACCATGGGCCAGGCGGTGGTGTGGTACACGGGCCAGTTCTACGCCCTGTTCTTCATGACCCAGACCCTGAAGGTCGACCTGACCACCGCCAACCTGATGATCGCCGCCTCGCTGGCCATCGGTACGCCCTTCTTCATCGTGTTCGGCGTGCTGTCGGACAAGATCGGCCGCAAGCCCATCATCATGGCCGGCTGCCTGATCGCCGCGCTGACCTACTTCTGGGTGTTCGGTCAGCTGACCCACTACGCCAACCCGGCGCTGGAAAAGGCACTGCAAAGCTCGCCGGTGACCGTGGTCGCCGATCCGAAGGATTGCAGCTTCCAGTTCAAGCTGACCGGCACGGAGAAGTACACCAACTCCTGCGACCTGGCCAAGGCCGCCCTGTCGGTGCGTTCGGTGAACTACAAGAACGAGGATGGCCCCGCCGGCTCGCTCGCCGTGATCAAGATCGGCGACAAGGCGATCACCAGCCATGCCGGCACCGGCGTTGCCGCCGCCGAGCTGAAGGTCAAGGACGCCGATTTCACCAAGCAGCTGGGCGACGCCATCAAGGCCGCGGGCTATCCCGCCAAGGCCGACGACGCGCAGATCAACAAGCCGATGACCATCGCGCTGCTGACCTTCCTGGTGATCCTGGTGACCATGGTGTACGGCCCGATCGCGGCCATGCTGGTCGAGCTGTTCCCGACCCGCATCCGCTATACCTCGATGTCCCTGCCGTATCACATTGGCAACGGCTGGTTCGGCGGCCTGCTGCCGACCACCGCCTTCGCCATCGTGGCGGCCACCGGCGATATCTACAACGGCCTGTGGTATCCGATCATCGTCGCTTCCATCACCTTCGTGATCGGCGTGCTGTTCGTGCCCGAAACCAAGGACCGCGACATCCGCACCATCGACTGAGCGGTACCCGGGCGCGCCCGGGTGTGGTTCCGCTGTTCCCCAAGGCCCGCCGCAAGGCGGGCCTTTCCTTTTGTTCCCGGCCGCCGCAAGGCGGGCCTTTCCTTTTGTTCCCGGCCGCCGCAAGGCGGGCCTTTCCTTTTGTTCCCGGCCGCCACAAGGCGGGCCTTTGGTTTCCGCATCGCATCCCGCATGCTCCCGGAATATGCTCCGCGCCAGAATCGCGGCGGTCTTTGCGCCGTTTTTGCGTCCCGGTCTATAATCAGCGCGCGTTGTTTCGCCCGGGCACTTCCAAGAAGCGGATGCGCCAATTTCAAACCCCGGAGGAGCCTATGAGTGTGGCAATGGTGTACGCCAAGACCAGCAAGGCGGTCGAGGAGATCCAGACCAAGAAGTACAAGCTCAAGCCGAAAGCGCGCAACCTGCTGTTTCTGATCGACGGCAGCAAGTCGGTCGAGGCGATCGACGAGATGTCGCGCCAACTCGGCCTTTCCAATTCCGAATTGGGTGAGCTTGAGGCGGATGGCTTCATCGTCAAGTCCGGCAGTGCCGATACCGGTGTCACCCAGGCTGCCACGGCGGTGCGCGAGGAAGTGCAGACCGACGAGGCCGGCAAATTCCGTGTCGCCAAGAAGTACATTAACGACACCATCGTCAACTCCCTGGGGCTGAAGGCGTTTTTCTTCACCCTCAAACTGGAGAAGTGCGCCACCCGGGCCGACCTGGCCGAGTTGCTGCCCGACTACGCCGCCGCCCTGACCAAGGCCTCGAACGTCGAGACCGCCAAGGTGCTGCAAAAGCGCGCCCGCGAACTGCTTTCCTAGCCCTCTCGCGTCCGCGCCAGCAGGATGACCGGGCCGCTACTGATCAGCATCGCCAAGGCGCTGGTCGAGATCGCGCTGCTGCTGCTGGCCGCGCGCGGCCTGCTCTACCTGCTGCTGGCCGGCGATGCGGGACGCCTGGCGGGCAACGCGGTCTACCGCGCGTTTGACCTGGGCGTGCGGCCGGTGCTGACGGCCACGCGCAGCCTGCTGCCACGCGGCTTTCCGGCGCGCCGTTTGGCGCCGCTGGCCGCGTTCCTGCTGTTTGCCTTCTGGTGCGCATTGGTGCTGGGCAAGTGGCAAGCCTGCCAGGGCGCGCACGGCGACCCTGCTTGCCGTTACGGCAACGCCGCCCATGCCCGCTGATCCGGGCCGCCCGCACATTCCGGCCGCGGCACCGGCAGACGGACCGGAACTGACCGGGAGCCTGCTACTGCACTGGCGCCGTACCCGCCTGCTGACGTTTCTGCTCGTTGCCGCCTGGCTGGCCGTGGTATTGGGCCTGGGCCTGTTCGCGCGCGAACTGGAGAAGGTGCGCTTCTTCGGCTGGCCGCTTTCCTACTACATGGGCGCGCAGGGCGCCTTGCTGTTGTTCCTGGCGATCATCGGCGTCTATGCCTGGGCGATGCGCCGGTTTGACCGCGCGGCGGTCGGCGGCGCATTGCCGGCCGATGCCCCGGAGGCCTTCCGGCGCCATGCCGCCGCGCCGGCCCGTGAAACGGGGGGACGCTGATGCCCTGGCGCCGCGCGCTCAGCCGCCGCCTGACCTTTGTTTATGGCTGGTATGCCTTTGGCCTGCTGCTGTTCGTGTTCGGTCTGGCCATCCTGGAAAAACTCGGCCTGGGGCGCTCCTGGATCGGCTACGCCTTCCTGATCGGCACCATCGGCCTGTACGCCTTCATCGGCATCATCTCGCGTACTGCCGACGTGAGCGAGTATTACGTGGCGGGGCGCCGCGTGCCGGCGGTGTTCAACGGCATGGCCACCGCGGCCGACTGGATGTCGGCGGCCACCTTCATCGCCATGGCCGGCAGCCTGTACGCGCAGGGATTCGGCGGCACGGCGACGGCGCCCGGCGGCCTGGCCTACATCATGGGCTGGACCGGCGGCTATTGCCTGGTGGCGTTGCTGCTCGCTCCCTACCTGCGCAAGTTCGGCCAGTACACCATTCCCGATTTTCTCGGCGCGCGCTACGAGGGCAACCTGGTGCGCATCATGGCCGCCGCCGCCGCCATTATGTGTTCCTTCACTTACCTGGTGGCGCAGATTTTCGGCGTCGGACTGATCATCACGCAACTGACCGGGGTGCCGTTCCAGCTCGGCATGTTCCTGGGCCTCGGTGGCGTGCTGGTGTGTTCCTTCCTGGGAGGGATGAAGGCGGTCACCTGGACCCAGGTGGCGCAATACATCATCCTGATCTTCGCCTACCTGTTGCCGGTGGTCTGGCTCTCGGTCAAGCACACCGGGGTGCCCCTGCCGCAACTGGTGTACGGCAGCGTGCTGGAGAAGGTGAGCGCCCGCGAGGAGGTATTGACCCGTGATCCGAAGGAGATCGAGGTGCGGCGTCTCTGGGAGGCGCGTGCCGAGGCCGACGTGGCGCGCATCTCGCGCCTGCCGCAATCTTATGAGCTGGAGCGCGCGCGCCTGCAGTCACGCCGCGAGGAGCTGCGCGCCGCCGACGCGCCGATCACCGAAATCCAGGCAGCCGACCGGGCCCTGAAAAACTTCCCGCGCGATGCCGAAGGGGCGCGCGCGCTGTGGGCGCGCGATGCCGCGAAGGTGAGCCCGCGCGCCGCGCCGCCGCTCAAGACCGCCGAGGTCTTCCCCGGCGCCGACGAGGCCGCGCGCACCAAGGCGCGCAACAACTTCCTCGCCCTGATCTTCTGCCTGATGATAGGCACGGCCGGCCTGCCGCACATCCTGATGCGCTACTACACCACGCCTTCGGTGGGGGAGGCGCGCGAGTCGGTGTTCTGGTCGCTGTTTTTCATTTTCCTGCTTTACTGCACCGCTCCCGCGCTGGCGGTGCTGGTCAAGTTCGACATCTACACCGGCCTGGTCGGCAGCGAATACGCGCAACTGCCCGCCTGGGTGGCGCAGTGGGCGCGGGTCGACGGCGGTGGCCTGCTGTCGATCACCGACATCAATCACGACAACATCGTGCAACTGGCCGAAATCTCCATCAACCCCGACATCATCGTGCTGGCCACGCCCGAGATCGCCGGGCTGCCTTACGTGGTCTCGGGACTGGTGGCGGCCGGGGGGCTTGCCGCGGCGCTCTCCACCGCCGACGGCCTCCTGCTGACCATCGCCAACGCGCTGTCGCACGATTTCTACTACCGCGTGCTGCACCCGGAGGCCAGCAGCGAGCGGCGCGTGACCATCAGCAAGATCTTGCTGATGGTGGTGGCGCTGATCGCCGCCTACGTC
>Ga0307511_10001692_pt1 | contig 23233 bp, 21 predicted proteins | sample 13_EM_MG_FD_200266 | JGI IMG/M metagenome (GOLD analysis project Ga0307511, IMG submission 200266) | Populus trichocarpa ectomycorrhiza microbial communities from riparian zone in the Pacific Northwest, United States - 13_EM | ecosystem: Host-associated > Plants > Roots > Unclassified | place... | reverse complement strand
CGCAGGCGATCGACCTGTTCCAGCTTCACGACATGATCAACGGCACGAACCGCGCTCAACATAAGCAAGTTCACCCGACTTAACGAAGCACTACTAGATGGGCGGCGAGCAGGTTGGGCACCCGGACCTGACTGGCCGTCCATGCGTACGACAGGCCGTGGAAACCGTAGCGGCGAAGCCCGAACTTCTCCCGCCACTGCGCCGGCAAGGCGTAGGTGTGCGCGACGGGCGGCAGGTCGCGGTGGAATCCCGTGTCCGGGCACACCACATGCGGCACGGTCGGCAGCCGTCGCCGAAGTTTCGCCAGCAGCCGCAGGGTGACCGGCACGTGCAGCGGCGCCAGGGAACTCGCCGCCTCGATGGCCGACACCACATCATCGTCCACAATGGTTGGTCGGGTCACACGGGATCCGCCGTGCACCAGGCGATGGCCGACCGCCACGAGGTCGTGATCGAGCAGGTCGTCGAGCCCGGACTCGTCCGAGGCCCGATCCAGGACCTGTTCGGACGAGGCGTCCACGACCACCGCCTGGAGGCTGTTCGAGCCCGGATTGATCGTCAGCACCGCGGTCACCGCGTCACCTCCGGCGGGTCATCGCCGTCGCGGTAGGCCCGCGCCCGCAGCTCGTCCCGGCGGGTGATCATGGCGTCGCCGTCGCGGCCGACCCGCCGCAGCGCGTCGGCGGCCAGGTCGAAGCGGCTCATCTCGTTGCGCACCAACAGGTCGAACGGGGTCGTGGTGGTGCCCTCCTCACGGTATCCGTGCACATGGAACCGTTCGGTGTCCGGCCGGCCGTGCAGGGTGACGTGCACGGCCGACGGATAGCCGTGGAACCCGAAGACCACCGGCACGTCCGATCCGAAGCAGCGGGCGAAGTAGCCGGCCGACAACCCGTGCGGGTGCCGCGTGTCCGGGGCCAGCGACAACAAGTCGACGACGTTGGTCAGCCGAACCCGAAGATCCGGCGCGTGTTCCCGCAGCAATCGGACGGCGGCAACGGTTTCCACCGTGGGTACGCCGCCGGCGCACGCCAGCACCACGTCCGGCTGCTCGACGTCCTCCCACACACCCGCACCCGCGTCGAAATGCCGGTGCGCGGCAGCGAGATCCAGCCACTGCGGCCCGGAGTTCTTGCTCGCCACGATGACGTTGATCCGACCGGTCGAGGCCAGGCAGTGCCGCAGCGTCACCAGCAGCGTGTTGGCGTCCGGCGGCAGGTACACCCGGGCCACGGTCGTCTTCTTGGTCAGCACGTTGTCGATGAAGCCGGGTCCCTGGTGGCTGTAGCCGTTGTGGTCCTGCCGCCAGCCCTCGCTGGTGAGCAGGTAGTTCAGGCTGGCCACCGGCGCCCGCCACGGCACCTCGGCCGACTTCTTGAGGAACTTGGCGTGCTGGTTCACCATGCTGTCCACAATGGACGCGAACGCCTCGTAACAGGGGAACAGCCCGTGCCGGCCGGTCAGCAGGTAGCCTTCCAACACGCCCTGGCACAAGTGCTCGGACAACACCTCCAGCACCCGGCCGTCCGGTGCGAGGTGCTCGGCGTAGCCGTCGACCTTGCGGGTGAAGGCCCGGCCGGTGACCGTGAGCACCTCGTCGAGCTTGTTGGACGCCAACTCGTCCGGGCAGACGATCCGGAAGTCGCGCGTGCCTTCGGTGTCGGCCATCAGCCGGGCCAGCCACGCCCCCGCGGTCGCGGTCGGGCTGGCCGGTTCGTCCGTGGTGACCGCGAACGGGCCGAGGTCCGGCAGCGGCAGGTCGCGGCGCAGCTCGCCGCCGTTGGCCTGCGGCACGCGTCCCATCCGCAGCTCGGCCGGCGGCAGCTCGTCGAGCAGGTCCGGCATCGGCTGGCCGTCCTCGGTGAACAGCTCCTCCGGCCGGTAGGACAGCAGCCAGCTCTCGATCAGCGGGAGCTGGTCGGCCGCCAGCGGAACCTGATGGGCGTTGAACGTGCCGGCCAGCGGTTTGCCGTTGAGATCGTGTGCGGGCAAGCCCCAGCCCTTGGGGCTGCGCAACAGAATCATCGGCCAGCGCTCACGGGTGGCGTGGGCGAGCGCGAGCGCGGCGTCCAGCACCCCGTCCGGGTGGGCCGTCGACGTCACGTCCACGAGCTGCGGCGACCAGCCCATCGACCGGAAGTGCATGATCAGATCCTGGTCGTCCATGGCGCCGTGAATGGTCGGCGAGGCGATCTTGTAGCCGTTGAGGTGCAGGATCGGCAACACAGTGCCGTTGCTGGGGTCGTCGAAGAACGTCCGCCCCGGCCAGGCAGCCGCGGTCGGGCCGGTCTCCGCCTCACCGTCGCCGACGACGCAGGCCACCATCAGCCCGGGATCATCAGCCGCGGCGCCGAATGCCGTGGCCAGCGCGTAGCCCAGCTCGCCGCCCTCGTGGATCACGCCCGGCACTTCCGGCGACAGGTGACTCGGGAACCCTCCCGGCCACGAGAACCGGCGCACCAGCGCGGCCATGCCGGCGGCATCGCGGCTCAACGCCGGGTCGTACGCCTCGTGCGTGCCCTCCAGCCACAGGTTGGCGTGAATGGCCGGCGCGCCATGGCCAGGTCCGGTGACCAGCAGCGTGCGCTGCCCCGTGTCCCGGATCAGGCGGTTCAGTCCACGGTAGACGAACGTGATCCCCGGGCAGGTGCCCCAGTGCCCCAGCAGCCGGGGCTTGAGGTGCTCGGCCCGCAACGGTTCCCGCAGCAGCGCATTCTCCCGCAGGTAGATCATCGCTGCCGCCAGGTAGTCGGCCGCCCGCCGGTATCGTGAGGACGTCACGACTGGCCGCGGTAGTTCTCCGGCGTGACGGCCGGCATGTCGCCGAGCACCGGGTCGGTCTCCGGCGGCTGCTCCGGCATCGGCCGCACGGTCGGCGGTGTCATGCCGACGTTCCCGCGCCACGCCCCGGTCTCGTGGCCCCGACGCTCGATGAACTCCTTGAACCGCTTCAAGTCGCCGCTGATCCGGCTGTCCACCACGCCCAGTGCGGTGCCGGCCTGCTCCGTGAACGTGCCCGGCTCGTACTGCATGGACAGCGCCACCCGGGTCACGGCCTGGTCGATCGGCTGGAACGTCACCACGCCGCCGTGCGGCGGCCCGCCGGTCGTGCTCCAGGCCACCAGCTCGTCCGGGTGCTGGGCGATGATCCGGGCGTCGAACTCCCGGGTCACGCCGCCGATCCTGGCCACCCAGTGGGTCAACGCGTCGTCGACCTGGACGACACGCTGCACGCCTTCCATGAACTCAGGAAAGGACTCGAACTGGGTCCACTGGTTGTACGCCGTCCGCGCGGGGACGTTGACGTCGATGGACTTCTCGATCGTGGTCATGGCCTGTCGAGTACCCGCGCCGCCCCCGCTCAACCGGGTTTCAGGCCAGCTTGGGCGGGGCATCCGCCAGGCATGGCAAGAGCCGTGGAGCCGGCGGCAGCCTGATCGTCGTCGCATCGGCCGTCGCAACGCTGACCCTGCTGTTCGTTCTGTTGCAGGCCCCGGACGTGGCGTTGTCACAGGTCGCCGTGGGCACGGCGGTCGTGCCGCTGATGGTGCTGCTGGCCGTGCGCAAGGTCCGGGGAGGCAAGCGGTGAGCCGGCGGGTGCGCTGGCTCGTGTTCTGGCTCGGCGCTTGCGGGGTCGGGACGTTGTTCGCGCTGGCCGCGCTGCGGATGCCGGAGTTCGGCGGCCTCGTGCACCCGTACCGGGACCTGTCCGTGCCGGCGGCGATCGCCCGGTCCTCGCCGAATGTCGTGTCGGCGTCGCCGCCGCGACAGGGTGGACGTGGTCAGGCGCGACACTCGGCCTTCTCAGCGCCGCCCTGGCCGTGGCGATCGGATTCATCGGCGTCCACTTCGGACTCGGACGGCTACGCACCATGCTCAAGGCGCCCCTACACGTGACACACCGCTTGCACTCCGGCCACGTCGGCGATTACGTGGCCTGGCTCCTGCTGGGCATGGCCGCCGTCGGCGCGTTGTTCGCGCTCACCTGATCGCTGTTCACGCCTTGGCCTGCATGCTGCCGCGGGCCGGATTGCCCTGCTGCTCGGCCTTCGGGTCCTTCTCGTCCTGCTTGGCGTTCACCGCCTGCTCGACGCGGTCGCCGATGTTCTTGTCGACGTTGTGCCAGTACTCGAACGCGCGCTTGAGAACCGGCTCGCTGACGCCGTTGAGCAGGTGTCCTGCCACGTTGTCCACCAGCCGTGCGCGGGCCTCGTCGTCCATCACGTCGCGCACGAGCGTGCCGGCCTGACCCCAGTCGTCGTCCCCAGCGTGCGAGACGTACGCGGACCTGGTGATCCGGCCGTCGACCTGCCAGCTCGGTGGGCTGCCGTGCCCCGTTGTGTCGGCGGCCGGGCCGCCTTTCGAGTTGGGTGCGTACACCGGATCGCTGGTCTTGCGGAACGCCATCGCGCCGTCCTTGGAGTACGTGTGCACGGGGACGGTCGGCGCGTTGACCGGCAACTGCTGGTAGTTGCCGCCGATGCGGTGGCGGTGTGCGTCGGCGTAGGAGAACAGCCGGGCCAGCAGCATGCGGTCCGGGCTCGGGCCGATGCCGGGAACAAGGTTGTTGGGCTGGAACGCCGCCTGCTCGATCTCCGCGTGGTTGTCGGTGGGATTGCGGTCCAGGGTCATCCGGCCGACCTCGATCAGCGGATAGTCGCCGTGCGGCCACACCTTGGTCAGGTCGAACGGGTTGAACCGGTAGCTCTCGGCCTCCTCGTACGGCATCACCTGCGCGTACAGCGTCCAGCTCGGGAAGTCCCCGGCCGCGATGTGCTCGAACAGGTCCCTGGTGTGGTAGTCCGTGTCCACCGCGGCCATCTGGTCGGCCTCGTGCTGGGTGAAGAACTCCACGCCCTGGTCGGTCTTGAAGGTGTACTTCACCCAGAACCGCTGGCCGTCGGCGTTGACCCACATGTAGGTGTGCGAGGTGTAGCCGTTCATGTGCCGCCAGGTGCGCGGGATGCCCCGGTCCCCCATCAGCCACGTCACCTGGTGCGCGGACTCGGGCGACAGCGTCCAGAAGTCCCACTGCATGTCGTGGTCGCGCAGGTTGTTGTCGGCCCGCCGCTTCTGGGACCGGATGAAGTGCTGGAACTTCATCGGATCCTTGATGAAGAAGACCGGCGTGTTGTTGCCGACCATGTCGTAGTTGCCCTCGGACGTGTAGAACTTAAGCGCGAAGCCCCGTGGGTCCCGCCAGGTGTCGGGGCTGCCGCGCTCGCCGGCGACCGTCGAGAACCTGGCTACCAGCTCCGTCGTGGCGCCCGGCTGGAACAGGGCCGCCTTGGTGTACCGGCTGACGTCGTTGGTCACCTCGAACCGGCCGAAGGCGCCGCTGCCCTTGGCGTGCGGCTGACGTTCGGGGATCCGCTCCCGGTTGAACTGGGCCATCTGCTCGATCAGGTAGGCGTCCTGGAGCAGGATCGGGCCACCGGGACCGGCCGTAAGCGAGTGTTCGTCACTTTCGACCGGAATGCCGGCATCGGTGGTCGTGAACGGCCGTGCCGTATCGGTCATGTCTTCTCCTCCTCGTGCCGGATCTGAGTTCAGGTTGCCCATCCCGTACCCGAGCTACACCACGTGTCGACACCGTCCGGTCCGGTTCGACCGACGCGACCACCTGGTTAAGGTGTGCCCATGAGCTCGACCGCCGACCGCCGGCCTCGTGGCCGCCCCAAGACCGGTGACGCGCCGGCGACGCCGGAGCAGGTGCTGGCGGCCGCGCTGCGCGCATTCGCCCGGCACGGCTACGAGGGGGTTTCCATCCGGACCCTGAGCCAGGACCTGGGGGTCAGCCACAACACGATCCCGCAGCGCTTCGGCAGCAAGGAGCGGCTGTGGCACGCGGCCGTCGACTGGGGCTTCGGAAACCTGGTGGCCGACCTGGCGCCGGTGGCCGGTGAGAACCCGCCGGACCCGCTGGACGAACTGCACGCCGGTATCCGGCGCTTCGTCGAGCACTCGGCCGCGCATCCCGAACTGCACGCCCTGATGAACATCGAAGGGGCGACCGACAGCCACCGGCTCGACTACATCTTCGACAACTACGTCGCGCCCGCCACCGAGCCGCTGCGCGAGGCTCTCGAACGACTGGTCGCGGCCGGCCGCATCCGCCCGATCCCGTTGCGGACACTGCATTTCCTCATCACCTCGGGCGGCGCCGCCCCGTTCAGCCTCGCCCCGCTGGCCCGACGATTCGATCCGGCCGACCCGCTCGACGGCGAGCACGTCCGCGGGCACGCCCGACTGGTCGCCGACATCATCACCGCCGGACTGCGGGCGGCTGCCCCGCCGTCCACCGGTGACTGATCGGCATAACCAGTCAGCCATCACCTCCGCGCCTCCAGCGCCGGCCGGCGGCCGGCAGGAGTAGAACCTCCTCGCCTCGGGCCGTCAGCCGACGCCGTGGCCGATCAGGTTCCCGATGCCGAACACGATCAGCGCCGCCGCCCCTCCGGTCAGCAACTGGCGTGCGCCGGCCCGTATCGAGGGTCGCCCGTTGATCAGTCCGATGGTCGCACCGACGCCGAACAGGGCGAGCGCGGCCAGCACCACCGCGATGACCAGCGCGCCCGGGCCGGCGCCGAACAGGTAGGGCAGCACCACAACGACGGCGCCGACGGCGAAGGCGACCAGGCTGGACAGGGCCGCCGACCACGGCGAGCCGAGTTCGTCGGGATCCAGGCCGAGTTCCTCGCGCGCCATGGTGTCCAGGGCGGCGTCCTGGTCCTTCATGATCGTCTTGGCCACCTGGTCCGCCTCCTCGGCGGTCAGCCCCTTCGCCCGGTAGATCAGGGCCAGTTCCTCGGCCTCGGATTCCGGGTCGTCACGCAGCTCCTCGGCTTCCAGCTCGATCTCGTGCTGGTAGGCCTCGCGCTGGCTGCTCATCGAGATGTACTCGCCGGCCGCCATGGAGAACGCGCCGGCGAGCAGTCCGGCCAGACCGGCGAACAGCACGGTCGCGCCGGCCGCGCCCGATCCGGCGAAACCCATCACCAGCGAGGTGTTGGACACCAGACCGTCGTTCACACCGAACACCGCCGCGCGCAGGCTGCCCGAGCGATCGCTGCGATGCCACCGTTCCCGCCGGGCGATCCCGCGCCCGCCCTCGGCTTCCCGGTCGCCCGCCCCGCCCCGCAACCGGGTCAGCAGGCGCGCGTGGGAACGCTCGTCGGCGGCCATGCCCGAGGTCGCGTCCGGGTCGTTGTCGTACAGGCCCGCGTCGGCGTGCTCGGCCCGTTCGACGAAGGGCAGCACCGCGTCGACGGAGAACCGGTTGGCCAACCAGATCAGCGAGCGCTCCCGCAGTCCCACGCGACCGGCGGCCGGCACCGGCACGCCGAGTTCGGTCAGCTTGGCCGCCCAGTGGGCGGCGTGGCGGTCCTCCACGGTGGCGAGTTCCAGGAAGACCTGGCGCCGTTCGCCGTCAGCGCCGGCCGCGAGGCCCCGGTAGAGAGCGGCGCTCTGGCGTTCGGCGGCGAGCAGATCCCGGAACCGCTTGCTGGACGGGACGATTTTGCTCACGGTATGCCTCCTAGACGAGCTGTCCGGCGGACGCCGTGACCGCCGAGGCGACGTCGTCGTCGCCGTGGCCGTGCGCGATGGCGTCCTGCCAGCGCGGTAGCAGCGCGGCGGTGAGCGGCAGGGACAGACCGCCCTCCCGCGCGGCATCACGGGCGAGGGTGGCGTCCTTGGCCGCGTGCCGCAACGGAAAGCCGGCGACGAAGTCGCCGTCGACCATGGCGTTGCCCTTGGCCACCGCGTACGCGGACGCCAGCGGTCCGCCGGCGATGGTGTGCACGAACAGCCGTGGGTCCAGCCCGAGCGCCTCGGTCAGGGCGAGCGTCTCGGCCATCCCCTCGACCTGCACCGCCAGCCAGTTGTTCAGGGCCAGCTTGAGCCGGCTGCCATCGCCGACCCGGTCCAGCCACAGCGTCTGCCGGCTGAGGACGTCGAAGATCGGCTCCACCCGAGCGCGGACCGCCCGCGCGCCCGACGCGAGTATGAGCAGCTGGCCCTTCTCGGCCGGCTCGGAGCTGCCGGACACCGGCGCGTCCACGAACACGACACCTCGGCGGGCGGCCGCTGCCGCCAGCCGCTCAGTCCACTCGACGCCGACAGTGCTCATCTGGATCCACACGGCCTGTGGCGACAACACTTCCAGCGTCCCGACCATCACCTGCTCCACGGCCGCGCCGTCGGCGAGCATCGTGATCACCACGTCGGCGCGGGCGGCTGCGGCCGCCGGTTGTGGGGCGTAACCGACACCGTCGGCGGCCAGCGCTTGAACCCTGGCCGGCGTGCGGTTCCATGCCCGCACTGCGAAGCCGGCCCGCGCGAGGTTGCGCGCGATGGGCGCGCCCATGGTTCCCGTACCGAGCACAGCCACCGTGGTCATCGCACACCCTCCGGGTTCGGGCCGTCTACCGGCGTGGCGGCGGCCATGATCGCGTCGATCTCGGCGAGGTCGGTCGGGCTCACGGTGATGTCCGCGGCTGCGAGGCTGTCCTCGATGTGGTGAGTGCTGCGCGCGCCGACGATGGCCACGTGCACGCCCGGGTTGGCCAGCGTCCAGGCGATGGCCAGCTGCCCGACGGTCATGCCGCCGTCGGCCGCGAGCTTGGCCAGTTCACGGACCACGGCCAGGTTGTCGCGGTAGGTGTCGCCGGCGAACACCGAGCTGCGGCTGCGCCAGTCGTCCGCCGGGAACGTGGTGTCCTCGGACAGCGTTCCGGTCAGCAGGCCGTGCGCCAACGGTCCGTACACCAGGACGCCGATGTCGTGGGCCCGGGTGTAGGGCAGCGTGGTTTCCTCGATGTCGCGGCGGAACAGGTGATACGGCGGCTGCAGGGTCTCCACCGGCAGGATGTCGGCGAACTCGGCCATCTGCGCCGCGCTGTAGTTGGACACGCCGACGTGGCCGATCTTGCCCGCGGCGACCAGCTCTCCCAACGCGCCCGCCGTCTCGGCGGCCGGCACCGCCGGGTCCGGCCAGTGCACCTGGTACAGGTCGATGTGGTCGAGGCCGAGCGCGGTCAGGCTGGCGTCGACACCGGCCCGCAGCCAGTGCGGGCTGGCGTCGCGCACCACCCCGGACTCGGTCCGGCGCAGGCCGCCCTTCGTGGCGATCACCAGCTCGTCCCGGTTGCGGGTGAGCTCGTCGCGCAGCGCCCGGCCCAACAGCCGCTCCGACACGCCGAAGCCGTAGGCCTGTGCGGTGTCGAAGAAGTTCACGCCCCGCTCGCGGGCGCGGCGGATGGCCGCGATCGCGGTGTCCTGGTCGAAGCCGCCCCACTCACCGCCGAGCTGCCAGGTGCCGAACGCGATGCGGGAGACCTCGAGGCCGCTGCGGCCCAACGTGGTGGTCTTCATCTCGTCGTCCTCTCGTTGAGAAACTGAACGTCCAGTTTCTATTCAAGTCGACGACGCGGTCGCCCCGCGTACTCCCGTCCGGAACGTGGTGTCGGTCTCAGCGGGCGGCCAGGCCCCGCATCGCGGTGTCCACGATGCGGTCGGCGGCCGCATCGTCCAGCGGGGCGTGCCGCGCGACCAGCCGATACATGGCCGGCCCGAAGACGAGGTCGATGGCCACCTCCGGGTCGACGTCGGGCGACAGCTCCCCCCGCGCCACGCCGCGCTCCCAGATCGCCCCGACCAGCTCGCGCCGACCGCCCACCAACCGGTCACGCAGCTCCGCCGCGACCGCCGGGTCGAACTGGGCCTCGGCGACGAGCTGGGCGAAGACCCGACCGCTGGGACCGGCGTAGAAGTGGATGAGGCCACGCAGCGCCAGCCGGAAGTCCTCGTGCGCCGAGCCGGTGTCCGGGTCGGGCGACTCGGTCAGCATCTCCGACAGGAACGCCTCCACCGCGACCGCGTACTTGTTCGGCCACCACTTGTAGAGCGTCGCCTTGCTGGTTCCGCTGCGACCGGCGATCTCGTCCGTGGTCATCGCGCGCAGGCCGACCTCGCGCATCAGCTCCGACGCCGCCCGCAACACCGCTGTGCGCGACTGCTCGCTGCGCGGACGCCCGCCGCGTCGCCGTCCCGTCTCGAGATCACTCACGTCCGCACCCCATTCGATACTGGACGTTCAGTTTACCCTTCGGCGCGGCGTCGGCCGGGGACCCGCGTCAGCCCGGGTCCGCCGACCGCGACCGAAGGTGTTCGAGGCCGATCAGCAACAACGTCAAGCCGAAGTGGAACTCCTCGTCCAGCGATCGGCCGCGCAGGAACGGGGCGGTTGTGGTGACGGCGGCGAAGGCCCTGGCGTCCAGGGAGTCGTAGAAGCCGTGTCGATCCACGCTGTCGTAGTCCGCCACGCCGGGTGAATGCTGCTGGATCGCGAATCCGACGACGTAGTGGGCAAGGGCGAGGAAGGCTCGGGCCGCCAGGTCGGGGCCGAAGCCATGGGCCAGCAGGAGACCGAGAACGCGTTCACGGTTGGCCAGGCCGTTGGGTCCGACGGTGATCTGGGAGACCAGCAGCGGCAGCACGTTCGGGTGCTTCCTGAGCACCAGGTAGAACTCGGCGGACGCGAGCGTGATCGCCTCCTGCCAGCTCCGCGTCGCGATGTCGGCCTCGGCGACCTCGACCTCGCCGAGCACCTGGTCCAGCACCTGGACCAGGATCTCCTCCTTGCCGGCGAAGTGCCGGTACAGCGTCGCCGTGCCCGAGTTCAGCCGGTCGGCCAGCATCCGCATGGTGAACGCCGCCACGCCGACCTCGTCCACGAGCTCCAGCGCCTCGGCCACGACGCGGCCCAGGTCCGCCGACGGCCGGCCGCGCCGGGCCGCCGGCGGGGCGGCCGGCCGGCGCGCCGACCACCAGGCGTAGTCGCCGGGCCGCGGGCGGCCGCCGTCGTCGCCCATGACACTCCCTTGACACTCGTCAATTTATCGGCCACGCTGTGATTATCGGTTACACCGTATCCATAATCCCGGATCTCGCCTCGTCCACCTCACCTGAGCGGGTAGCCATGCCTGTCAGCCCACGCCTCACCTCGACGACGGCCATATGGGTCGTCACCGCCGTCGCCCTGCTGGGTTCGCTGCTGAGATTCGCCATCCCCGCCCCGCTCGGCATGCTTCCCATGCTCGTGTCGTTCGCCTTCGTGCTGCTGCACGGCGCCCGCCGCTACGGCTGGACGGCCATCGCCGTCTACGTCGTGGCGGTGCTGGCGGTCAGCAACATCCTGGAGAACCTGAGCATCAGCACCGGCTTTCCGTTCGGCCACTACCACTACACCGGCGGCGGCAAGATCTTCCAGGTGCCGTGGTTCATCGGCATCGCCTACGCCTCCACCGGCTATCTGGCCTGGATCGTGGGCACCGTGCTGATCGGCGAGGTGCGCCGCGGCGCGACCTGGCTGACCACGATCGGCACCCCGCTGGTGGCCTCCTTCGCCATGGTCGCCTGGGACCTGTCCCTGGACCCGGCCGCCTCCACCATCAACAAGATCTGGATCTGGGAGGACGGCGGCGGCTTCTTCGGCGTGCCCCTGGTGAACTTCCTGGGCTGGTCGCTGACGGTCTACCTGTTCTTCCAGATCTTCGCCCTCCACCTGCGCGCCCGCGGCCCAAGGGCCACCGACCGGCCGCACAGCAGCGACCTGCCGGCCGTTCTGCAGTACGCCGCGATCTCCGTGGGGTTCTTCGTCACCTACGCCACCGGTGCGCGCACCGTCGTCACCGATGCCCTGGGCCAGACCTGGCACACCGCGGACATCTACGAGACCTCCGCCCTGACCACGGTCTACGGCCTGGTCTTCATCGCCGCCCTGGCGCTCCTCCGCATCGCCCAACGCCGCACCGAGCCAGCAGATCCGACGCCGGTGGCCGCGGCGGCCGACCGCGATCACATGCTGGCCAACTGACACCGCCCCGTACCCCGCTCCCCTCGTTTCCACCGGAGGTCTCCCTTGTCCTCGTCACGGTCCCGTCGGCTCGCCGAGATCGGCACTGCGCTGCGACCGGCCGACAGCGCCGTGATCATGCGGCGGGCCGTCGTGCTCGGCGCGAGCGTCGCCGGACTGATGGCCGCCCGAGTGCTCAGCGACCACGCGGAAGAGGTGGTGGTCATCGAGCGCGACGGAACCGGCGGCACGCTGCCGCGTCCAGGAGTGCCGCAGGGAACGCAGGTGCACGCGCTGCTCAAGGCCGGCGAGATGCAACTGGCTCGCTGGTTCCCGGGTTTCGTGGCGGAGGCGGTCGCGATGGGCATGGTGGCGCCGGCCCCGGACGCGCCGACCTCGGTCACCATCAACGGCGTCGAGCTGCCGCCCACTCCCACGCGGCCGACCCTGCTGGCCACGCGCCCGTTCCTGGAGTCGCTGGTGCGCAGCAGGACCTTGGCGGTGGACAACATCCGGCTGGCCACCGGTCGGGCCGTCGGGGTGACGTTCGACGGCGACCGGGTGGCCGGCGCGCGGTACGTGCCCGAGGGCGCCGCCGACGCCGTGACCGAACGAGCCGACCTCGTCGTCGACGCCATGGGTCGGTCGAGTCGACTGGTGGACTGGCTCGCCGACCGGGGCTGGCCGCGGCCCGAGCTGATCCGGATGCCGATCAAGCTGAACTACGCCACCTGCCTGTTCGAGCGGGACGAGCGGATCAGCGACGTCGAGACCGCGCTGGCCCAGCAGGAAGTCGGCGGATCGCGCCGCGGCGCCGTGATCTCGCGGGTCGAGGGCAACCGGTGGATCATGATGGTGTCCGGCTACGACCAGGACTACCCCGGCCGCACCGTCGAGGAACTCGCCGCCTACTGCCGGCAGAGCTTTCCCCCGGTGTTCGCGGAGGTCGCCGAACGCGCACGGCCGGTCGGCGACGTGGTCACCTACCGGCAGGCCGACAGCAGGCGACGCGAGTTCCATGCCCTGGACCGGTTCCCGGCCGGACTGGTGGCCACCGGCGACGCGGTCGCCTCGTTCAACCCGGTGTACGGGCAAGGCATGTCCTCGGCGACGCTGCACGCCTCCTGCCTGTCGTCCTACCTGCGGTCCGGGCCGGACCTGGACCGGCCAGCCATGGCGTACTTCGACCTGGTCCGGGTGGTCGTGGACGCCGCCTGGCAGACTTCGACGTTCGCCGACCTGGACCTGCCGCACGTGGACGGCCCGTATCCGAGGGGATATCACTTCGCCAAGCGGATGAGCGCCTTGCTGCTCAAGGCGTCCATGTCGGACCGGGCGGTGCGGGAACAGCTCAACCACGTCCGTGGCCTGCTCGCGCACCCCGACTCGCTGTCGCGGCCAGGCCTGCTGGCGCGGGTGTTGCTGCGTTCGCTGCTGCCGGCGACCCGGTGACCGTCTCGCCCGTCAACTGGGCAGCGCGGTCCGGCCCCGAACTGATCACGAGGGCCGGCCGCTGCTCAGCGGGTCAGCCGTCGGAGTCCGAGGACGGGATGTAAGCGCCCGGCACCTGGTCGGGGGCGTAGACCTGGTTCTCACCCGGATACGGCTGCGTCCAGTTATGCGTCTGATACCACGTGAGGTGGTTCATCTGCGCCGGGTTGGCGTAGTCCGGCACGGCGTTCGGTCCGGTCAGACGCTGCTGTCCCTCCCACTGCTGCCATTGCGCCGCCAGCTGCTTCTTGTCCGCGGGCACCGTGGTCGACGGTGCGGCCGCGGCGAACTGCGGCGCGACGGTGTCCGCGCCGCAGGACGGCGGCGTGGGCAGGCCCAGCGTCAGCGAGGTGCGGTTCGGCACCGCGGTGAACGGCGTGTAGTCGGGCTTGGCGGTGAAGGCCGTGGCCATCGGGGTGGCGGCGCTGTCCTTCTGGTTCATCGGGTGGATCCCGAGGATCTGCTCGATGGTGCGGATCATCGTGATCTGCGAGTAGTAACGGTTGTCGACGACACCGTGCTGGGCCCAGGGGCTGATGATCTGGATCGGGGCGCGGTGGCCGTCCACGTGGTCGAGGCCGGCCTGCGAGTCGTCCTCGACCACGAAGATCGCCGAGTCCTTCCAGTACGGGCTGTGCGAGATGGTGTCGACGATCTGGCCGGTCGCCAGGTCGTTGTCGGCGACCTGGGCGGCCGGGTTCGGCGGGCCGCCGGTGTGGTCGCTGGACAGCCAGAACATGTTGAGGTTGGCCGGGCCGTTCTTGGCGAAGTCCTGCTGCCAGATCTGCTCCCGGTAGATGTCGGGCACCGAGGTGTCGAACTTCGGGAAGCCGGGCACCGAGACGGTGTTCAGCGAAGGGATCGGCGAGGACGAGTCCAGCGGGTAGGCGGTGGACTGCCCGGTGCCGGCCATGTTCCTGGCGTCGCAGTACAGGTTCTGCCAGCTCGCGTCGGCCGGCTTGGTCAGGAACTGCTGGAACTCGCCGAAGTCGCGCACCGTCTTGCCGGCCGCCTGGGCGCCGGTCCAGATGAAGCCGGACTCCTGGTGGCCCAGCGCGTCGTCCTCGGTGTCGTAGCTGCGCAGGTACTCGCCGGCCGAGGACTCGGTGTACTCCGGGTCATCGGCCTGCATCAACCAGTTGTGGCCCTCGGCGGAGTTGGTGCCGATGTCGTAGGTGTTGTCGTAGAGCCCGAACTGCTGCTCCAGCGCGTGCTGGTTGGGGGTCACGTTCTCGCCGAACTGGGCCAGCGCCGGGTCGCCGTTGCCGCGCGGGTCGTCCCCGTACACCTGGTCGTAGGTCCGGTTCTCCTTGACGATCAGGAAGACGTGCTTGATCGTCGACGGGTCGCCGATCCGCGCCGGCACCGGAACCGGCTTCACGCGGCCGTAGTCGTTGGCCACCTGGACCGAGCCGGCGGTCCAGCCGTTCTGCTGGAAGACCTTGCCGGTGTAGCCGCGGATGGTGTGGTCGTCGGGCAGCCGGAACTTCTGCACGCTCGCGGTCGTGTCGTGGGTGTTGTGGCCGGCGGCCGTGGTGGGGCGGCGCGCGTCGATGCCGCGGGTGTTGGAGACGACCACCGTGTTGCCGACCGTGGCGATCGCCGTCGGGAAGTAGTCCGTGGGCAGCAGACCGACGTAGCTGACCGGCTCCTGCGCCCGGGCGAAGCGGTAGACCGCGACCGCGTTGGCCCGGCCGAGCGTCACCAGCAGATGGCCGTCGCCGGTGACCGTGATGCCGTCCGGCTCGTACCCGACCGAGGCCTCCGGCCAGGGCTGCGTCGAGATGGTCTGGACGACCTTGTTCCGGCCCGTGTCGATGACGGAGACGTTGTTGCTCGCGGTGTTGGCCACGAACAGCGTGCTGTCCTTGGCGTACAGGGCGGTCGGGTGCAGGCCGACGTCGATGCTGCCGACCGCCGCGGCCGGACGGGCGAGGTCGATGACGCTGACGGTGCCGGTGGTGGTGGCGCCGGTGACCGGGCTGGCCGGCACCTGGGTGTTGTACGAGTTCAGCGTGCTGTCACCGGGTTGCGCCGGCCGGCCGCCCTCATTGCCGACGTAGAGCCGGTTTCCGATGCGGACCAGCTGGCGCGGGGCGTTGCCGACGGCCCAGCTCTGCTGGATGGCACCGGTCGCCGCGTCGATGGCGACGACCCGGTTCTGGCCGTTGACCGCCGAGTAGACCGTCTTGCCGTCGGCGGCGAACACTGCCTGCGCCGGCAGGCCGTGCTTGGCCCCGTCGGCCGGAATGCTGACGAAGGTGGGGTTGGCGAGGCTGCCGTCGGCGTTCACCGTGAACCGGCGGTAGCCGTCGGTCTGCGCCATCCACAGGCTCTTGCCGTCCGGCGAGTACGACGGGCCCTCCTGGCCGACGTCGTTGCCGGGGATCTTCAGGTCAGCGGTCGACGAGTTGCCGACGCGCTGCTGCACCTTCCAGCTCTTCAGGTCGACGATGTCCAGCGCGACCGGGCCGTCGGCCACAGTCGCCGCGACATGGCTGCCGTCGGGGCTGACCGCGGACGCCATGATCTTGCCGTCGTTCACGACGAGGCGATCGCCGACGGGAGCGAGGTACTGGTCGCTGGAGATGACCTCGCCCTGGCGGGTGATGTCGCCGACCTGGTCGGTGCCGAACTGGCGGGTCGACGCCGAGCCGACGCCGGCGCCGGTGGCCACCATGCCCAGTGTGGCGATACCGGCCGTCCACACGCGTAACCGGCGTGAGCGGCGCTTCTCGACACGCCTTCTGCGACGCGTTACCTGCATTGGGTCATCCCTTCGAGAGCAGGTCGAGGTGGCTGTCGAACTGCCAGAGCGGGTTGGGCTGGTCCCCGGTCGGGGTCCGCACCTGGAAGTAGCCGTTCACTTCCTTCGGTCCATCGCCGTCGGCCACGTACTGTCCGTCCGAGGCGATGTCGAGCTGGTAGATGGCCTGCCCGGTCGCCGTGACACCGGGCAGGTGCCAGGAGACGACGCACCGCCAGTCGTTGCCGGGGCCGTCGGGCTCGACGAGTCCGTCCCCCTTGGTGCACGCGACCGTGGTCGCCAGTTGCGCCTCGGTGACGTCGGGACGGTGGAGCTGCTGGGTCTGGAGCCGGTAGAGGTGGGCAAATGCCGTGGCCACGGACTGCTGCACCTTGTCCTGGCCGATGCCGGAACCCGTGGCCGGCGTCGCGACGGCGAGCAGCCCGATCGTCACGGCTAGGAGCCCGACCAGCGGCGCCGCCGCGACGGTGAGCGCCCGGCGCCCCGAGCCGTCGTGGGTGAGGTTGGTGAAGTCGCGTCGCATGAACAGCAGATAGGCCAGCACGGTCGCGGCGACGGCCCACACCAGACTCACCGCGATGCCGATCAGCAGCGGACCGAGTTGGGCCGGTGTGGTGAACAGGCCCTGCCACGCGATGAAGGCGTAGCTGGGTAGCGCGAGCCGGACGGCCACGGGCAGCGGCAACATCTGGGCGAGCCCCATCGCGAGGGCGACGACGGCGGGCAGCAGCAAGCCCATCGGCGACCGCCCCAGGGCGACGGAGCCGAGCAGACCGATCCCGGCCAGCGCCAGCGTCGGGGCCAGCACGCAGATCCACGCGAGCAGCACCAGCCCGGCGGCGTCCGCCGGCGCCAGCAGCTGACCGTCGAGGGCGACCAGGGGCTGGCTGCCGACCGCCACGACCCCGCCGACCGCGCTCGACACGGCCATGCCGGCCACGAGCACCGTGATCACGGTGAGGCTGGCCAGCGCCTTCGCCGCGAAGATCCGCCGGTGCGACCGGACGGCCACCAACAGGTGGCGCCAGGTGCCGAGCCGGTCCTCGGCCGCGAACACGTCGCCGGCGACCACCGAGGTCAGCAGCGGCAGCGCGTAGACGCCGGCGAAGCCGAGCATCACCAGCGGCCCGGCCCAGCCCGTGATGTTCATCCAGCGACCGAAGAGGGTGTCGGTGGGCAGGTCGCTCTGCTGGCTCACCGCGGCGACGAACAGCGCCGGCGCGAGCCAGCAGGCGAGGACCAGCAACCGGATCCGCCACTGGGACACCAGCTTGACCATCTCGAAGCGGTAGCCGCGCACCACCGACACGGGGCGGGCGGCCGTGTCCTGGGCTTCAAGGACGGCGGTCATCGGCCGGTCTCCTGATCGGTGAGGGCGAGGAACGCGGCCTCGAGCGGCGACACCACGGGCGCGAGCTCGCGCACCGCGACGCCGGCGCGCACGAGCCGGGCCACGAGATCGTCGAGAGCTGGAATCTCCGCCCGCACAACAAGAAGCTCGGCGTCGGAGCTCTCGACGACGACGGCCCCTGGCGTGTCGACGGTGAGCCGGCGCGCCGCCTCCGGATCGGAGGTGCGGATCCGGTAGTCGAGCTCGCGGTTCTCGGCGGACAGCTTGCTCAGGGGCCCGGTGAAGACGACGCGCCCCGTGGCGAGGATGGTCACCTCCGAGCACAGCGCCTCGACGTCGTCCATCCGGTGGCTGGAGACGATCACCGTGGTTCCGTCGGCCGCGAGGCGGTTGAGGACACCGTGCACGTGCCGCTTGCCGGCCGGATCGAGACCGTTGGACGGCTCGTCGAGCACCAGCAACCGCGGCTTGGTCAGCAGGGCCGCGGCGAGCCCGAGCCGCTGGCGCATGCCGAGGGAGAAGCCCCGGACCCGGTCGTCGGCGACATCGGTGAGCCCGACCTCGCCGAGCACGTCGTCGATGCCGGCCGTGCGCGCGTCGCGGCCGCGGAGCGTGGCCAGCGCGGCGAGGTTCTTCCGGGCGGTGAGCGAGGGGTAGAGGCCGGGTCCGTCCACGAAGCCGGCGACGCCGTCGGGAGCCGTCAACGCCCGTCCGACCGGTGCGCCCAGGATCTCCAGGCTGCCCTCGTCGGCGACGGCCAAGCTCAGCAGCAGGCCGAGCAACGTCGTCTTGCCGGCGCCGTTCGGCCCGACGAGCCCGTGGATCTGCCCCGGTGCCACATCCAGGTCGACGCCGTCGAGGGCGACGACATCGCCGAAGCACTTGCCAATCCCGCGAGCCCGGACCGCGAGCGTCGTGTCCATGAATTCCCCGTTTCACACGCTGCGAGGACCGTAGGCCACGGCTCGTGACACAAGGACAGGGGCTCGTTGAACGTTCGCTGAACGGGAAGCGACCGGCTGGCGACATCCGGATCAGACCACACGCGTCGACACGTCGGTTCAATCCGCCAACAGAGTGGGCCCGCACCGTGACTCGGACGATCGAGCAGGATTCGCCACGCACCGAACAAGTGCCGGGCTCAAGGCGTTTGCCAGACTGCCCTCGTGACAGATCCCGAGCCGACCAGCCAGACGCTGCTGCGGCGTGGCTTCGCGCTGGAATACGCCACCCTGGGCTGGAACGTGGTCGGCCTGGCCGTGCTGGCGGTCACCGCGATCAGCGCCCGCTCCGTCGCGCTGGCCGGATTCGGGCTGGACTCGCTGATCGAGATCGGCGCCTCGATCGTCGTGATCTGGGAGCTAGCCGGCGCCGACGAGCGCCGGCAACGTCAGGCACTGCGCCTGATCGGCGTCGCCTTCGCCCTGCTCGGGATCTATCTGACCATCCAGTCCACTGTCGTGCTCGTCACCGGCTTCCGGCCCGGCCACAGTCCTGTCGGGATCGTCTGGACCGCGATCACCGCCGTGGCCATGTTCGGTCTCGCCGCCGGCAAGGCCCGCACCGGCGCGGCGTTGGACAACCCGGTTCTCACCGCTGAAGGCCGCGTCACCCTCGTCGACGGCATCCTGGCCGCCGCCGTGCTGGCCGGCCTGGTCCTCAACGCCGCGCTCGGCTGGTGGTGGGCAGACCCGGCGGCCGGCTACCTGCTGGTGTTCTACGCCGCCCGCGAAGTCCGCGCCATCATCCACGGGTAGCGTCACGCGGGCCACGCCGTTCGCTCGCCACCGCTGCCGACAGCCTCGGGAAAGGCGCACACAGATGAGCCAGCCTCATGCCACGCCGCAACACCACCCCGCTGTCGTGGCGCACCGGGCCAACCGCGCCGCGAGCGTGCAGCTGAGGATCGCGGACACGATCACCAAGTTCGCCGGTTCGATGTGGTTCGTCTACATCCACGCGGTCGGGTTCGCGCTGTGGATGCTGTTCGTCGAGTCCAGCCCGTGGCCCACGCTGACGCTCGTAGTGTCGCTGGAAGCGATCTTCCTGTCGACCTTCGTCATGATCGGCCAGAACCGGCAGGCGGAGTTCCAGCAGATGAAGGCCGACCACGACTTCGTCGAACAGGAGTTGGAGCTCAAGACCAACACCGAGCTGACCCGGGCCATCCACGCCATGACCACCGAGCTCCACCGGCGTCTGATAACAGACCCAGGCCAGCAGTAGCGCCAGTGCCAACCCGGCCGGTGTTCGGTCGACCGGTGCAGCACCTAGCGCCCCATCGGCCAGAATTCGACACTTTCCGGTCGACTCGGATGTCGGCCAGGTGCGCCTGTGCTGTGGTTGGCCCCGGTGCCCTCGTGAGCCGGAGGTAGGCGTGTCGAAGCTCGTGCTGCGTGGACGTTCCGCGGCGATGGCCGACGCGCTCGGCCTCGCACGCCGCGTCCGGGCCCAGGGGCATGGTGGCGTGATCCTCGTCGAGGGCGAACCCGGGATCGGCAAGTCGGCCCTGTTCATGGAGATCGTCACCCAGGCGACGCGCATGGGCTTCGCCTGCGCGGTCGGCAAGGCCGACCAGATCGGGCGAATCTCCCCGGCCGCGCCGCTGCTGCTCGCGCTGCGCTCCGGCGCCGACCCGCTGCTGTCCGCGGCTGAGCTGACCGACCTGGTGGCGCGGACCAACGAGCCGCTGCTGCTGCTGGAAGACCTGACCGCGCTGCTGGAGCGGCTGTCCCAGGACCGCCTCGTCCTGATCGGCGTCGACGACACCCAGTGGGCCGATCCCGTCACCCGGTTCGTGTTGCGCGCGCTGCCGGGACGGCTCGCCGGGTCGTCGATCCTGTGGCTGTTCACCAGCCGGATCGCGGCCGGCGGGCTGACCGAGGACCTCAAGGACGCCACTTTCGCAGCCTCCCCGGTCGAGGCCGTCGAACTCGGCCCGCTGGCCCCGGCCGACATCGCCGCGATGGCGGCGGACCGGCTCGGCCGTCCGCCCTCGACCGCCCTGAGCCGGATGCTGGACGGCGTCGGCGGCAACCCGTTCTTCGCCACGCAGATCCTGACCGGCGTGGTCCGCGGCGACGCCGACCACGACATCCCCACCGAGTTCGTGCTCGGCGTGCGCCGGCGGATCAGGGAGCTCGAGCCGGCGGCCGCGGACCTGATCACCATCGCGGCCGTGTTCGGTCAGGCGCTCGCGCCCGAAGACGCAGATGCCCTGCTCCCCGACCACAGCGTCGACGAGATCACCGCGGCCACCGACGCGGTGATCCGGGCGCACCTGCTCGACACCGACCGCAACGGCCGCCTGGTGTTCCGGCACGACCTCATCCGCCAGGCCGTCTACGCCGACCTCACCGAGCGCTCCCGCCGCACCCCGCACGAGCGCTGCGCGCGGCACCTCACCCAGACCGACAGCGACCCGCTCACCATCGCCGTCCACGCCCGCACGGCCATCAAGCCCGGCGACGAGGCTGCCGCCGCGATGCTGGCCGAGGCCGCGAACCGCGCGGCCGGCTCCATGCCCGAGGCCGCCACCGACCTGATTCTCGCGGCTTTCCACGCGGTGCGACCGAATCAGGGTTCCTGGCCGGCGCTCGGTGAGCGCAGCGTCGAACTGCTGGGCCTGGTCCAGCGCTGCACCGAGGCCCTCGACGTCGCCGACCTGCTGCTGGCCCACGTCGACGACGACGAGTCCGCCGGCCGGATCGAGATCGCCGCCGCCCGTGCCCTGTGGCTCACCGGCCGATGGCTGGCCGCGGTCGACCGCAGCACGAAGGCCCTCACCCGACCGAACCTCTCCCCCGTGCTGCGGGCCCGGCTGGTCGCGTTGCAGGCGCTCACGCGATCCCGGGTCGAAGCCGCGTCCAGCGTAGTGACGATCGCCGAGCGGGCGCTGCGCGAAGCCGACCGAGTCGACGATGACGACGCGCGCGTGCTCGCCTGGCACGCTCTGGCCGAGGTGTCCCGCAACCGTGGCGACCACGTCGAGTCGTTGCGGCACTACCGCAACCTGCGCGCGATCTCCGGCCCCACCTACGTCGGGCAGGAGTTCCAAGGGCTGCAGTACCTCGACCGCTTCCACGACGCCGAGGTGCTGCTGCGGACCGGCCGCCGCGAACTCGGCCTGGACCGAGGCATGGTCTTCCTGTCCCTGATCTACACGCAGATCTGGTGGGACTACAACGTCGCCCGGTTCGACGAGGCCGAGACCGGCGCGCGCACCCTGCTGGATCTCGCCCTGGAACGGGGCAGCTACTCGTGCGGCATCGAGGCCGCGTCCCTGCTCAGCCTGGTCTCGCTGCAGCGCGGCGACGTCGCCGAGGCCCGACGGTGGCTGACGGCGGGATTCGGGCCCGCCGGGCCGGAGGACGAGGTGCGGCTCCCGTCGCTGCTGCTCGTCCGCGGCTGGGTCACCGCGGCCGAAGGCAACGCCGACGAAGCGGCGGAACTGTTGGCGCCGCTGGTGTTCTCCGGCCGGGAGGAGCGGGACCCATGGCCGTGGAAACCCGGCTGGCTGCGGCTGCTCGCGTACATCGGCCTGCGCGCGCGGAATCAGAAGTTCACCGATGAGGTGATGACGCTGGCCGATCTGGGGGCCGAGCGCAATCCCGAGGTGGCCAGCTTCACCGGCACCGCGTTCCAGCTGCGTGGGATCGTGCACGAGGACGTGGACCTGCTGGCCCGCGCCGCCGAGATCCTGGCCCACAGCCCGCGGCCGATGATGCGGGCGTCGGCGTACGAGGATCTCGGGGTCACCCTGCTGCGTCAGGACCACAGACGCGAAGGCGCGGAAATGCTTGACCGCGCCTGGGAGATCTACCGCCGCGTGGGCGCGACCGGGCCGTTGCTCGACGTGCAGAACGAGATGCGGCAGGCCGGCCTGCGCCGCGACAAGTGGCTGTCCGTCGAGCCGCGCCCGGCGACGGGCTGGGCCGCCCTGACCCCGTCCGAGCTGAAGGTCGCCCGCCTGATCGGCTCCGGCCACACCAACAAGGCCGCCGCCGAGGAGCTGGGCGTCTCGGTGAACACCATCGGCACGCACCTGCGTGCGGTGTTCACCAAGTTGGGGGTCCGGTCCCGGGTCCAGCTCAGCAACGTCCTGCACGAACGGGACGCTGTCGCCCGGTCCTGACCGGCGACATCACCTGAACACGCGAGGCCGGGACGGCCTCACATGAACGTGTGAGTGAACGGCGACTCCGGCGACCGCAGACTGGGCGCCGATCGAGCCGCACCACGGAAAGGTGGCACGCCATGCCCATGATCGACGTCTACGCGCCCCGGGGCCTGTTCGCCGACCGGCGCCGGCTGGCGCGGGATCTCGCCCGGACGATCATGCGGTGGGAGAAGGTCCCCGAGATCCCGTTCTTCCTGGACAACACCGCCGCCTTCGTGCACGAGCTGGACACCGAGGCGTTCTCCACCGCCGCCGGCGACAGCGCCGGCGTCCGGGTGCAGGTGACCACCAACGCCGGCGCGCTCGACCGCGACCAGCAGCTCGGCGTGGTCAAGGACATCACCGCCCTGGTCGCGGACGCGGCCGGTGATCCCACACTGACCGAACGCACCTGGGTGGCGCTGGGCGAGGCCGTGCCGGGCGGCTGGGGCATCGCCGGCCACGCCTACACCAACGAGGAGATCGTCCAGCACGTCCGCGCCCTGCTCGGCAAAGCGTGACGGAGCAGTTCACCTTGTCCCGCCCGGTTTCCGGCTGGCTGCGGGCGACCTTCGACCGGCCGCCGCCCAATCTGCTGGACGCCGACAC
>Ga0307511_10001691_pt1 | contig 23234 bp, 15 predicted proteins | sample 13_EM_MG_FD_200266 | JGI IMG/M metagenome (GOLD analysis project Ga0307511, IMG submission 200266) | Populus trichocarpa ectomycorrhiza microbial communities from riparian zone in the Pacific Northwest, United States - 13_EM | ecosystem: Host-associated > Plants > Roots > Unclassified | place... | reverse complement strand
TGACCGCGAGGTTCAGCAGCAGATGGTCTCGCGCGGCCGCGAACCGACGCTCCACGGCGCACAGCGCGAGGCCATAGCCGAGGACCAGCAGTGCGAGCGCCGCCGACACCATCGAGATCGGGGCGTTGAGCGCGAGGACGCACACGGTGATCAGCGACATCGCCGCCCGCAGCTCGGCGGTGCTGACCGCGCCCGTCACCAAAGGGCGGTCCGGGTGATGCACGCGGTCGTACGCGAGATCCTTCTGCTCGTCGAGCATCCGGAGAAACAGCAGGCTGAGCACGACGCTCGCGGTGCGGGCGACCGTCGCGGGCGACGGCCGCCACTGGTCGGTCGCGGTCGCCTCCAGGGCGAGCGTCCACAGCACGCCGTAGGTGACGTAGACGTGCGGGCAGAACCTGACCAGCACGAAGCGCCGCAGCCGGCGCGCGGACACGGTCATCCCTGCCGCCAGCGGTTCCAGCTGGTGACCTCGGTGACCGGCCGCCGGGCCGCCGGGCCGAGCCAGCGCTTGGCATGCCCGACCGGCACCAGGCAGCCCTGCGTCACCTCGTCGTACGGGATGCCGAGCAGGTCGGCGATCTCCCGCTCGTACGCCAGGTGCACGGTGGTGAACGAGGTCGCCAGGCCGCGCGCCCGTGCGGCGAGCATGAAGCTCCAGACCGCCGGGTACAGCGAGCCGTAGCGGCTCGCGGTCCGCGCCGGGTGCTCGGTCGGCGAGTGGCGGCCGCGGATGCACGGCAGCAGCAGCACAGGCATGCGCTCGAGGTTCTGTGCCAGGAACTGGGCGGACTCGGTGTCCACCGTGCGCGGCGCCTGCTCCAGGTATGCCGCGGAGGCCGCGCGGTAGTAGCCGGCGATCGTGTGCTTCAGTCCCGGGTCGTCGATTCCGACGAACCGCCAGCCCTGCCTGTTCCCGCCGCTCGGCGCCTGCACCGCCATCCGGAGGCAATGCTCGACCACGTCCCGCGTGACCGGTTGGCGCAGGTCGATACCACGGCGCATGGCTCGGGTGGTGGTTAGCGCCTCGTCGATCAGCATGTGCGCCCGGCCAAGCCGTCGGCGTAGACCGCGGTCGCCGCCGTGGCCGGGAAGCTCAGCCGAAGCTGTGCTTCGGCGACGGCGTGGCCGGACTGGTTGATCCAACACCAGGCGTCCACCTCACGGCCGGCGCCGACCGTCTGGACCGCGCCCAGCTGGCAGTGGCACGTCGCCTCGGTGGTGAGCTCGGCGAAGTCGCTGAACCGACAGCGCAGCGTCGTCACCAGGCCGAAACCCAGGTTCGCGGACACGGCGGCGGATGCCGTCGCCAGCTGCCGGAACGCCTCGACCAGCACCATTCCCGGCGCATGGTCGGCCGGGTGGTCGAACAGCGTCGGATGGTCGGTGTCCACGACGACGGCGGCACGGGCAAAGCCGCTGTCGAACTGTGGCGGCCCGATCACGACATTGCGGGCGCACCGGCGTCCGACGACGGCGGCCGGGCATCTGGTCTGCGGCGGCACGGCACGCGGCGGTTCGATCGTCCCGCGCACCGTGGCCCACTCGCTTTCGGCCAGCCAGGAGAAGCCGAAGTCAGCGGTCAGCACATGACGGTCGTCGACCTCGGCCCGCTGCCGGAGTTGCAGGCCGCACAGCCGCCCGTCCTGCGCGTAGCGCCGCACCACGTGACTGCGCAGCACAGCGTCACACGGCGCGCCGGTGACGGCGATGCCCGCCGGGTCGTGCACTCGGAGCTCGAACCTGCGCAGCACGAACCGCGCCTCGATGGACACCTGGAAGCACTGGTGCGCCACCGCGAGGCACGCCTGGCGGCCTGCCTCCGCGAACGCGACCGGATCGTGGTGACCGCTGTCGGAGTCCCCGTAGAACGCATGCGACCTGGGCAGCTGGATGCCGATGTCGATCCGGCCGTCACCGCGGTCGACCAGCGAGGTGACGAACACCTCGGCTACCGATGCCCGGTGAACCAGCTCGCGGGGCACGGTTCGGGAGAACGTCAGCTGGTGCATGGCACTCCTCGCCTCGGGTCGACGGCCGGGATGCTCATCGGCAACACCGCGGCGCCGACCACGATCACGTTCCACGGGTCGAGCCGGATGCCCTGCTGCCATGCCCAGTGCACGAGTTCGGCAAGCACCGCGCGCAGGTTTCCGTTCTGCGGCCCGACGGTGTCGCGCAGGCAGGCACGCGCGGCCGAACTCACCGCGCCGCCGACGAGCAGGCCGTTCAATTCCTGCAGCAGGGCGGCGGTATGCTCGGCCAGGCCGAGGCACTGTGGCGGGAAACGGGCGTACAGCTCGCTGGCGAGCTGCTTGGCGCGCGTGGCCCGATCCGTGTCGGTGAGCGTGTCGCGCAGCACCCGGTGCAGGTCTTCGGTATCGAAGTAGACGGCCAACTCCCGCAACACATCGGCCGGCTCGTCCGCGGTGTGCGCCATGTTGAGCAGGAAGCTGTGCGAGCCGAGCGCATGCCGCAGCTGACCGGGCTCGCGCAGGTGCGGATCGCTGGCGCCTTTCATGCCGGTCAGCCGGACGCAGACCGGCGCCGGGCCGGCCTCGGTGCGCACCAGCAGCACCAGCGAGTCGGTCGCGGTCGCGAGCAGGTCGGCCAGACGCCGGCGCTGCCAGGTCGCGGCCTGCCAAGGCGCCTGCCACACGGCGCGGATGGCGTGCCGGTCGAGGCTGATCCGCTCGGCCGCGACGATCCGGAAGCCGTGGTGCGACAACCAGTCGATGGCCGGCAGCAGTCGGCGCGCAACCACTGCGTCCGGCTTGAGCAGCAGCAGACCGTGCGCCCGGCTGAAGGTCGTCGGGTCGGTCGCGAGCCGGTCCAGCTGCGCCACGCAGTCATCCAGGTAGACGTCGCTCATCGCAGGTAGCCGATCGCCAGGCAGTAGTCCAGCAGCTGGCGCAGGTGCGCCGCGCCGGTGAGCGCGGGCCGGCGGCGGTGGAACGCCCGTGTCGCGCTGTCGTCGAAGACAGTGCGGCGGCGGAAGTACGGTTCGTACAGGCGGACGACCCGGTCGTGGTAGCGACGCTGCTCGGGCGGCAGCGCATCCGGCTGGAACACCTCAGGTGGCACGAACCGCGGCACGCGAAGCGAGGGGTACTCGGCGAACACGTCCGAGCACTCCCGCAGGGTGATCGGGCGTCCGGCGATCGCCGGCAGGGTCTGCCCCCGGACCTCGCCGAACCGGTGCACGGCGTCCGTGACGAGGTCCGCGACACGGTCGACCGCCACCAGGTCGAGACACGCGTCGTAGCGACCGGGAAGCGTGCCGACCTTGCCCTCCGCGATCAGCCGGAGCATCACGTAGATGTTGCGGAAGACGCGGGTCGTGCCGGTGGACTCCGTGCCGACCACGATGCTCGGCCGGATCACCACGACATCCACCTTGCTGCCGTTGGCCAGCCGCTCAGCGGCGTACTTGCTGCGCTCGTAGCCGTTGGCGAAGGACCCATCGCCCTCACCGCACACGTACGCGGTGCTGACGTGCACGAACGGCATCTTGCCCCGGCGCGCCAGCGCCAGCGCGTGCGCGGTGCCATGGACGTTGACCGCGTCGTAGACGCTGTCTTCACGGCCGAAGTCCGTCACGGCCGCCGCGTGCACGAGGGTGCACCGACCCGCGCACAGGTAGTCGACCTGCCTCGGTGTCAGCCCGAGATCGGGTCGGGTGATGTCGACAGCCAGTCGCGTGACGCCGGCGGCGAAGCGCCCGGTGAACGGTGTCGTCGGGATGGGACCGCGGTGGTCGGCCAGGGCCGTGCTGCGGTGGGTCAGGGCCACGACGCTGTGCCCGGCGGCGGCGAGCCGGGCACAGACCTCGGCCCCGACCAGACCGGCGGCGCCGGTCACGATGACGTTCACGCCGTCCCCCTCTGGGCCGCCAACAGATCCGCCGCGTCCTGGATGGGCAGGTCGGCGTTGAGGTGGGCGGCCAGCCGCAGCCAGTCGTGGCCGAGCTCGATCGTCCGCTGCCACGCCGCGGCCGAGCCGAACGAGGACGGGAAGCCGGCCGCGCCGGCGGTCGCGCGCACCATGACGACGAGGCGGTCCAGTTCCTCAAGCGAGACCGGCGGCCGTTCCGCCCGGCGCGCCTGCGCCGCCAGCCCATCATCGACGAACGGCAGTTCGGCCAGCGACCTGGTCAACGCGGCGTCGGGCGGCAGCGGGTGGATCCCGGCGGCGCTGAACAGCCCGCGACACGCCACCTGCGCCATCCGGCGGCCGGCGAACTCGGCGACCTCCGCGCTGCCCACGTCCAGCGCGCCGATGAGGTCCTCGCGGGCGTTCTCGGCGAGCACGTTCGACCAGACCAGGTCCAGCCCGGCGGCGCAGAACCGCTTGGCCGGCAGCGGGACGAGCGTGACCGGGCCGACGACCGTGCCGCCGTGCACCGACAGCACCGGACAGGCCCGACCGGGCGACGGCGTGGTCGGCCGGCTGGCCGGCCGGATGGCGGCGCCGTCGGGCCAGTGCAGACCGACCAGGCCGAGCCGCACGAACTGGGCGAGCAGGCCGCGGTCGGCGGTCTCGGCTGGCGGGCGGCCGAACACGATCGACCGCCAGGCGTGGCCGGCGTGCTCGTCGAGGGCGAACACGTCGACACCGTCGCGGACGACGTGCAGGCGGTCGCCGATCGGCCAGGTCGTCACGTCCGGCATCCGGCGCAGCCGCACGCCGCCCGGAGCGGGCCGACAGCCCGTGACGCCGAAGTCCTCGGCCAAGGCGACGCAGTCCGCCACGCCGGCGACGCCGGCCCGGTAGCGACGCACGAGTTCCTGCGGCGCGCCCGCCCGCCGCTCGATCCGGCTGAGCTGTGACGACAGCCACTTGGGTTCGAGGTAGGTCTCACCGCGGCGCGCCGCCCACGACTTCGCGCTGTACAGCAAGCCGAATCGCGCCCAGTCGGCCGCGTCGTCGAACTGGTCGAGCTCCGCCATCGCCTGCGCGTACCGCAGCGCGTGTCGCGCCCGGTTGGTGAACCACGCCGACACGGTGCCGGCGAAGACGTCCGCCGGCAGCAGCGCCCGCAGCCGGTTCAGCACCTCCTCGCCGCGCAACGGCACTGCGCCGAGCAGCCGCTGGCAGCGGTCGAGGACGTCCTCGTCGGGTTCGGCGAGCGCGGCGTCGAACTGCTCGACCACCTGGCGCAGGGATCGGGTGCGGACCTCGACCCGTCGGCCGTCGAGGAACAGCACGGTCGGCATCGCCGGTCGGTCCTCGCCGTCGACGAGGACGAGGAAGTCGACGTCCGAGCTGGGCGTGCCGAACCCCTCGGCGATCGAGCCCTCCAGCACGACCGCGCTCTGCCCGGGCACATCGATCTGCGCGAGCGCCAGCGTGAGCAACCGGTCGACATCCGGCTTCGCCTGTCCCGTCCTCACGGTTCGAGCACCTCCACCAGGCCGGCGCCGCCGTCCACGCGCAGCCGCGCGCCGACGGGGATGCTCGTGAGCAGGTCGCTGATCTGCACCACGGTCGGGATGCCGAGTTCACGGGCGACGATGGCGACATGCGTGAGGGGGCTGCCGTGTTCGACCAGCAGGGCGGAGGCGGCCGACAGCGCCGCGACCGAGCCGGGATCCGTGTGGTGGGCGAGCAGGATGCCGGCACGGGGGTCACCGGCGTGCACGGCCATGCCCTCCACCACTCCCGGACTCGACGGCGTGCCACGCAGAACCCGTGCTCGCGAACCGGAGGCAGTGGCGGGCGCGCCCCACCCGGCGCGTTCGAGATTGCCGCGCCAGTACGGCACCCCACGGGTCTCGAACCGGGTCGGCGCGGTGATGTGCTCGTCCCGGAGCTGTTGCTCGCGGCGCTGCCGCACCAGCGGTTTGAGCTCGGCGTGTGCGGTTGTTCCCTCGCAGCAGCCGCGGACCTCGTCCAACCGCAGCAGGAACACGTCCTGCCAGTCGTCAAGGGCGCCGATCCTGGCCAGGTCCCTGCCGATGGCGCGCAGCATCCGCTTGGCCATGCCGAACGCCCGGGTCCGTCGCCAGCGCAGCTGCTCCCGGTCCGCCATGCCGACCGAGACCTTGCGGCGCACGACGTCGTAGACGGTCCGGCGGCCGCCGGGCATGGCGGCGTCGAGGAGGTCGGCCACATCGTGGCGCGGGCCGTTCTCGACCGGCGGAACCTCCCGCAGCATGGTGAACAGGGCCGAGGGATCCTCGCCCAGGTCCGGCGTCTCCAGCTTCAGCTCGTCGACGCCGCGGAAGCCGAACCGGGCGACGTAGTCGTCGACCGCCGCGAGGAACTGCTCGCGCCCCTCGGCGACCAGCCGTTCGCGCACCTGGTTGGCCGGCGTGCCGCGCACCAGCGCGACCAGCGCCGGATCCTCGTGCAGCGCGGCGGCCAGCCGACGCAGCGCGATCACCGGTTCGGTGGACACGACGTCCGGTCCGGGCCCGGCCGCCGCCCAGAAGAACCAGTCCGGCGCGGCCGGCAACCACCGGCGGGTCAACAGGTGCAGCGCGCCGATCGACATCAGCAGCGTGGCGTCGAGGACCATCATCGGACCCCAGCGTTCGATCAGTTGCCGCTGCAGCAGGCGGAACCGGCGGTACACCTCGTCGCAGGGCAGGCCGTCGTATTCGACTTGGTCGAACGCCGTTGCGGCGGCGTCGAAGTCGCGGCAGAACCGGCGAACCGAGGAGTGGGTCGTCAGGAACCGCACGGCGAAGGCGACGCCGGACACCACCGCCGTCAGCGGCGACGACCGGGTGTAGGGACGCACGTCGTCGGCGATCTCGGCGTCGAGGGGTTCGACGCCGAGGGACAACTCGAGCACTCGGCGGGTGAGCCGGTAGCCGGGCGCCAGCCGGAGCATGCGGTACCAGTGCAGAAGATTGTAGTAGACACGGCCGTTGAAGTAGCCGAGCATCGCCGGCAGCCAGTCCTCCAGTTGTCGGCGGACACTGCCCGGAAGCAGCAACGCGCGTGCGTACTCCCGGTACACCCGCGCGTAGACATCTGCGGCGAAGGTGTACGTCAGTGGCGAGGTGACGCCACTGAAGCTCTCGCTGATGTTGGAGTTGTCCCAGATCCGCAGCACGCCGTCGAGCGGCGTGGTGATGGGGCGGGCCTGTAGCAGCCACAACCGGTCATCGGCGATCGCCCATTCGATGTCCTGCGGCGTGTCGAAGGCGTCGCGGATGTCGCCGGCGATGTCGTGCAGTGCGGCGATCTCCTGGTCCGTCAGGCAGATTTCGCCGTCGTGACGGACGGCGCCGGTCGCCGCGTCGACGTGCACGGTGTCGGCCGGCGCGGTGCCCGACATGAGCGCGTCACCGAGCCCTCGCGTCGCGCTGATCACGTACTCGTGCCGGCTGCCGCTGACCGGGTCCGCGGTGAACAGCACGCCGCTCGTGTCGGCGGGCACCATCGTCTGCACGATCACCGCGAGCCCGACCGACGACGGGGCGAGCCCGTGGCGCATGTGGTAGCGCAGCACGCGTTCGGAGAAGGCCGACGCCCAGCAGTCCCGTACCCGCGCGCAGACCTCGTCGAAGCCGGCGACGTTCAGGAAGGTGTCGAACTGTCCGGCGAAGGACAGGATCGGGCCGTCCTCGTCGGGGCTGGACGACCGAACCGCGAACGACGGTCCGTAGGCCTCGGCACAGGCACGCCCGACGGCGTCACGGGCTTGCGCTGTCAGCTCCGCCGCCGTGATGAGCGATCGGATCCGGTCCGCGGCCCCGGCGGCGTTGTCCGACGTGACGGCGCGCAGTTCGTCGCCGATGGCGGCGGCGATGCGGCGGTCCGCGGCGAACCGGCGGAACACGTCCACGTCGACCACGCCCCATGGCGGGACGACGAATCCTTTACCGTGCAAAAACTCCAGGTTGTCGGCCTTGGCTCCACGGTGGGCGTGGCCCGTTCGGTGTTGCGCGTGCACGCGTCCCTCCGTGCGGTCGACGGCCTACGGATCGATATCGCGAGCACTGCGCCGTGCTCGGGAATGGGCCGGGAGACAGGGGCCGCGGCAACTCTTTCTAGACTGGCGCACCGCGCGTGGGCAGCGGTAGGGAAGCGTGCACAAAGATCGGTTGTGGGAACTTGTGCTCTGGCACAAACGCGACCATCCCTCGCTACCCTTCGTGGGTGGTGCCTGACGAAGGCCGGACCGTTGCTCCGGCCGTGCAGCGAGTGGTCCGGCTCGTCCGCGACCACACCGACGAACTCGTGCGGGATCTGGCCGCGCGGATCGCGGCCGAGGAGTCGGCCTACCGGCCCGGCGTCCTGCTACCGGCCGAGGAAGTCGCCACCATGTGCCGGCAGGCGCTCGTCAACGGGGCCGCGTTTCTGGCCGACGACAGCGCGTCCGCGCTGGCGGAGGTGCGGGAGTGCGCGCGCCGGCGAGCCGAGCAGGGCGTTCCGGTCACCGCGGCGTTGCACGCGTTGCGCATCGGCGGGCAGTTCGTGTGGACGGCGGTGGTGGCCGAGGAGGCCAGGGACGAGCAGATGCGGCAGACCGTTCTGGAGGAGGCCTCCAAGCGGGTGTGGGCGGCCGTGGATGCGTTGTCCCAGGCCGTGACCGAAGCATACGACAGGCTTGAGTTGCACCGGATGCGGCAGGACAGCCGGGCCCGTGCCGAGGCGCTCGACGCGTTGTTCCACGGCGAGCAGGGGTGCGCGCCGGAGGTGGCCGCCGAACTGCGGCTGCCGCTGGACGGGACGTTTGTCGTCGTCACCGGAGAGAGCGAGCACGGCCGCTCGCCGCTGTGCGGCCTGGATGACCGGTTGCTTGCCCGCGGCGTGATGTCGGTGTGGCTGCGCCGCCGCGAGACCGAGCACGGCCTTGTGGTGTTGGGCCTGCGGTTCGATCTGGACCAGTTATGCGTGGAGCTCGCCGACCGGGCCACCACCCGCATCGGTGTCAGCGAGGCCTTCCACAGCCTCGACGGGGTCCGGGCCGCCCGCGCCGAGGCGAGCGCGGCTCGCTCGGCGGGACGGCCCGGCAGCACCGACGTGGTCCGCTACGACGAGGCGCTGGTGCCGCTGCTGATCACCGCGGCGCCCATCGCCGCGCGGCGCCTGGCGAACGCCGTGCTCGGCAGGATCCTGTCGCTGGCGGGGCGGGAGCGCGAGACGCTGCTGGCGACTCTGCGGGCGTGGCTGGACAACGACGGTTCGCCGGCGGCGGCCGCCAGGCGGCTGCACTGCCACCGCAACACGGTCGGCTACCGGCTGCACCGGGTGGCGGACCTGACTGACCGCAACCTCGGCAGGCCGGCCGATGTGGCGCAGCTGCAACTGGCCCTGGACATCGTCGACGTGCTCGGCATGCGGGACTAGCCGAGCGGAAGGTCCAAAGAGGACTCACCGAGGTCGCGGTCGCGGCGACCAGTGCGGGCAGGAAGAGGTGGCGGCGCGTTCGCTCCTCCTCAGACAGGGGGTGGGGAGTGTGCGAAGGCCCACCTTTGTTACCAGTCGGTAATTCCTGGTGGCAAGCCAGGTCCGCCTGTCGCACCCGGATGACGGCGGCGGCGCGACGGCACCGTCCGGTGCAACGAGGGGGAGGTTGCGGGCGTCCGGCCCGGACATCGTCCTGCGCCGCGCGGCCGAAACCGGTCGGTGGCGGTCCACGGCTTGGCCAGCGGCTGGCTGGATCAGGCGATGCGGTTGGGCGCCGCCGGGCGGCCATCGGTCGATCCCCTGGTCCGGGCGGATCAAACCTCGTTGTATGACAAAGCAATCAGGTCATCAGGGGTTGGTCCTCTGCCCGTTGCGGCGAATGCGCGTGCACGCGGCGTCCGGCGCGGGTACGGAGGTACTACCCCCGCTGCGCCAGTCGGGGGAGACCCGTATCGCCTGATCGGGTGGCATCCATTGCCGTCGTCTACTGCCACCAACTGCCTTCTGGCAAATTGCATCGTGCATATCGCATCGTAGCGATCGTCGGCCGGTGTCCCGTCCCCGTCGGCAGTGGGCTGGAGGGAGCGACAGATGGACGACGCCAGGCCCGAGCATCGCCGCGCCGGGCTGGAGAAGGCCAGATTCGCGGCTTGTTGCCTGTCCGGCGGCGAGACCCCCGCAAACTCCGGCGACGTCGACTTCGGCGTGCTGTCGACGCTGGCAGCCCAGTTGTCGCTGCGGTCGCTGCGGCCCGGCGAGAAGTTGTGGCAGCCGGACCGACCCCCGTCGGCGGTCTGGATCATCCAGCACGGCCTGGTCGAGGTGGCCGTCGGGCGGGGCGCGCGCCGCCGGGTCGTGCAGACCGCCGGCGCCGGCGAGGTCGTCGGCATCGTTCAGCTGCTCGGCGGACAGGTTCTGCCGTGCCAGGCGCAGGCGGTGGACACCGTGACGGTCCTGGAATGGCCAGCCAGCCTGTTCTTCGGCACGCTACGCCGGAGCCCCGCGCTGGCCCGGATGCTGCTGCCCACGCTGAGCAGACGCGTGACCAACGGCTGGGTCCGGCTCGCCTCGGTGGCGGTCAGCAGCCTCGAGGTCCGGGCTGCGCGCATGCTGCTGTTGGAGGACCGGGACGGCGTCGTCGCGTTGCCGCAGGACGTCGTCGCGTCGATGATCGGCGCCTCCCGGCAGGCGCTCAACCGCATCCTGCGCGGACTCCAGACCGACGGCGTCATCGAGCTGTCCTACCGGGCGATCCGGATCCTCGACCACGCTGCCCTGGTCCAGCTCGCCCAGCCCTATCAGGACGAACCGGTCAGCGTGCCCAGCAGCCGTCGCCGTGTGGAACCGAGGTAGCTGCCCATTCCGCGCCCGCGTGAGGAAGGCGCCCGGCCGGTCGGCTGAGTCGACCGGCCGGGCGCGGCGTCAGCGGCCCCTGGGCAGCTGGCGTATCAGTGGCCCCCGCGACAGCTCGTGCCGTGCGCGTGTGGTCGTGGACTGGGCCAGGTCGTCGAGCCGGTCCCGGTCGAGCAGCTGGATCCTGCGGTACTGAAGCTCGATCGCCCGGTCCCGCTGGAAGTCCCGCAGCACGCGGTTGAGCGCCGGCCGCGACGCGCCGATCATCGACGCCAACGTCGCCTGCGAGACCGGCACCACGCCGTCCCGTTCCTCCAACAGCAGCATGCGCGCCGCACGGACCTCCAAGCTGTTGGCCCGCACGGCCAACAGCCGAATCCGGCCGTCCACGATGTGGTTGGCCAGACCGTCAAGCAACAATCGCGCCAGCGCGGGATCCCGCTCCAGCTGAGCGAGAAACCCGTCTGCCGGCCACAACAGCGCGGAGACATGGGTTGCGGCCTGCACGCGGCACGGCATCCAGCGGCTCGACACCAGCGGCGCGACGCCGAACGCGTCCCCGCGGCACAACGTCTGCACCACGCGCCGGTTGGCGCCGACGCCGACGGCGACCTCCGCGATGCCGTCCTGGACGATCCATATGCCTGGCGGCCGCTGTCCTGGCGAGCACAGGTCCTCGCCGACGCGGAGTTGCCGGGTGCGCAACTGTTCCGCGAGCGTCGACAGAACGGACCACTCCTCACGTCGCGTGCCGCCGAGAGCGCGCGCGGTGAATCGCGCGTTGGCCAGCGCGAGCGGCACATTTCTCGGTGCGACGTGCCGGTCGTCGGGCACATCCGGCGCTACCAGCGCCAGATGATTTTCCACCACTTCGTTCACCCGTGTCCTCCAAAGGATCCGCCCCAGGTCCGCGCGGTATTTTCGTGCGGCAGTTCGGTACACCGAATGCGGCGCGTGAACATTGTCGCCGCAATAACCGCTGGTGTACGAGTTTCGGATTCCCCATGGTCCTGGTGACGACGTCGGGTCGGAACAGGCATTGTCGTCCTGAGGACGATGTGCTCGCCCGCGGTGGTCCGGCGACTGAATCCCGCGCTGTGCCTCGGTCACTCCGGGGGCCGGGTTCGACCGTCACCCGCCCAGCGAAGCTGGATCCGCCGGGCCTCGTCGTAGCAGTGCGGACACGTCGGCCAGCACCACTCGTCCCGTTGGGCTCGACGGCTGACGATGACCACGCCGCACAGCGCCGGCAGCTCGGTGCCCGGCCACGTGCGGTGTTCCGCGAGATAGCAGTGCCTCCGCCGGGCGGCGGGCTGCCAGGTGAAATGGGGCTGGGGCAGTTGTCCGCACGGGTTCACGGCCGTGCCTGCCGCGGGAAGGGGGAGCACAGCGGGCCGGGGCCGGGAATCTGAACTCCCGGTCGGGTCGTCTCCGGTAATCGGGACCGGGCCCCGGTCGGTGCGAGATCGGCCGTGGTCCGTCGCGCGCGTGCCCGGGTTCGTATTTCGCGCGGACCGCGGGTCAGTTGGTCGATGGTACGTCGAAGGCAGCGTTGACGGAGCCTTTTTTCCATCACAGTCGGATCACTCCTCGTGACGTGTGGCTATTCGTCGTGCGCATTCGAGTCTGCGTGTCCGACGCGTCCTTTCAACCGTGTGGCCATCCGCCAGGGGACGCAATGGTGTCTCATTGGACAGTGTTCGCCGTTCCGTGACGGGCACGCCCGACGACCCCGCGTGATCCCTCGGGTGGGATGGACTGCTCCACGAGGGACCGGCGGCTCGGCGCCATGGCGTTTTCTGGCCACGTCAGAAGTCCTCTGTCACCTGGGTGGCGGGATGATTGGCCGCTGCCCGGGGTCGTACTGTCCCTGGGGACCGCATGGTGCGCGGGCTGTGGGAACAGCCGACACGCCCCGTTCCCGGACTGGGCGGCACCGACTCCGACCGCGACACCATTTGCGGTACACGAGTGCCGAACTTGTCACGCACACACCTGCGGAGGGTGACTGAGAACCATGCCGTCGCTGTACGGGCCGGGTGTGCGTTCTCACTGCCGAGCCTTCCTCAATAATCGGGATGTGCGTCTGCTTCTGGTTGAGGACGAACTGGCACTCGCAACCGTCATCCTTCGAGGCCTGCGCGAGGCTGGCCACGCCGTCGACCACGCCAACGGTCTGGCCGTGGCCGAGGAGTTCTGCGCGTACACCTCCTACGCCCTCATCGTGCTGGACCTCGGTCTGCCTGACGGCGACGGCATCGTCCTCTGCCGGCGGCTCGCCAACGAGGGCGTGGCCCGCGTACTCGTGCTGACCTGCAGAGACTCCCTGGCCGACCGGGTGCGGGGCCTGGACAGCGGGGCCAGCGACTACCTGACCAAACCGTTCGACCTGCCCGAACTGACCGCTAGGGTGCGCGCACTGCTCCGCAGACCGGTGACGGTGGGCGGCTCGGTGCTGGAGGCCGGCGAGGTGCGGCTGGACCTGGCGGCGCGTCGGGTATGGCGGGACGGCGTGCTGATACCGCTCACGCCAAGGGAGTTCTCCCTACTCGAGTACCTCATGCACCGATTGGGCACGGCGGTGCCCCGCGCCGAGCTGCTTGAGCAGGTATGGGACATGAACTACGACGGCCTGTCGAACGTCGTGGACGTTCATGTCGCGAACCTGCGTCGGAAGCTGTCCCTGTCAACCGCCCGGTTGCGACTGGAGACTCTTCGAGGCATTGGCTACCGGTTGCATGCATAGCTGCGGTGGACGGGTCGCCTTGCGGCGGTTGCAGGTTCGGCTCACCTCGCTGGCCGGGGCGATTGTCGTCTCGCTCGTCATCCCGCTCGCCTGGGCTGTCGCGGACGCGCGAACGGCGAACACGTACGCCAGCGAGCGTGACAGCGCCATCCGCTGGGTCGCCGACACAGCGGCCCGCCACGACCTCGACTCCGGGCTACAGCAGTCGAACACCTGGCTGATCGACGGCGATGACGACACCACGTCGCTCGGCCCGTACGACTTCGAGCCATCCACCGACTCGCTCGCGTCCAGTGCGAGGGCCGCCGGCCTGGTGGTCGTCGACCACCGCGAGAACGAGGCGCACTTTCTGGCGGTTGCCCAGGCCCTGCCGGCCGACCGCGTGCTGGTGGGCGCCTGGGCGCTCAACACTGCCGACGCGGCGGTCCGCCAGGGCGTGTGGATCACCGCTGGCGTCGCGGCCGCGGTGGCGATCGGGGTTGTCGCGATCGTCTGGCTGATCGCCGGCGCGGCGCTGCGGTCGGTGCGGCGGGCCCAGCAGCTGCAACGGGATTTCCTCGCACACGCCGCCCACGAGCTGCGCACCCCGCTCGCGGTCGTCCAGTCGGCGGCCAGCCATGCGCTGGTGCGGCCAAGGACGGCGGAGGAATACGCGGCGTCGCTGGCCGAGATCCGCACGGCGGTGGAGGGCGCTAGCCGCAGCGTCGCCCAGTTCCTCGACCTCGCCAGGTTCGACACCGGGACGGTGGAGCTGGATCGGGTCCCGGTGCGGCTCGACCTGCTCGCCGAGGAGATCGTGGCCACCTGGGCGGCCGGCGGGTCCAAGGTCGCGCTGTCCACTGTCGAGCCGGTCGTGGTGGACGCCAACGACGGCTTGCTGCGGCAGGCCCTGGACAACCTGGTCCGCAACGCGGCGCCGCGGGCCGAGACGGTGACGGTCGGGGTCGGCTCTCAGGACGGCCAGGCGACGGTCACCGTTTCCGACGACGGCCCAGGCTTCGAGCCTGACTTCCTGCCACGCGCCTTCGAGCGGTTCGCCCGGACGGCCAGCGGCGACCGCGGCATCGGCCTCGCCCTGGTGAAGACGATCGTGAATCTGCACGGCGGCCAGGTCGAGGCGGCCAACCGGCCGACGGGCGGCGCCGAGTTGCGGGTGACGCTGCCGTGGAGCGTGGCGTGATCGCGCCAACGTGGTCGGAATGGGGTCATCTTCATGGACCGTTCATGCGGGCCCGGCCACGCTGTGATCAACCGCCGAAACCTCACCGAAACATGGAAGGTGCACAGTGCGCGTGGCGACACTGACCGCGGAGCGACTCAGCCGGCTGAAGGTCTCCTATGTCGTTCGCCGGACGGACCTGTCCGGCGTGACCAGCATCCTGCCCGGCCAACGGCCGTCGGCTGGCGACATCGTGCTGGCCCGGGTGGAGCTGATAGGCCAGCACAAGGCGCTCGAACAGCCCGATGGACGGCGGAACACCCTGTATCCGGGTGACGAGGTGCTGGTGGCGTACGGCCACCGGTACGCGCCCGACCAGTTCGAGGCCGTCGTCCCGGAGGACCTGGGGAACTGCCATCTCGCCGCCGCGGGCGGGCTGGCCGCGCGGGTGCTCACGCGGCACGCCGCGATCGGTGAGCCGACCCGTCTCGAGCCGCTCGGCCTGCTCGTGGGGCCGGCGGGCGGCGTGGTGAACCTGCGAGCACAGGCGCTTGCACCCGTCCCCGAGACGTCTCTGCGGCCACCTACGCTGGCGGTGGTCGGCACCTCGATGAACGCGGGCAAGACCACCGCGGCTGCCGCCCTGATCCAGGGGCTCACCAGGTCGGGGCTCACGCTGGGCGCGGCGAAGGTCACCGGCACCGGCGCGGGCGGCGACCTGTGGCAGATGCATGACGGTGGTGCGATCCGGGCACTGGACTTCACCGACGCCGGTTACCCCAGCACCTGCGGGCTGAACGGCGACGAGCTGCTGGACGTCGTCTCGCTGCTGCGCGGCCACCTGATCGCCGCCGGCGCTGAGGTGATCGTCTTCGAGGTCGCCGACGGCCTGTTCCAGCGGGAGACAAGGCTCTTGCTCAACTCGCCGGAGTTCGTGCGCGGCCTGGACGGCGCGCTGTTCGCCGCCGGTGACGCGATGGGCGCGGTCGCCGGGGTGCGTGTGCTGCGTGAGATGGGAGTGCCGACGCTGGCGGTGACCGGCCGCCTGACGGCGTCGCCGCTGGCGGCCCGGGAGGCGGCGGCGCAGCTCGACCTGCCGGTGCACTTGGTGGGAGAGCTCGCGGACCCGGTGATCGCCACCAAGCTGATCGCGGAGTTGCCGATCACCGCCGCGGCGTGAGCCTGCCACGCCCGCTGGGCGGCGCGCGGCGGCGACTGTTCGCGTTGCTGGTGGCGATCGGTGTCGGGGAGTCCTGGTGCGGTGTGCTGTTCGCGCTGCTGGTGCACACCGCGGTCGACCGGCTGACCCGCGGCGGCCACCGCGGTGACGCGTTCGATCCGTTCGCCGGATTCTCCAGGGCGGAGGTCGGCGCGGGCATGCTGCTCGCGGTGGCGGCGACGGCGGGGCTGCGTGCGGTGGGCCGCCCGGTTGCCGAGCGGCTCGCTCAGGGTTACGTGCATTGCCTTCGCCTGGCGATGTTCGACCACGTCACCGCGTCCGCCGTGCGCGACCGGCGACGGCGCTCGATCGGGGTGACCGTGTTGCGCATGACCGGCGACGCCAACAGCCTGCAGATGTGGGTCAGTCGAGGGCTGGCCGCCGTCGTCGTGGACGGGTCCGCTGTGGTGGGGGCGGTCGGCGCGCTGGTCGTGATCGCCCCGGTGCTGGGGTTGGCCGCCGCCGCGATGGTCGCGCTCGCCGCCGGCGTGGTGTGCGCGGTCAGCGCGCACCGTCAGGAACTCGTCCGGCTGGTCCGCCGGCGCCGGGGGAAGTTGAACACCCGGGTCAACGAGCGGATCACTCAGGCATTGGTGGTGCAGGCGATGGGCGAGGTGGCCGGGGAACGCCGCCGGCTGGCTCGGGACAGCTCACTGCTGCGGCGGGCAATGGTGCGGCAGGCCCGGTTGGACGGCGTCCTCCTCGCGGTGGTCGAGCTGGCCCGGTCGGGCCTCGTGGTGGTGGCCGTGGCGGCGGCGCTGCTCGGCGGCCAGAGTCCCGGCGCGGTCGGTGCCGCGCTCACGGTGGTGCATCTGTTGGGCACCCCGCTGCGGGACCTGGCCGAGGCAGTGCGGTTCCGGCAGGAGGCGCTGGTGGCGCGGCAGCGGATCGGCGAGATGTTCACCGTCCCGGCCCGGCTGGCCGCGCCGACCGGCGCCGACCAGCTGGCGCCCGGCCCCGGTCGGCTGGAGCTGGACGAGGTGGGAGTGCACGGCGTGTTCTCGGCGGTCACCGCGATCGTCGAGGCCGGGCAGCGGGTCGCCCTGTGCGGCGGACCGGGCTCCGGCAAGGCGACCTTGCTCGCGGTGATCGCCCGGCTGTTGCCGCCCGAGGCCGGCGTCGTGCGGCTGGACGGTCAGGATCTCGCGCAGGTCGACCAGGACAGCGCTCGGCGCGCGGTTCGTCTGGTGAGCGCCGAGCTCCCGTTGCTGCGCGGCACGGTGGCACAGAACCTCACCTATGGCGCCGCCGAATCGGAGGTGGTCGACGAGGTGTCCGAGCTGTGCGGCCTCGACGCGCTGATGCGCTCGTTGCCGGACGGTCGGCGGACCAGGATCGGCGAGTTCGGGCAGGGACTGTCCCGAGGACAGCGCCGGCAGCTCATGCTGGCCCGGGCGCTGGTCAGCAAGCCACGGCTGCTGCTGCTCGGTGACGTCGACGAATGCCTCGACGACGTCACGCGGCCGCTGGTGCGCAGGCTGCTCGCCGACCACTCGGCCACGGTTGTGCTGGTGACGAGGGACCCGGAGTTGCTGGCCCGCGTCGACGCCGTGTGGTGGCTGAGCGGTGGCCGATTGTCCACCATCGGGCACGAGAAGCGCGCTGCCTCCCGCGCCGAGGACGCACGCCTTCGCCGCCAACCGGATCTGGATCGCCACCGTGGTTGATCCGCAATTGTGCGCCTGAATTGCGGGACATTCGACAGCTGGACCAAACGGGTGAACCTGGACATCGTGACCCGCTATTGAGCTTGGCTTATGACGGCCGGTGGCGTCAGTTGGAGCAGACCCAATCGCCTTCGCGAGCCAGCATTGCCAGCGCAAATGGAGTCCACAGTGGCCGATTTTTGCTCATGTTCGCGACCCTAGCAGCGGAAATCGGTGATCCTGATCATCGATCACCACGTGCGATCGCGCCAGACTCGTTGAAGGCGCAAGGAAATTTAACCCGAAAAGGAGAGTTGCGATCGTGTCGGGAGCGAGCATGATGGACATCGTCGGCGTGTAGTCGAGTCCAATGTCGACGCGAGTGGTGGTAGTGGACGCAGCGTGTAGATGACCTGCCAGGAGTGTCATCCTTATGACAATGTTCGATTATGGAGCCGATGAGCACACTGCGAGCCGCCGGTCCCGCGCGAAGTGCGCACGGTGGTTGGCCTCACTGTGTCGCGGCTGGACCGCGAGCTGCACGTGCACGCCGCCAGTGCAGATTCCCCGTCAAGCCGCCACTCCGAGCGACGATGTCGACCATCCAACGTGCATAGACGCGATGCCGGGGGCCGACCCGACGGAGTGAGGATCGATCGCACGACCGGCGTCGGAGAAAATATGATGACTGCTCGCGATCTGTGCCGTCAGCTCATCCGTCAGCACCTCGGTCGGTCGCACTGAGATCGCTGCCGGTTCACCATCGCCCAGTCGCTGACACACTTGTCGACGGGAGCCTCCGCCTCTTTCGCAATGGACTCATCGAGTCTTCGTCCAGGTAGTACGGACAGTGAGGTGTTGAGGTCTGGTCCTGGCCCGGTGATCAACGGTGTGTCGGCGTGATCCTGACTGGGCGGGGGAGCGGGGAACCACGCCGATCCGGGTCGCCCGAGCCGCGCGGGTCAGCACCAAATCCGCCTACCGGTGGCACCGCCGCTGGCACGCCGGCGGAACCGCCGCGCCGGCCTCGACCGGCTCCAGCGGCTGGGCTCCGCGTCAGTTGAACAGTCAGAGTGCATGCAAGACAACAAGATGCCGATGGTCGACGTGGGTGTCTCGTGAGTGCCGGAGCGGCGCTGTAGGCCACGAAGCCGTGATTGCCATGCTCGGCGAGGAACTGATCGCATAACCAGTGTGCTCGGCAACGCCGTACGTGGAGCAGCTCTATGGCCCCTTTCGTCGGGCCCGTGGAGCACGCGACACTGGCGAGGGTTAACCGTGACGCCGTTGCCTGAAGGATAGCCGGCCGATCGGGGACCGTTGGTGTGACCAGGCCGTGGTCTCCTTGGTGAGGCGCCACAACTGCGCGAAGAAACGAGGAAGAACATGTCCGTTCAGGTGTCGTGTGCTGGAATGATCGATCCTGTCAATGCGATCAACAAATCGAACGTCCAGTCCGCGGTTGTGGAGGGGCGGACGCTGGAACTCCGGCGGGGTGACATCGGTGTTGTGCAGTACGCATGGGGACGTCTATCCGATGCGCACGACGGTGATGTCGTCTGGCTCGAAATCTCTGGCGATGGAGGCGAGGCGTGGATGCAATGCGGCAGGCGCACTATTCAGGCGGGAGGGCGGAATTATACCGACGCCCAACGAACGGTTAGCGACGATCAGGTGTGCATGCGGGCTGTGGTGCAAATAGCGGACTCGAGGTATCAGACCGCCGCATGGTGTTAGTGTGTCAGACTGGTAATTCTTTGGGTCCTCTGGTTTGTTGTGGCGCCGGATCAATTACGGCCGGAGAGATAGGCGTGCGCACGCAGCCGCGGAAGGCGGACGTCAGATCGGCGCAGGTGGATCGAGGTCATTGTTGGGTCAGATGCGCCGCGGAGTGACAAATAGCCCTCTTTGGGGCAAAGTCTGACAACAGGGTATTGCGTATGTGTCCATTCTTGCTCGGTCGGCCGCCGACCCCACTGGCTGACTCCAGACTTGCAATGGTTCTCCCGCCACGTCGTCGGCGCCCGTGAAGCCGCATGGGCCAGTGGTGAGGTGCGTGGTGTGCCCTGCGAAGGGGCTGCTCCTGCGACACCGGTCCCCAAGGCGGACTCTGACGGAGGATTGAGCTAATAGATGAGGACGCAATGCGGATCGTCAATGTAACGCGGCTGCGCGGCCCTAATCGATATCTTGCACGCCCAGTCATCATCGCGCGCCTGGACCTGGCGGAACTCGCGGGGCGCGAGAGCGTCGACTATCCTGGCTTCGCCACCCGGCTCCTCGATCTGCTGCCCGGTTTGGTCGAGCATCACTGTGGGATGGCCCGGCCGGGCGGCTTCGTCGACAAGATGACTCAAGGCACCTACTTCGGGCACATCGTCGAGCACGTGACGCTTGAGTTGTCCCATCTGATCGGCCGCGAGGTGAACTTCGGTCGCACTTTGCAGGCCGATACGCCAGGCTGGTTCGACCTCGTTCTCGAGTGCCCGAGGGATGAATGGGCTGAGGACTCCGTGGCGGTGGATCTCCTTCAGCTGGCACTGCACTTGATCAGTGAGGTGCTCGCCGACCGGGCGCCGCAGATCACCGCTGAACGTGCCCGGCTCGCGTCCGAGTACGAGCGATCGCGGCTGGGTGTGAGCGCCGAAGCACTGGCCCGTGCGGCCCGGCAGCGCGACATTCCGGTGCGCCGGCTCGGTGAAGGCACACTGCTGCGGCTGGGACACGGATGTCACGGACGGATGGTGTGGTCCGCGATCACCGAGCACACCTCCGCCGTCGGAGTGGACATCGCTTCGGACAAGGAGCTCGCCAAACGGCTGCTCGCGACCGCCGGGATACCCGTGCCAGGCAGCATCGTGGTGCGCAGCGCCGCGGCTGCCAGGGCGGCCTTCCACGAACTCGGCGCGCCAGTGGTCATCAAGCCGCTGTTCAGCCACCACGGCATGAATGTGTTCATCGAGTTGGCGACACCGGAGGAGGCCATCGCGGCCTACCGTCTCGCTGGCGGCGACGTCATCATGGAGTCGTACGTGCCCGGCCGGGACTATCGGGTCCTAGTGATCAGTGGCCGCCTCGTGGCCGCCGCCGAACTGTCTCCGGCTCACGTGACCGGCGACGGAGTGTCCGACATCACCGCGTTGGTCGAGCGGGTCAACCAGGACCCCAGACGCGGAGAAGGCCACAGCCGTCCGCTCACCAGGCTCGCAGTGGACGACACCGCGGTAGCCCACCTGGTGCGCCAAGGCCATCACCCCGCATCGGTGCCGGCCCATGGAGAAGTCGTCTGGCTGCGGCAGAACGCGAACCTGTCGACCGGCGGCACGAGCCGCGACGTCACCGAACTCGTCCACTCCGACATCGCGCGGATGTGCATTCGCGCGGCGGCTGCGGTGGGGCTCGACGTGTGCGGAATCGACCTGCGGTGGCACGACATCAGCGCACCACTCGGTCCCGATGCCCACGGTGGGGCCGTGATCGAGGTCAACGCTTCGCCCGGGCTTCGCATGCACCTGTCCCCGAACGAGGGCGCCGCCCATGACGTGGCCGGCGCCATCATCGATCATCTCTATCAGGAAGGGGCTCCGTCGCGGATCCCGATCGTTGCCGTCACTGGGACGAACGGGAAGACGACGACCGCACGCCTGATCGCGCACGTCCTGCACCGCACGGGTCTCGGAGTGGGCATGGCCACTACCGAAGGGGTCTCGGTGGGCAACCGCCTCATCTACAAGGGCGACACCTCCGGGCCCAGATCCGCGGACATGGTGCTGGGGGATCCGGTCGTCGAGGTCGCCGTCCTGGAAACCGCGCGGGGTGGGATCGTTCGTCGTGGACTCGGGTACGACAGCGCCGACGTCGCGGTCATCACCAACATCAGCCGTGACCACATCGGCACGGACGGCATCCACACGGTGGACGACTTGGTCGAGATCAAGTCGCTGGTCGCCGAAGAGATCCGTGATGGCGGCCATCTGGTGCTGAACGCCGACGATCCCGGCACGGCCGGCCTCGCGACGAGACCGACCGTGCGGGACCGCGACGCCGTGATCCGGTTCTTCAGCCTGTCGCCCGCCAATCCGATCGTGGAACGGCACCTTCGGCGGGGCGGGATCGCGTACACGGTTGACGACGGCTGGCTGGTGGAGGCAGACGGGACCCAGCGCACGGCGCTTCTGCACGTCCGGGACATCCCAGGCGGCTTCCGTGGACACGCCTCATTCATGGTGGCCAACGTGCTGGCCGCCATGGCGGCTTGCCGCGCGCTCGGTGTCGGGAAAGACGACCTGCGGCGTTTCCTGGTCTCGTTCGACCCCGCTAGGGACAACCCTGGACGTCCCAGCATCCTCCGGCTGGGGGACATGCCGATCGTTGTCGACTATGCCCACAATCCCGTTGCCATCAGCGCTATCGGACACCTTGTCCAGCAGCTTTGGCGCCGACCAGCCGTGGCGGCGATCACGCTGCCGGGCGACCGGTGCGACGCACTCGTCGTCGAGTCAGCCCACGCGGTGGCTCAGGTGTTCGATCGGGTAGTCGTCTACGAGGACGAAGACCTGCGTGGGCGAGAGCGAGGCGAAATGACGAAATTGATCATCGAGTCGCTTGGCGAAGCTCGACCGGACATCCGGTGCGTGCCCGCGGCGGATCTCGAGGACGCCTTCACGACAGCCCGCACCCTCGGCGCCCCAGGCGATCCGATCCTTCTCATCTACGAGAGGCTGCCACCTGTCCTCGCCCTGCTCGACCGTCTCGGGGCAACCCCGTGGGTGGACGGCCATCAGCGATGACGCCGCCGGGCCGGGATATCGGTGTCGCTTAAACGACAAGCTGAGACCATCTAACCGTGAGAACCCAATTCGGCCTCGTTTCACGGGGCCAAGTGATTGGCCTCTTTTCGGGTAGTCCTTCCGTTGGCAGTCTGTTGCGGCAGGGTCTTCCAGAATTACGGACCATGTGCCAGCGTCGCGCGGCACAGAAATTTCACTGGAGCCGCCCTACGTGTTCGGGAGGGGTGTCAGCTGCGGCGCTAGCGCGCTCGGGGCGCATATCCCTCCCCGCAGTTGGGAAGTGTTGCCCTACTATTCCGGGAAGGAACAACATCGATGAGGCGTTTCCTCGCGGCCCTTGTTACAGCGGGTGTCGCCGCCCTCTGTCTGGTCACGGGCGCGGCTACCGCGTCCGCGGCGCCGATCGCGTCGGCAGCCACGCAGAAGTCCTTCACCTTCGTGATCGACCAGTTCGCCACTCGCGGCCCCAACGGGCCCTCCGACCAGTACATCCAGATCAAGAACGTCAGCTCGACCGCTCAGGACCTGAGCAACTTCAGGGTCAGTGTCGCGACCGGCATGTCCCAGATGTTCAGCGTGGCGACGATCCCACAGGGCATGGTCCTCCAACCGGGCCAGGTCTACGTGATCGCCAACGCGCAGGGCTACAGCGGTTCGGTCGTCGACCAGTACTTCACCAGCACAGTCCCGCTGACCGACCGGGTCGGCATCGGTCTGCAGTCCCCGGCCAATGCCGTGGTTGACGCGGTGGCCACCGTCGCGGGGTCGCCATTCGCGATGGGCGCCCCGACCACCCCGCTGACCACCAACCAGCCGCTCGCCCTCGTGCGATTGAGCAACACCGGCAACAACGCGGTCGACTTCCACATCGCACCCCGGACGCCGGGCCTGCCCGGCCCGGACCCGCTCAACTGACCTGACGCCGACGGCCCGTCGCGGTCGACGACCGCTGGCC
>Ga0307511_10001690_pt1 | contig 23237 bp, 20 predicted proteins | sample 13_EM_MG_FD_200266 | JGI IMG/M metagenome (GOLD analysis project Ga0307511, IMG submission 200266) | Populus trichocarpa ectomycorrhiza microbial communities from riparian zone in the Pacific Northwest, United States - 13_EM | ecosystem: Host-associated > Plants > Roots > Unclassified | place... | reverse complement strand
TTTCCTGTTTTCTTATTACTGTTAAGTGTTAATTACACTGCTGTTGATTGATAGTTTTTAGAGGATGCTATTTGTTTATATGAATGTTACTATTTTTGGATACTAGTATTATAGGTTCGAACTCAGAAGTTCGAACTTGTGAAAAAAGAGTCTCGTGGGCATGGAGTGTTCAAATGACCAATCTTGAATTAATGAACATTCCATTGAGCGGAAGCCTAAATGAACATGCTTGATAGAAAGGCACGAAGAAGAAGAACGAATGGGTTTAGGTTAACAATGGGCCTGGAAAGAGTAACAATAGTGGTTTACCATGGTAGGCCATGACACCACGTTAATGTAATAGGTGGAGCACATCCATTAGAAAAGGCCATTTGAACTCTTGTAAGTTTAAAACCTGCCAATCTTCTAGAGCAAACGGTTTCATTTTTACTTTCATGGTGCAGGAACCTTTGACCGACCAAGAAGTAGAGGAGTTGGTTGCTGAGTTCCTGGAAGTTGAGAGTAAGGTATCCAATTTTTTTTTTGCTTTACTTTACCATTCTGCTCTCTTTTTTTTCAATTTTATTTTAGAAGGTTTACTAAAGCTTACTTTAGGCTGCAGAGGCTCAAGAAGCACTGGAAAAGGAGTCTCTTGCAAAAGTAGAGAGTGATGTGAGAGAGGAGTTGGCACGAAGTCTCCAGGGTGATGATGTTAGTTATGCTGCTTTCTAATTGTTTCCGGAGTTTTTGTTATATCAACTTTGCCTATCATTTATGCATTTCTTTCTTGTCTATGTCTAGCTGGAGGCAGCTGTTGAAGATGAGATGGCTACTTTCAGGGAAGAGTGGGAAAATGTGCTCGATGAGCTCGAGACTGAGAGTTATCATTTGTTGGTCTGCTTCTTTCTTCAATTTGAGTAAAATTTATTGTTCTTAATGCATTTTTTCAGTGAATGTATCTCGAGGCAAACCAGAGAAGGTCATAATTTGCTATATCTCCCATAACATTTTTTTAGCAAAAAGCTTCTTTGATACATAACACCTTGCTGCATTTCTCACTGGTTTCTTATCCTTCAATATCCATGATGCGATCCCATTGTTTATGAAGCTTACTCAGGAGGAACTTAAATGCATTCCCTTGTTGTTTCTTCATCAGATTTTGAACTTTATGCATCGGGATATGGGTGCTATTATTGTTTATGTGGCTCTAGCAGATTCCATTTGGCTGGTAGCAGCATGTGCATGGTTCAACGCATGTTTTTTTACCATTTTGCTATGGTTTTGAGATCATCCATACAAGCAATAAATATGTTGAACAGAGTCACCAAAATAGAAAAACTGAGCATTTTAATCAGTAGCAAGCAGGTCTGAATCTGTTGTTTGTGATCTGATGGGATGTGAAAACAGATATGGTTTTAAGAACAGTACATTTACGGTTGTAGTGTATGCAAATGAGGTATGATTGCATAGTTACCTAGAAGTGCTGTTTTAGGAGTGTTGGAGTGAAGGAGGAGGAGGCCAAAAGATGTAAAAAAAAGCATGGAGAAAGTAACCACAAATCAAAAGGCAGCTTCCAAATTTTTTTAAACACAGTTGAATTCTCAAATCAGCTGTTTTAGGAATGTTGCATGGACATGGAGACTGCTCGATCCCTGCACACCCTGTACCTTAAAGCAGCTTTGAAGCATCTCTAGGATTAGAATTTTGGAAAGTAGATAGTTAAAATACTTGACCACAAGACTTAGTGCCTGTTTGTTTAAGCTTCTCAAATCATCCCTTTCCGTGCTTTTCAACCTGCTTTTTGTCCAAAAAGCCAGTTTAGAAGCTTAAACAAATGGGACCTAGTAAAGGAACAAAAGAAACCCAACTTAGGCCTTATTAGGATATAACCAAGGCCTATTCCAAGAAAACAAATTTAAACTTTTGAGTTTAGGATGGATGTTCCTTATTAAGCAAGCCAGAGATGCAGCATCAGTTGTAGAAGAGCTACCAGGTCTTAATCATTTTATTAAACTGATCCATTAATCCATGAAGTATGGGCAGTTCTTCAAAATTCATATATTAATGGAACCATTAGGTTTTGAATTGTTAAGGGAGCATAACAATTATTGCGTTCTGGTTTAATAAGAATATTTATGGTGAACCTGACTGTTCAGGCAACATATGGTTGCTAGCATAAACTGGGCCATTTTTTTTTGTTTTTGTTTTTGTGAAGTGAAGTTTTCTGCCCATCTTTGATCATTTCCCATAGGAAATGAAGTTGTCATGTTATATTTCCATTTTCTGCCCCTAATTCACTTTCTTTGCCTAACAGGAACAACTTGATGGGACTGGTATTGAGCTGCCAAACCTTTATAAGTGGATTGAGAGCCAGGCTCCAAACAGTTGCTGCACTGAAGCTTGGAAAAGAAGGGCACACTGGGTGGGAACTCAGATGACCAAGGAAACGACTGATACAGTAGCTGATGCTGAGAAATATCTTCAAATCCATAGGCCTGTTAGACGGTAAGGTTTTGATTTTTCAGCATGGTGAATTGTGCAAGGTTTGAATTCCATTTAAATAATATACTTTCTGGGCTCAGAAAACATGGTAAATTATTGGAGGAGGGTGCAAGTGGATTCCTGCAGAAAAAACTTGCAATGGATGGAAGCGAGGCTATTGCAGAAAATAGAGAAGTAGATTGGGCCTCTATGAAGAAACTATTCTCAACTAGCAGTTCTGAGGATGTTGCTTCATTTGGCAGCAAGCATTGGGCTTCTGTTTACCTTGCCAACACTCCCCAGGAAGCTGCACTTATGGGACTTAAATTTCCTGGAGTCAATGAGGTGACATTTTTAGTTTGCGTGGATAATTTGCTACCTTATGACATTTCTGCTTTGTTACTTCTGTCTTAAGCATTTTCCAACCTCTCAGCAATTTCATGCTGTGTCATTTGGAATGAAAATCGATTCACAATATTACTGAACAAGGGCTAATTGTTTTCATCTTATTTTGGCTGATCTGATGTATTGGTTCATTATGTTTTGTCTTGATGCAGATTTTCCAAGCTTAGTATAAACCATCTGTACTTTTAGGATGTCTTTTTTTATTTTATGGGCATTTCTTTTCCAATTCTGTTTCTCTGCTCTTAAAATTCAAAAGGAAGCAATCTAAACATTGAATCAAGTTTCAAGAAGCATATCGCCTCACCCACTCAGCAAACCTTCTTAGGGTAGGGTAGAAACAGACTCTGACATTTTCAAGTTACTAATTGACTCACAATTACTTGACTGTCAGGATTGGTTGGACTTTTGTTTTGTGGTCTTGTTCTATCTGTTTCAGCTGGCCTTCCTTTGTCTCCATTATGCTAAAGTTCAAACTTAACAATGTCCTCTTTTGTAGAAACTTGCAATAGCTTTGAGATTTACCTTATTTCAGGTTGAGGAGATTGAAGACATTGATGGGAATTCCACTGATCCATTTGTTGCAGAGGCCATAGCAAATGAAAAGGAATTAGTTCTTTCAGAGGAACAGAGAAAAAATTACAGAAAGGTTAGTCGATATTGTTGTATTGAATATTACAATTTTTATTTCCTTAAGTTTTCAGATTAATATTCTGGACATTGAATTACTTGTTTTAGTTTCTTTGGAGCCTTATTTGTGGTGGTATTAACTTGATTAGCTAGTTCATTAGGACATTATGAACTTACATTTTAAAGCCAGATAGGTCAAAATGCTGCTCTCACCAAACTCTATGCAATCTGATGAGGTGATCAGAGTGTCCGTGGATAGTTGCGATTAAAGTTCCCATTAATTGTCATCCCCATTGGTGGTTAAGCTGCAGTGTTTCTACTGGTGCTTGATGGATTTGTTGAATTTTTTTTTTTTGGTGATTGGGATTCTTTTTGTTTACATTAATTGTCATCCCCATTGGTGGTTAAGCTGCAGTGTTTCTACTGGTGCTTTAGGGATTTGTTGAATTTTTTGCGTTGGTGATTGGATCCTTTTTTTATGTTTAGAACTTTGTGAATGTAATCTTTTGTGCTTAATCCGGAAAATCCAAACCTTCATGGTATCTTGGGATTATCATAGGATAATTTTGCTTTCTTCTTTGAGATGTCATGCTTCAGTTGCTTTCGCGTGAGTTTTGCTGAGGTTTAGTGGGATTGGGCTGCTCTTCTATGATATTCCTTTTACTTTCATGTTTTGGAGGATGAATTTTGTCCAACATGCTTTTGCAATTCTTTTCAGTCAGTTAATATAATTTTCTTTTATCTAAAAAAGTATTGGTAGTTCATCATGCAAATTTGTATGTACTATAGATTATAGTGATTGTCAAGTTTCTTTGATTCTATGCTCAGATGATAATAAATTGTATGGTTCTTATATTTGTACTTCAAAAGGTCAAAGAGGAAGATGATGCAAAAATTGATCAGAAACTTCAACTTCGTTTGAAACAAAGGAGACGTCTTAAGAGATGTAAACAGGTGAGATTTTCCATTCTTTGTTTTCTTGTTTGATTTGTCTGTCATTTCCATGTTATCTAAGCCATGGATTCTATGTTTTGTTGTTGAATGATGGGACTCTTGACATGAACTTTGAAGTACGGGAGGCTATCAAATTTTGGTTGTTCAGAGTTTGAAATTGTTCCATATCAAACTAGGTCTTGGAAATTTAATTGATTGCGTATGTCGATGCTATCATGTTCTTAAAGTTGAACTGTTTCTAATTAAAGTATTATTGTTTGAATTAGGTGTTGGAAATTTAATTGGTTGTGCAGTGTATGCTTCAGCTATTATGTCTTCAATAGCTCAACTGTTTTTTTGCAGGGATGCTACAGAGTATATACTCTCTAGGCAATCCTTCTATATGTGAAGTCATGGTTATTAGTGTAAAACTATATGTTTCTTGAAATAGACTAGTCATGTTCCTTTTTCTTGTACTCTTATTTAATTAGGGTGTCAGCTCAGTCGTCCAGGAAATGGGAACAAACATGGCTGAGTCATTGCCTCTGGATGACAATCATCATGAGGTCACATGCCAAGATTTGAAGAAAGACGTGTGTGAAAATTCTGGAGACCTTGATATGGAACAGTTGATGAGTGAGAGCAATTCAGTTTTCCCAGAATCTGATGCCTCTGAACCCAGAAGGTCCAAGCGTCCAAATGAGAGTGAGGACCTAAGCATCAATAATAAGAAGATTCGGACTGTTATCATAGACAGTGACAATGAAGCAGACATTTTGGAGGATAAATCAGTACACGGCATTAAAGTTGAAGACCAATCAACTTTGCTAGAAAACATTGGGGACCCTTCTGCTGGCTGCAATCCTTCACAGGGTTCAAGTGAGAAGTTTCAGTGCACTGCCTGTGATAAAGTTGCTGTTGAAGTGCACTCACATCCACTTTTGAAAGTAATTGTTTGCAAAGATTGTAAATTCTTAATGGAGGAAAAAATGCATGTGAAGGTATGAATTTTAATAATGCCTATGCATTCACCCAAGTTGCTTCAAATAGGTTATAAAATGCTCAAGTATATCATTTCCTTCATAGATATGTATGTAAGCAGTTACCTAGGATTATTGTCGTAACCAGGTGTTTTTCTTGTCAGTCATCATAATAATGTTAATGAGTGGATCAACTTACAAGGATTCTCTTTTTACATACATAACGTACTTAGATTCTTTCTCTTAGTTGTGTTTGATGATGTGATATATGGATAAAACAAAACAGAGTTTCCGTCAGAAAACAATGAAAGCTAAATAATTTTAACCTTTACGGAATTATAGGTGTAACTTTATCCCTAGTTCCTTGAATTCATTTGCCAAGTGATAATAAAAACTCAAGATATGCAAAAAAACATTTACCTCCATCTTTACATGCCATAGAAGTCTGATGATTGTAAGACTGCTGGTTCTTACAATTGGTTGTGACAAAGCCTAGTATTTGTCTCTTTTCTAGCATGCTTAACAAAAACAACAACAAATTAGAACTTTTATTGCTTGGAGTCTGAAAATTTCTAAAGTATTGAATTTCATTCTGTAGACTGTTACAACTTACTAGGATCATATTGATTTTGCAAAAAGTGAAAAATTTCTAGCACATCATTGTTTGTTGCTTTTGTTGTTTTTAATGCTTTTTATCCTATTAAGTTTTCCACAAAATTTCATTCCTGTGCTGAACTTGTTGCAGGATCCTGACTGTTCTGAGTGTTACTGTGGATGGTGTGGAAAAAACAATGACTTGGTAAGTTGTAGGTCATGCAGAACATTATTCTGCACTGCTTGTATAAAAAGGAACATCGGTGAAGAGTACTTGTATAAGGTTCCAGTTTCTGGTTGGCAATGTTGTTGCTGCTCTCCAAGTCTGCTACAAAGACTTACATCACAGTTAGAGAAAGCCATGGGGTCTGGAGATATAATGGTTTCAAGTTCTGATAGTGATTCAGACTCTTCAGATACAAATGACGGTGTTACAATCAGGTATAGTGTTCATTATGAGACAGATCTTTGGCTGTAGTTTTCTGAATTATTCACTAGATTTTCTCATTCTTTTAGTTTGGTAATTTTTGTTTCCCATATCCTATTCTATCCAAAATTTGTTATGTTTTATCCCAAGCATAATTCTCAAATTACGCTGTATTGTGACAGCTCTAAGAGAAAGAAGCAAAAGAAGATTAGAAGAATCATTGATGATGCTGAATTAGGAGAAGAGACCAAGAGAAAAATTGCTATTGAAAAGGTGCTCTGTGTTTTGAATGCTTGATATGGTCAAATCTGTTATGTCAGTACTGATTATCCATTGTTTACGATCTTATGCAGGAACGTCAAGAACGCTTGAAATCCCTGAAAGTCAAGTTTTCTGACAAATCCAAGATGATGAATTTTGCAAGCTGTAGCGGAAACTTACCCGAAGGTGCTAGTGTTGAAGTGATTGGTGATGCCACAACTGGTTATATTGTGAATGTTGCGAGGGAAAAAGGTGAAGAAGCTGTGAGGATTCCTCCAAGCTTATCATCTAAATTGAAAGCTCATCAGGTTCCATTCTATCCCTGTGCAGTTTCCCATACTTCAGTCTAGTTGTCTTGTTAGTTGGTTGCAGCATTCTGTTTCTTGTATCCAAAGTGTAATGACATTGCTTCAAACCTAGCTCACAACCCTTTAGGGTTCTTTGCCCACCACCTTACTAGAAATTAATATTCAGTTCCCAACTTGCTTTCTTATTATTCTAGTGATTATGACACCCAGAACATTTGACACCAGCTGGTGTTAAATAGGTGTGTTTAACTTTAAAGTGTAGGAAGTGAGGACCTGGATAGGGGTCTTATTTGAATGTGCTTTCGTATTAATAGTTACATGTCATCACTGATACTGATTTTTCGTTTTTATTTCTATCTTATTATAAATGTATCCATATATTTGCTTACCTAAGTTGATTTGACATTGCAGGTGGCAGGGATAAGATTTCTATGGGAAAATATTATACAGTCAATTAGAAAAGTGAAGTCTGGGGATAATGGTCTTGGTTGTATTTTAGCGCATACAATGGGCCTTGGTAAAACTTTTCAGGTATTCTGTTCAGCTTCTCTTTTGAATATTCCACTTCTCATTGGTAATACATGAGGGCGTGTATTGTGAGTTGTATTAAGAATGCTTGTCACTAAATCTGGTAAGTGTTAATTGGTGAGTTCTTGCCAATTTATTTCAACTTTCTAGGTAAGTTATTTGCTTTAGTCCTGATGTTTGCAATTAAATGTTAACTCTATCTATTCTAAATTATAGAATTTTGTTCTAAATTAGAGCATAGTGAACAATCAGTTTACTGGTTGTAGTTTTAGTGGCAGTGTTAGTAATAGTAGGAACCTTTTATTGCTAACTGTCATGCCATAATTTAATTGTACGGCATAGTGTTATACTCATTTAATCTGGTTGGATAGTTACTTTGCTTGATTTAACGATTTGCGTTACAGGTCATAGCTTTTCTGTACACTGCCATGAGAGGTGTTGATCTGGGTTTAAGAACAGCACTAATTGTGACTCCTGTGAATGTGCTGCATAACTGGCGCAAGGAGTTCATGAAGTGGACACCTTCAGAAGTAAAGCCGATCCGTGTTTTCATGCTGGAGGATGTGTCGAGGTTTTGTTGTATACTTTTCCCCTTTTTTTTCTTTGATTGTATAGCAAAAGAAATTGTCAAATTGATTTTACTCATTAAATTTCAAGTGCAGTATTATCAGAATATTTGTTTTTAACTAAGCTACAGTGTAACTCCTTTTATATGAATTATCAATGATAACTTCAGTTCGGAATTTATCCCTTGGAAAGAATGTGGACATTATTGTCAATGAACTAGCAGCAGAAATCATGACTTTTGGGTATTTTCATTGAAAGACAAGATTATTTGATTTTGTAAAATGAATAGAAAATGTACCTGATGTCCAAATATAAGAAACAAAGCCAAGATTGCTAATATCTGTATAGCGTCTAGCAAGTGATCAGGCAATGCCATGTATTCTTTACCTATTTTCGAATCTGTGAGTTGAGTACTTTACTTTTCATGTTTGTTTTATAAGGTTTAACTTGTCAGGATCCATTTTGTTTTCTTAGAGTTTGAGGGCAATTGGAGAAAGAAATTCAATTTTGGTTGCTCATTCGTCAGAAGAAATACAAAAATGGAAAGACTGACATTTAATTAATCTAGGTGTGGCTCTTGTGAACTTTTGATAGGTTAGTTATTCAACAAAATATCCTGAATATGTTACTTAGAAAAAGGGTTTGATCAAGACAGTGTCATTATATCCAGTATATTATTACATAAAGATTATCTATCTTTCTCTCTTGCTGTGGGGATCTTCCATTCTGAACTTTTTAATTCACTGTTGGGTTTGCTGGCATCAGGGAGAGAAGAGTGGAATTGCTTGCAAAGTGGAGAGCTAAAGGTGGTGTTTTCTTGATAGGCTACTCTGCCTTTAGGAACTTATCTCTCGGAAAGAATGTGAAGGAACGAAATATGGCTAGAGAAATGTGTAGTGCCTTGCAGGTATTTTTGCCTTAACCATTCAACTCAATCTGTGCTTTGAATCACTCAAGACTAACCATGGATCGTGACATGGACACTTAAACTTTGCATTGATGAAATTTGCTTTTCTAATATCAGGATGGACCTGATATACTTGTTTGTGATGAAGCCCACATCATCAAGAACACCAGAGCTGAAACAACCCAGGCACTGAAACTCGTTAAGTGCCAGAGAAGGATAGCATTAACTGGATCACCTCTTCAGAACAATCTAATGGAGTATTATTGTGTAAGTTGGTTGAGATGATTAAAAATTCAGATTTTTTCTATCCACTGGTGTGCTTCTAATAGGATTTATATATCTGAAATAGATGGTTGATTTTGTAAGAGAAGGTTTTCTTGGCAGCAGCCACGAGTTTCGGAACCGGTAAGATTGTCTCTGGCATTTTTCTGGCTGGTTTCTCCTTTCCACTGGTTCCAGTACATCTTAATTGGGTTTTCTCATGCTCGCAGCTTCCAAAATCCTATAGAAAATGGACAACATACTAATTCAACGGTTGATGATGTAAAGATAATGAACCAAAGATCTCATATTCTCTATGAACAATTGAAAGGGTTTGTTCAAAGAATGGACATGAGTGTGGTGAAGAAAGACCTGCCACCTAAAACTGTATTTGTAGTGGCTGTAAAGCTCTCGCCATTACAGAGGAAATTGTACAAGAGATTCCTTGATGTGCATGGGTTCACAAATGGTAGGGCTTCAAATGAAAAGACGAGTAAGAGCTTTTTTGCTGGTTACCAGGCACTGGCTCAGGTTTGTTATTGATTATTATGTCTGTCGTGCTTGTTGTAAGAATGGGTGTGCACTTACAAATAATGATATCATGTCTTTTACACTCTGTTTGATGTTTTTTGAACATGCAAATAGAGATTGTGAAACTTGACCATGTGCATGTAACACTCATTAATGCAACTTAAAAGCAATGCCCTTGTCTGAAAGTCTGTAAAATTGATTTGATTTATCTAGACTTTGATTCCTTAAATTTTGGAAATTTTGTCTATTATTTCACAGTTATCTTTTACACAGTCAAAACCAAATTACCAAGTTTTTCCTCTCCATTCGTTTCTGTTGAAGAATATTTGTTGAAGTTTTTTTGGCACAGTAAATAGTTTTTCATTGTAAAAGAAAACTTAGAAAACCAAAATTGGCTCTTGTTCAATTTTAATATGCAACTTTGTGTTAACTACTAGGAAAAAATAACGATCAGCTTATGATAGGTAGAAGCAATGTTAATGGGATGTTTGGATCGTGATACATGGTTTGGTAATGTAATGCACACATTTATGCATTCGTGATACATAGGGTAGGTAGTATGCTAATTCATGGTTAGTAGTAGCCAATTAGTTGTTATTTTTTGACCAATTACCTTATTAAATTCTTCTGTCTTAAAAAAATATCATCCTTAATTGTTTTTTTTTCTTTCTAAAAAAAGCAATGCAGTATTCTTTTACCTTTTTCTGGAATGTTTTGGGTCTTTATTAAAATTTGGAAAATGAGTAAACAAGTTATAAGTAAATTATAGGAGTAATGAAACCAAAAAAAGGATTTAATATCTTGCCCATGGATTAGGATTGTAATAGTTTTTCACAATCTTTGCTTGCTATTTCTACCGTTTCCCCTTCAATTCTCTATTTTACAAAATTGGAAACAGTCTCTTCTCAAAGTGGGGCCTTAACTTGATGTTTAGAAAGAAAAAAAAGCAGTAGGGGAAAAATTATTTTTCTTTTTTCTAAACATTAGGAAGAGTCCCTAAATGTACCCCCATGTACATTAACTAACAACCCCCATGTACCACGAATGTCATATGTGCTAATTATATTCTCGAATCCCGTACCATGACCTAAATGTTCCAGGAATCTGTTAATATTGTTGATGGGCATAACTCTTTCCTTGAAGATCTTAACTCAATGCACATTGTGAACCCTTTGCATGTCTCTGTTACTATATTTTTCTGCAAAAATAAGCAAAGATTCTGGTTAGTTTCTTGCATGTAAGATATTGATATAAAAAGTCATCAAATCTTATGTTCCAGATCTTGCACCACCCTCATCCATGAATGTACCATGATCTGGACCGTGCATTCCGAAACATAAAACATGATTGATTTTGTGAATCTGGTAACACTGGGAAGAAGATTGCAGTGAGCATTTAGAAAACTACAGGGTGCATTTTTTGTATTTTCCTGCAAGGTTTAAAACAGGTGAAATAGAAATTTGCTACGTTGCGATGGTTATTAATGCAACAGAGTTTGTGGAAGGTTTAAGTGAATAGGATTCATGGGTGATAAGAATAGTATGTTGTATTATTTGCTACATTCCCTTGATAGAAATTTGCTACATTGCCATGATTATTGTTGTTGCGAGCTCATTTTGACTCCTGAAAGATTTCGTGAATAGTTGGTTCTTTTACTTGAAAAAAATTATCATCTAATGATTCCAGCAACAAAATATACTTATATTCAGATAATTATAATCCGGTACCTTTTGTCATTGTATTTGTTTGTAGCTTTAATGTCAAAAGGGAAGGCCGAATAAGTTTTCAATGATGCATGTGTAAATTAATTAATCTTTTTGTTCGCTGGTTTTAATGAACTTTTAATTGTTCATAGTAGATATGGAACCATCCTGGAATTTTGCAATTGAGGAAAGGGAGAGAATATGTTGGCAATGTTGAAAACTTTCTTGCAGATGACTGCTCTAGTGATGAAAATGTGGACTACAATACAATTGTCGAAGGTACTCCATTTCACCATTTTATCCATATTGCTTGCCAGTTTGACCCATCAGTAGTTGTGCATGCTAGATATATGATGGATGTATTGATTGATTGTGGTCGTGGTCAAAATGGTCTAGAAGACAGTAAATTTCATCAGTTAACCTTGAAGGGTTTTTTTTCCCCATCTTTGATGGAAAGTTAATCTTGGAGTTCAGTGTCATGTTTGCTATTATCCCAAACTATTACTGTGTTCAGAATGAGGCAATTCATCATACAGATTTTTTATTTTCAATATGCTGTGTCTTATTTGCTATATGCTGAACTATTACAGTGTTCAAAAGGATGCAATGATTCATAAAAGATAATTTCAAAATTTAATGTTTAGGGTCATATTACATATTCAAAAGGCACTTCAACTGTCCATCTTCTTCTCATTGTTTCTTGAAGATTAACCTCGTAGGCTGCAGTATACGGAGTTTCTAGACACTAGAAACCACCAGTGCAAAGCACAAATAATGCATTTCAAGAATTGCAGAATCAAACCTGTAACCACCTATTCAGATCATACATAAGTGTGTATAATCTGATTACACATAAAAAAAATATGATACGACATTAGCAGTGGCAAATCTCTTTCACCATGAAATTTCTCTAATGTCCTTTTAGCCTTCATGCATGGCTGAGCTGCTTGCACACTAACTTGGACAATTAAATTGGGAAATTCATTCTCTGCAATTTTAGGGTGAGATGTACTGGCCTGGATTGCTACTTTGATGTTGAAATGTGATGCGGCGTATAGCGTGGTTAAAAGTTAGGGTTCTCAAGCTCTAAGGTTACAGATCTAAGATGTAGAGAAATTTAGAGAAAACTCCCTAGTGTTTTATTAGAAGTCTTAAATCTTAATAATAATCTTCTTCTCAAAATAAACTAGCATCGCTATTTATATTAGTCCTAAAATCCTTTAGGAGAAATGATTTTTCGTGAAAACTTACCTAATTAATATAATCCATCTAGCATTAGGATTTTTAAATAGTAAAATATTAATTACATTAAAAGTTCTAAGTTAAATAGGAAAAATAATCCAAATACAATAAGGTAAATAAAGGCAATACCGCACAATAAATTCCGAGCTTTATTTGAAGGTCTTCCTAATCTTCAAACATCATGAAATTTTAACTCAATAGGAAATAGTGCCTTTACAATCTTTTGTTAAAATTGCAGTTCAATTCAACGATTGAATTAAAAGTTATGTTTGGTCTACCAAACTATATATTGGACTTTTCTTAAACTCCTTAAAACTTAAAAATCTTAACAACTAATAAAATAATGCAATAAATATTTTTATGCCAAGAATATATAAAAAATTTCCCCACGCTATTCCCCTTTACTTCTGAAAAACTTGTCCTCGAGTTATTTGTCAAAAATTGAACCTGATCACTCCAAAGAAAAAGATATTTCGAATATAACATTGTAGCTAGTCTATTCACGAAGTTGCATGTCTTTGACATCTGAACTTCAAAATTTAATTTATGATGTATACACGCGAAAGAAAAATCCATATCTAATGTTATATTTTTTGTTTCTACGAAGTCCACTTATAGTTCCTTCCCACATTCTTTTACTTAAAACTTGAGTTCATTATCATCTTTGACTTCCAATACTTTAACTGTTGTATGCAAAGGAACACCAAGATAATCTTCCATAATATCTCTGGAAGAATTATCAGGAATTATAATGTCCTTGTTTGCAAGATTTTCATCCATGATTGAAAGGTCATCATATGCCATTGGCTTCTCTAATTTAAGGTCAAACGACTGAAAGTATTTGTCAGCACCCTTTTGGTCACATTATCTTCAATATGATTTGATAACATTGAAATTTTGCTTTCACCAAACTTCTCCCTGTTTTTCCTCGTCTTTTGAGAAGGTTGAATATAAAGCAAATAATAATAATTAATTTGCTTATGTCCTCAATGTCAAATATCTTCATAATCTCGTATAAGTTCCAAAATTAATGATTGTTTTAAACCTTGCCAAGATAAAATTAAAGGCATACCAATATGAGCACTAAAGTTTAAATATTCGAATCACCATTCTTCAGCACCATAAGAAAGTTTGTTTACGACAAGTCTTACTTTTTGATGACAAGGAACCTTGTTGAAATAAAAATAAGTTTCTAACTTTGCCAACCACTTGATAAATCTTTTCTTCGAAAATCTCCCATCATAGAATAGAATCTTATCTAATTTAGGTATAGATCTGGGGTTTTGCCTGCCTCAAGGTAAGTGTCTAAGCAAATTCCTCACCTTTTCACGATTATTGTTTGCTTTACCCATTAGTCGAGCTAGATCTGATGTGGTTTGCTTTAAACCTATGTTCCAAACGATCTAGTTTTTGCTCCTGAGCCCGCGCAACGCCTCAGAGGGCCTTCACTCCTGCATCGAGGAGTGGGTTGCTATCGTTTCCGTCCATCAAAGAGGCCAATCTACTCTGATACCAATTGACGTGGCATATAGTGTGGTTAAAAGCTAGGGTTCTCAAGCCCTAAGGTTATAGACTTAAATTGTAGAAAAATTTAGAGAAAACTCTTTGATGTTTTATTAAAAGTCTTAATAATAATATTCTTCTCAAAATAAACTAGACACTTTTATTTATATCAGTCCTTAGAGATTTTTTATGGGAAATGATTTCTAATTAAAACTAAAATAATTTATCGGAAAGGATTTCTAATCAATACTAATTAATAGAATCCATTTAGCATTATGATTCCTAAATAGTAAAATACTAATTAAACTAAAAATTCTAAGCTAAATCTTGAGTCTTATTTGAAGGTCTTCTCGATCTCCAATTATCATGAAATTTAAACTCAATAAGAAACAAGGCCTTCAAAATCTTTTGTTAAAATTGCAGCTCGATCAAACGGTCGGATTAAAAGCTTGCTTGATTTTACCAAACTGTGTCTTGAACGCTTTTTAAACTCCACAAAACCTAAAAATCTTAACCACTAATGAAATAATACAATAAATATTACCATGCCAAGAATATGAAAAAAATTTCCTCATGTCAAAATGTTAGTCCATTATTATGTTATTAGCGGGTAACATTGTTGTGGGAGCAGATTGAAATCAATTTTTTATGGTTATTAAATTCCCAAAACAATGCCCGTTGGCCTGAATCACCACCTTCATAAGGTTAAGCAAAGAGATACAAAACATGCAGAACTAACTAGCACTTGGGAGATCTAAATGCTTCTGCAGTCGTTATTTTGTATAGCTGCATAGATATTCTCAAGACATTGTTCTAACATGGTACTTTTGTTGATACTTCATGCTTGTGTTAAGAATGCATGGATATCGTTCTTCTTCTCCACCTGGACCCATGTTAGTTATGCTTGTGATGAGTCTATTATTGATTGCTTTTTGTGCTTGCAGAGAAGTCAAGGAATCCAAATGATTTTATTCAAGGGAAAAACGATGATGGATTCTTTCAAAAGGTACGAACATAAACAAATGCTGAATGATTATTATTCTTTACTCAAATTTTCTGAAATTACTGAATTCCCACCATCTTGTTGATATGTAACATGTTTTTCTTTGTTTCCCCCTTTCCAGGATTGGTGGAATGATCTTCTACTTGAAAATAATTATAAAGAGGTTGATTACAGCGGCAAAATGGTATTGCTGCTTGACATTTTAGTCATGTCTTCTGATGTGGGTGATAAGACGTTGGTTTTTACCCAGAGCATACCCACTTTAGATCTGATAGAGCTTTATCTTTCAAGATTACCTCGACTTGGAAAAAAGGGAAAGTTTTGGAGAAAAGGAAAAGACTGGTATAGGTGCGCATATATAGCTGTCAACTGCTTTCACTCATGGGTTTTCTGCTTTTTCATGATATAGATTTGAAGTTCTTGATTTGGACTTGAAATGCCTTCATAATTGCAACAAGAAGAATCATAGTTTACTTCCTCTCTTCTGTCCTCAACAGGCTAGATGGAAGAACAGAGAGCTCTGAAAGACAGAGGTTGGTTGAGAGGTTCAATGATCCCAAGAATAAACGGGTCAAGTGTACTTTGATTTCTACCAGGGCTGGTTCTCTTGGGATTAATCTCTATGCTGCTAACCGGGTGGTTATTGTTGATGGCTCTTGGAATCCAACGTATGATCTTCAGGCCATATATCGGGCTTGGAGGTGGGTTCCGCTAATTTTTTTTCATTCTACTGAAACATGTCCTCTTATGTCTTGATTGAACCTAACATTTACCATTTTTCAGGTATGGCCAGACTAAGCCAGTGTTTGCTTACAGATTAATGGCACATGGAACCATGGAAGAAAAAATCTATAAGCGTCAGGTGATAGAATAACATCTTGTAGTGTTAAATTGGCCTGATCTCTGAAAGCAATTTTAATGAAGAGAATGATTTAATCAGGTAACAAAGGAGGGACTTGCTGCAAGGGTGGTTGATAGACAACAAGTATATAGGACTATCTCCAGAGAAGAAATGTTGCATCTTTTTGAATTTGGTGATGATGAAAACTCAGACACACTAATTGACATTGGCCAAGAGTATAGACAGGCAGATACCAGGAATATTTCTAGCCAAACCGCAAATTCTTTGAAACAGAATGCGTCTCGTTCTCATGGAAGCTGTGCTTCTGATAAGGTGATGGAAAGCTTGGTTGGCAAGCACCGTCAGAGGTGGGGTTATTATTTTATTTTTTATATAAAAAGAACTAATAATTTCTTAGCTTCAATCCTTTTTGGATGCTTACCTTCAACTCTGGAATATGGAACAAGGATCTAGGACTGTCTGATTGAGTATATTTGTAACTGATTTTTTATGTGCAATCTGTATGTTAACATGCCATTGTCTTAATTCTTTCAGCAATTGGAGTGGATTTTTGAATCACTCGATAAAATAGTAACTTTTCCTTTCTAGTGGTATTCTCAATCATATATATATTTCGCTTAATTAAAGCATAGTGTCTGATGTGCTTCCTCGTCTTTAGGTGGATTTTCGATTACCATGAACATGAGACTCTTTTGCAAGAGAATGAAGAGGAAAAACTAACAAAGGAGGAGCAAGACATGGCTTGGGAAGTATATAAGAGATCATTAGAATGGGAAGAAGTGCAGCGAGTTTCCCTTGATGATTCCACTTTTGAGCGAAAGCCACCCATGTCAAATGGTGCATCTTCTGCCCCAGATGCAAGCAGCATACCTGTGCCAAGCATGGCCCGTCCTGCATCTGAGGCTTCCAATGGAGCACCTTCCCAGAGCATTTTAAGGAGTCGTATGGTGCAGCGGAAATGTACTAATCTCTCTCATTTGCTGACCCTTAGAAGTCAGGGAACGAAAGCTGGGTGCACTACTATATGTGGGGAATGTGCCCAGGAGATAAGCTGGGAAGATCTGAAACGGGAGGGTAAGGCAGCACGGTAAAGACACCATCCCCTGTATTTTGTTCATATACACTATATCTAGTGTAATCTATTTTGATAGTAAAGGGAAGCAGCTGAAAGTTTAAATTCATTTGTTTTGGTAGTAATATTGGCGGGCTCATTCTGGCTAATCTTTCCTGTCTGTTTTTGTTATTGAAGGGAGGGGGTTGTACAGAGATAATGGGATTTTGGGATGGTTGTAGATAAATTGGAGGGAAAGTGTAAATCTCAACTCATATGATCCCTTTTTGATGTAGTTATTGTTACGGAAGCTGTTATCGTCAAGATGTAATTCTACTAATCCTTTCAAGATATGGAGATACATGTTCCTTTGTGTTCTTTTCAAATGCGCAACTTAGATTACTGTGCAAGGGCCTCGGTAACCATGCACTGATTACATCTCAGTATTAGGATTAGCTTGTTTTCTTGATCATGGTTATTCACGACATGCATGTGATGAAAAACATCTGTCAATCTAGAGTTTAGCATGATGGGTCAAGCTAGTAACTCGTCGACTCAAGGCATGTTAGAACTGGTTCTTTTTATATGTATATAAAAAAAATCATAGCTTGGGTTGATTCACCGTCTTGGAGGTCAACTAGTTGAATTAGGTTAGGTTGATTCAAGAGTTGGGTAATTGTGATTTTTTCTTGGGTTCCCACGCACTACTTTTCTTCTAGTGTTTTGAGTTTTGACAATTAGAGAAGTGTATTTTGCTTTGATCTCGTTGAAATGTTTGTATATTTATGAATAGAACTGACGATATTTCACTACCAAATTTTTAATGTAGACTTGATTGAGCTTGTATATACGATTTCTTGAATATTGTTATTCTTTTCAAAATCAACACCTTTCATGAATAATATCAACATTGATGTGGGGAACCCTAATGGTAGATCCTAAAAAAAAGTTTTGGTAGAGAATGCATGAGAGGTTCATCGGTGAGAGAGAGGAGAAGGGAGAAGAGGGAGAGATGTTTGATCCTGTGTGAATTAAGACAAAAAAAAATATTTAGCATTTAATTGACATGTTCATAGCTTAAAGTCATTTTCAGCACAATATTAAGTCATATTCAAGACTGATTCCATTTTATTTGAATTAAAACAAAATTATAGATTATTTTATAAGGATATATCTTACTCCATTAAGGATAGATTGTTAGATATAGATTTGGTTTTTTGACCTACTTTATTTATTTTTAATTCGTAAATGTATCTTATTAAGACTAAATTCCTTTCTAATCAGTTCTTAAACAGGCCACCCACATCTAAACTAGTGTGTGTGTGTGTATATATATATATATTTGTTAGTTATTCTAATTGAACTATAACTAGGTTTTATGCTTGCGTGATACCTGGAGAAAATTTCAAAAATAGTTTTTATTTAGCTCTATGATAATTAAGATAAATATCCGTAAGAGTTTAAAGGAAAAAATATATTTTTTTAAGTCAAAGTCTCCCTTCTTTATTTATGTATTTTTCTTGTTTTGATGGGAATTTCTTCTTCTTCTTTTTTAATAAGAACCCACGGTAGTTAAAAATAAATAATCATAATAATCTCAATAATTTAAATTGAGGACAAAATGTTTTTTACATAAAAATCTCATTTCTTTATTAATTTGTTTTGATAAAAACATATTTTTTTTATTTATTCTTAGCATATTTGTTTTAAACAAAAAAATCACTTCTTCATTTTTTTATATGTTTGTATAAAAAAATAAAAAGAACATTTAATTCGTGAGAACTAATATCTATTTTATTTTCATTAAATATTCATATGCAAATTTGTTTTATAATTTGTTGAATATTATGCTTATATATAATTATTAATAAAGTTATTACAAATATAATCATAAAAATATCTAATATTATTTAAAAGCATGGCATAATTGAGTGATTGTTTAAATAGTATTGTAATTGTTAATTTAAAGAAGAATTTATTTTAAATTAAAAAATTGCTTCTAGGCTAGGAACCCCGTAAAAAAAAACTAAGGTGTGTAGGAGTTGAAACATCAAATTCTTGACCTGAGTTTTATTTCAAAATTTTTTTTTATTAAAATAATATTGTTTCAAGTTTTTATTTTGAAAAAAAAATTATATATTAGATTGTGGAGAATGAATAGTAAATATATGTTAAATTTCTTGAGAATAAATATTTCGGCAATAGTTGTTTATATATATATATATATATAAAAGTTGGGCCAAATAAAGAAAAGAAGAAGAAAATTAGGCTTGTATTAGATTTGGTTTAGAGGTTAAACTTTGCAATAAACTTCATTAACATTCAGCTCAGACCTTAGTGATCTTGGTATTGGAGGTTTAATTTTGTATATATTTATGAAAAACATAGCTTAATTCTAAGCATAAATCTCCCATAAGAAATTATCTAGGCAATCAATGCCTTAATTAACATATAATTGGTGTTAAGAGTCATCAGCATCATAAATGAAGAGATGGGATAAGACACTTTTCTGATCCCAAGCTTCAAAATTTACCAACCAAAACACATTGAAGTGCTTGAAATGACTAGATCAGCATGGCTTGGATATTTTTATGTTTTCTAGACAATCAAACTCTCAAACAAAACAAGAAATTGATAGTTTATGGTGGTGCTGCCTTCTCTTTTGGCAAAATTTATTTAACAAAATCATGACGAGGGAGAGAATTGTTGACCTTTTTGTATGCGGGGGGACATTACAGCCTATAGCCTTGAAGCTAACCATAAAGTCCAAATTATTGTGGTGGATGAGATAAAATGGCCTCACCTCATTTCCTGTTGTGCATTAAGGTGCCTCTTTTAGGCCCTTTTCTTGCCTTCATTTTCTTCTCAGGCTTGCGTGGAGGAGGAGGAGGAGGAGGTACGTAGACCAGAGACTCTTGATCACTGACTGAGGTACGTAGATAACAGGGAGGAGGAGGTGAAGTGAGTGGAAGGGAAGACAATGGATGAAACCCTGAAGCATTCTTTTCTACCCACATAGAAGCACCATATAGTCTACATGGAGGAGGTGAAAGGTGAGTATCAAGAATGATTATACCATTCTTGATCAACTGTTTTCTATGAAAATTTCTATGACAACCACAAGCTTCACAGATGAAAGCTTCTTTAGTACCTTGATCACCTTTCGGAGTGAACTCTCCACAACCATCAACAGCAGAGCCACCAGTCAACATGGCATGGTTACGCCAACACTCTCTATACTCGGTGATTGTTCTTGATTCTTCATTGGGTGGCCTGGATTTTGAATCAGCATTAGCCATAAGAGAGAGTTTGGAGGGAGGAGGGCTGGAGGGGCAGCTAGCTGTGTTAATATGTTAGCTTTTTTCTACGTTACTTGCAAACTGTCATAACTTATAGTTGTAGAGTGTACTTGCTTTCATTTGTCTACATTATGTGTGGTTGGTGCTACTGGCTGCATGGTTTAGAAAAGGGGAAGGTTTGGTGAGGGACAAAGGAATCAAGATGCATCTGTCAAGATCATTGAGAGATAGCTTTTGAAAATTTCTTTGGTTTAATTTTGCAAGCTGTTAGAAGGGATCATCAACTTGCGGTGTTAAATTTATAAACACCACCCAGCATTGGTGCATTTATTTCCCTCTCATTAAGGCTTTCTTTGACAATGCAGCAATCTGTCACTGTAAATCAATTTATACTCGAGCATGCAAGGGTTCTTAGGAGAAGCAAAACAAGCCAAGCGAGAATACTGGAAATGATGTTAAAGTTCAACAACAGGCTGCGATTATCTATCCTGCCAAAACACAGCAATAAAGATATTTCCAAATATATATACTAATAGGCTGCGATCCTCATCTTTATCCATTGCAGCAAACAGGTTTGCAAATATATATAATAACAAGCATGGACAATTAGAAAAAACCTTACAAGCACCATGACTTGTTTCAAGTTATTTCCAACATTTGTTTTGGCTAAGAAGAGATGGACACGCTCTCATTATCATCTCATAAATATGATTGACTGTCCACAGAGCTAAGATGGCAGACTTTGCCATTGCCATTCTTCTTCTTGTTATTACGCCCACCCCAAGTAATGGAAATTTCACATCCGAAACCGAAACATGTAAACAACCCCCCACCTTCTGTCCTCCGTCTATGCTTCTTACGTCTACTTTTCGATTGCATCTTTCGAAGATCACTATCATGAATTGGAGGAAGTTCAGTTCTCCATCTCTCGAGTTTTGTTCTTAGGCCTTCGATACTATCATTTTCGGTCCAATCCTCAACAACTGAGCTCCTTGCGCCATCTGTATCGTGTTGAACAGCATTTGCTGGTGTTTTAATCAATCCTTTAGCAATTGCTGCTGCTACAACAGATGCGGAAGGCCCCACATCAGAGCAAAGTGATCCATTGATCATGCTACCATTGGCGCCATTTCCATTTCCATTTCCATTGCCATTGCCATTGCCATTATCTCGTTTCACCACCGAAGAATTAATCAACGAGCCACCAAGTGACCTGACACCACTCTCTTTTATGCCAGATTTATCAGAGATGGTCTGGTCAGTTTGGTCACTCTGCGTGCGACGCAACTTTGCACTCTTTTCTTCAAGGCTTTGACCGATGGTTTTCGCATCAATGAGGTCATCGAAGCCTACTGCAGACACACTAAGTTCAGTGTATAAAGGCATGCTGCGCATTGTAGTGTCCAGCAGCTGCACCCCCAAGTTGAGGATACCTTGAGGCCGTCCTGATGGGCGACGAACCTGAAGCGCAACGAAGCGCATTTTGTTGTTGTTGTTATGGGAAGGAAACAAGTTGCTTATCAGAACATTTACAGATCCAATCTGAACATCGCGTAGCCATGCTGCAGCGTAGACTTCAATCATGATAGAAGAGTTTTCAGCATTTATGAATGTGTCATCAACGCGGAACACAAACTTTTCATTCCATTGAGGATTGGTGTGGCCATTTTGGTCAACCTTGGTAGACAGTTTCCTTCCTGGATGCACCCAAACTATTGCATAGGTACGCATAGATTTGGATACAGGAGCCAGATCTTGGCCTGATATAACATTGATTTCTAAAAGCTGAAAAGGATGCGCATTATAAGTCATGTTGCTTGATTACTATGGCGATCGTGGGGCTAGTGTTGGCTGGGGGCAGCAACGGTGGCCTCTTCTCTAAACTTGCTCTGCGCCAGCTTAGAAGGGACACAATGATCATGGATGAAATTGGAGAAACAATTGAAGGAGTTTTGTTGGGTTGAGATTCATGGGATGCAGCGAAATGAAAGGGGAATGTGGTTGTGTAAGTCTATTTTTAGACCTTGATTGTGTTACACTGTGACTAAGAAATGCTTGCGAGTTTGGCTCCCTCTCCAAAACATTTAGACAACAATTCTGACCATTTTTTATCAGTCAATGATGAATAGCTAAAAACAGTAAAATAATTCAGCCTGAAGTGCTCAGAACTTTCTAACCCCCCCATATTTAACGAAAAGTTAAAACAAGAGGTGCCATATTTATCACCAAAGAAAACTATCTGTCCGTTGCTCATCTGAGTCAATGACAGTTCAGCTTAATTTTCAATCTTCTGGACCATTTGATGGACATTAAAACTCCATATTTAACAAATCTAAGATAAAACCTGATTTGAAGCATGTGATCATTTCTATTTTATACTCATCATGCAGGTCCTTGTTTAGCAGAACCTTTTACTTGGTGCAAGACATGGCTTGGGAAGTATATAAGAGATCATTAGGATAGGAAGAAGAGCAGTGTGTTTCCCTCATGATTCTAAATTTGAGTGAAAACCACCCATATCAAATGGGGCCCATTTTGCTCTAGACGGGCTGATAACAGCAGCCTGGCTACCTGTGTCAAGCATCCCCCATATCTGAAACTTCCTACCTTGCTACTTCCAAAGGCATTGCAAGGAAAGCTAAAGAACATTGCCCCACGTTTCTGTTCATGTATTGAACATCTGATGTAATCGAGTTTGCTTCTAAAGAGAAGCAGCAGCTAGCTCAAATTCTTTCTTTTTGGCGGTAATGTTTGTCGCCACGTTCCTGCCCATTGCCTAATGTTT
>Ga0307511_10001689_pt1 | contig 23263 bp, 29 predicted proteins | sample 13_EM_MG_FD_200266 | JGI IMG/M metagenome (GOLD analysis project Ga0307511, IMG submission 200266) | Populus trichocarpa ectomycorrhiza microbial communities from riparian zone in the Pacific Northwest, United States - 13_EM | ecosystem: Host-associated > Plants > Roots > Unclassified | place... | reverse complement strand
GTATGTATGGAGACAGAGTGTGGGTTGGTGTGGATTATGGAAGTAAATGAGCGAAAGCGGTCCGTGATGCAATACAAATACCGTGATTGCCACTGCTACTGCGAGGGCTCTTGGGGTGGAGGTGGAGGTGGTTGGGTCTTTCCGCTTCCGCTAGCTTGCCACCATTTGGTGATCTTGTCCACAGCGTATCGGCTGCTCTTGCCGACCCCGGCGCTAACAACACCCTTGATGGTCTGGACTGTCGAGGGGTATCTCACGATGTGTTTGATTTCTTGAAATAACGTGGGTAAGGTTAAAACGGGGAGTGGGGTGAGAGAGCATACCTCCTTCGATCATCGATCCCAAGTCAGACCGGGCGGAAAGCCGTGCCCAGTACTCGGAGGCCTCCTCGGCGTTTTGTGGTGGAGAAGCGACACCCCTCAATAAACCAGAAGGGAGTTTACGCAAATGGGCCAACCTTGCGTTCGGCGACGTATCCTGCTCAATCGACGTACAATGGTTCTTCCAGTACACGCCAGGTAGTCCGGCCACGAGACGATAATACAATTCCTTGAATTGCGGGCCCTGTTTCTGGACGATGTTCCCAACTTTGTTCCGGTTCTCTACAGGCAAGAGCATTCGAATGTCGCCAGCGTAGCTGGTACCGGCTACCCTTTCAAAGAGTTCGGTTTCGGTGAACTTTTCCGGAAGGGTTAGGAGGGCAGCTCGGATCGCCGATGTTAGGTTTACTTGTTGGGCGAGTCGAACTCGCGGGTCGTCTTTGATGATCCTGATTGGCTTGTGCATCCTACCGGCGAGGTAGAGTGTGTTCCAGTTGAGAAGGTCCGAGCAGAGGTTATCGACTGTCGTTACGCCGTATTTGATTGTCTGTCCACAAGTGAGACGTCATTATGGATGAGGGATGATCGAGCGGGTAAAGATCGACGTACCACGCCGTCCATGGGCACATACGCGTTGAACCAGAGCCCTGGGGATATCTCCTGAACACGCGAGACGAAGTCGGAACCAAGAGCACGTGAGTAGAGTGGGTAATGTCCAGGGAATCGTGACATGTTTATGGAGTGCCAGTGTGAGGAGTGGTTGACGGCGAAGACAAAGTCAATCATCGGTTTCTTGGCGGACGAATAGCCGTCTTGCTCAAATACTCCCGAACCGTATGCAAAGGCGTAACGGACTGGAGCGTTGAATTTCGAGACGATCGATTCCAAAAGTGCCCGGGTGGAATCCGCTACTGGAAGGAGTTGATTCTTGCCGAACGTAGGGGGCAGATGAGGCAAGTAGGGGTTCTGACTATGTTCTAGTCGTCGAGGAGATGGATTCAAACGGCTCGTTCTTGGCTTCTGCGCCGTCGACAGAGGTGGTGGCGGTGGTGGGGCGGACTGGGCGGGAGAGTGGGAGATTGGTTCTGCGGAGAAGGAGCGACAGAGGAGGCGAGCATTGTGGGGAGGACGGAGGATGCGAGTGACAATCATTGTGTTGAGCGGGAGGTGTCCAAGTCGCAAAACTCGGAGGTGGACCGGGAGACTTGGTCTTCGCACGTGATGGGTCACGGGACTTGGGTTCCTGGGACCGGCGCTTCCGACTCTCCAACGACGACCAAAGCTGCCTCCGACTTTCAAACTCACCTGTACAATTTCGCTTGTCTAAACTTTTCCAGATGTCCGTTCCTTCTTCTCCCACTCATTTCGCAGCCCAAGACGACCATGCTGTCCCCCATTCACCCCTCCTACCGAGAACGCGCACCGTCGCCATCGTCAAGAATCACGCGCTCCCCCACCGCCTCGACATCGAGCCACGTATTTCCGAAGCAGGCTTCGAAGTACGTCAACCCCCCGCATCTACCCCGCGTCGACGCGCTTAACCAATATCTCTTCAATAGATTGTGAAAGAAAGACAAATGGAGTTTGATATGGAGTATGACCCCGAGGTCATGTACGACCTCTTTGGCCCGGATGCCGTTTGCTTCACAGAGTACGCGTTTCACCGATCACCTCCTTCACCCCTCTCACACTCCTGCGTACTTTGTAGGGGCCCCGTTCGCGTTTACGTCCTGGAAAGAAGAGGCGCCGTCGAAGTCTGGCAGGACCTCATGGGCGACGTTGATCCCGAGGTTGCTCGTGAACACCAGCCCGACTCTCTCCGCGCACTTTATGGCATCTCCGCGGTCCAAAACGCTGTCATGGGCTCTCCAGATAACGAAACGGCAGAGATTCAGATAGCGTCGTTGTTCGCTTCCTCCCCTCCCTTCCCTGTTACCGATCTTCCCGATGGCGGTTCCATTCGATCAGTAGATTCCTCCGTCCTGCGAGCGCTGCAGGAATCCGCGACCTCTGAAGCCGGATACCCCCAATCGACCGCTACAAACCCATCCACCGTCGGCGGAACCAGACGATCTCGACCTTCGTTCAAGGCTCGGCCTCTCCCCACCACACACGATAAACCAGACATCGTTCCTCGTACCACCAAGGCTGCTTCCCTCCGCGCTGGTGTGCCCGTGGAGCAGAAACCCTCCGGTCCACGTCGCCCTCTTAGCAAGGAAGCCTTGGCGAAAACTTTTGCCAACGTCCCAGGACACAAGCGTGCTGATACCATTACCGTTGCTTCGACCGCGCCTCCCGTTATCGCTCCGCGTATGACTCGCGCCGCTTCTCTCAGACTTGGACAACAGCCGCCTCCAAAAAAGCCAATCCGAGGTTCCGCCAGTGACACGCCTGCCCGTACCAAGCCTACTACTCAAGGAACTTTTGATGGAGTGCCTGGCCACAAACGAAGAGAGACCATCTCTGTTGCGAGCACGAAAACGCCTACCGTCGCCCCGAGGACCAACCGGAGTGCTGCACTCCGAGCCCTGAAGGAGACCGCCCCCCCTCCTACGAGCTGTGAGTCTGTCCCTGCATCTCTATCTGGACAGGATCTAATAACAAAATCAGTCCGACACCAAAGTCCGCCTGTGCTCGCTCGCACACCTTCCAACTCCAGTGTGACTGGGCGAACCTCCTTGCGTCCCGTCTCAGTCGCTGGGACACGCTCGACATCCGTTCTCCGTGCGACAAACACGAATACTAATGGGACCAAAACCAACGGAGTTACCGGCGCGGCCAAAAAGCCCACCAAAACTTCTCGACCCACGTCTCCAGCGAAGCCGGATAAGCCGAAACCTAGGCCAAGCAGCGTTTGTGCTCCGACAATAGCCCCACGCACGAACAAAAGTGCGGCACTGAGAGCTGCCAAAATGGCTGCCATGAACGAGAGCGTTGGGAAAGCGAAGGCGCCGAGGAAGAACATTCCTGCTTTCGTATGACCCCCCCCCCCCCTCTCGGTTACCGGATGGTGTTATCATGTCCCCCTACTTTCTCGTCTTGGGTCTCATCTCATCGTTATCTGAGTAATTATGTTTTCCCCTACTTCTCTCGGTACGCAGGTCGTGCCTTCCCAGCGACGTGTTTTTAACGATCGGCTTGTTGAATACCATACTTTGCGGTTTGGCCTATCCCCGTCACAACTCACCCTTCTCAGTACACATGCTTTCCTCCTTGCCCCAGTCACTCGCTCTCCGTTTGTTGTTTATAATCCGCTTATATGGTCCTCAATCTGCTGCGCGACGCGTTGGATAGTGTATGTTATTCCTTGCAATCCACGGATACCCTAAAACGATGTCCACCTATCTGATATTACTAAACTCGAGATCCACAACCGAACAAAATGCACTTTGGTTCACGTGTACCCCTGCCCCGCTGTGGACTCAGTGCCTCCCCCCCCAATCAATCGTCGCGACTCCCCACGCCCCCAAGCACCTCTGCCGATTTCAAGAAGTCGCCATACCATCGAACGCGAGTGGGAGGCAGTACTCATCCTACCTTTCACTCATCCTTGAGCTTCGGTGGTGCCCTCGACGTTGTACATATATCATCCCATCTCTGTAGCACAAAATCAACCGAAGCCATTCCTGAAAAACCGGTCGCCGCTCTCGTAGGGCCGGGTTAAATCTGGCGGTTGTCGTGAACCTCAGCGATGAGAACGTCTGTAAAAAGGCTCGTGGGATCATAAGGCGTCAAGCCTTAAGAGGTGCTCCGGCGCTACACGCAGCGTTTACGCTCCTCGTACCTGTCTACGTTGCCTTGAAGGCGGCGCTCGAGACGGAATGGTTGGTGGCGTCGCGCTCCGGCGAATCCATCATGGTGCGTATATACTCGATCTGATTAGGGGTGCTAAAGGCGCAATGGGACCGTTTGGTTACCGGTCAGAATAGGTCCGGAGTGGTCACGACGTCTGGGAATTCTACGCTTCGCTTCCTGAGGAAACTGTCCGGATGTGTGGGGGACACGACGGGGGGGGGAGGGGGGGTCTGTTGAGAGATGCGTGGAAGCCCACCTAGTTGGTGAGTTTGGAGTCGCCGTGTTTCTCGGAATCTGGGATTGTGAGAAGAGGCAGCGGTTCAATAGGTCGACCGGGGTTCAAAATGGAGCCCTCACCTGAAACTTTGTTCGGGGAAACGATCAGGGCCGTCCCCAGATGGTTGAGGGTCTTTCTTCACGAGCTTGGTAGCGCCCCGGCGGTCTCAGATGTCCCCCATCCGGTACTCGGATCTTCTGAGGCGTGCCTACCTATGTGGGGGATTCATAGAAATGTTCCACCACGTCTGGACGAGATCTGGCGGACGCAGGACTTGCGCAGCTCGATGTACATTTATCAAGTAGTAGCCATCTGTTGTTGCTGTAGATCCTACCGTACGGGGGAAGTTGCGGCGGTTACGGACCCAAGGAAGGACGTTTCTGAATGTCGTAGCCCCGGCGATACGTTCTACATCTGTGGATCGAAGAGAAGTGGAATGGGGTACCTTCGGCTCCGCTCGCGTCCTGGTTCGGGACCCGAGGTTTGAGCGATCTCCCTCACGAGGAATGCGGTTGGCAGCCATCCAGGGCGAGGTTTTTATGGACTGAATCGTGAGTGCGTCGGGGGTGATATTGTGTTTGTAGATGGTCCGCTGGGTGAATGATAATAGTGTTTAGTGAATGTGGCCGCAACACCTTCGCAAGATGCGAATGTTTCAAGTAAGGGAATCGTAGACCGCGTCGGGGCGACACTGACCGCTGGCGAGGAAACACCGTCCTTCCGTGGAGTCGGACGTACAAGAAACGTAGGGGGGGGGCAAGTCACAAGCAAGGTTCGGAGGGAGGAACCCGGTCATCGGAGGGCTCGATCACTTTTCAGGGCAACCTCCGTTTTAATCTAGTACAGCAGTGTAGTATGTACGACTGCTCAGGCTGCCTGTCGCCAGCGGGGCCGACGCCCGGGTCCTCCATATTCTCGGGTTATTTTCGATCTCATCCTCGCTTCACTCCAGCGGCCAGAAATCACCATGGTCACCGCTGCCACCTTACTGTTATCGTATTGACTTGTGATTACCTGTGCCCGCGGGTTGAGCGTTTGAGCTATCCACGGGAACCACCACCTTTGAACATCGTGGTCAAGTTCTATTCACTTGCCTTCAAGCCTTCGTGCATCACGTCTGGCGGAAAGGTGCCGCATCGCCCCTCTTCTCAGCTGTTTTCCATCCATCCTTTCGTTCGCCTCCCACCTCCCCAGTCGTACGATCCGTAGCTCTTAGGGCGTGTGGGCGCGCCATAGCCAATCAATCTATCGGAGGGCGAGAGATGTTAGGTTACTTCTGCGGGACAGGCCAGTCGATAGCGCTGGCTGCGCACCGTTAAATTTTTCCATACTTGAAGCTTACCGTCACAACAGGCGGACACGTGCGCCTCGGTGTTTCAATTGGTGTGTCAGTGAAGATCATTCAAGATGCCAAGGGGGTGGGGTGTGAGGGGCATAATCCATCCGATGAATTATTGTGGGCGGGAATCAGGCCCTGACTTCCGCTTTTTCTTTTTCGCCTCCTATGTAGCACGCATGTGGCAAACGTGCCGAACCGACTATGTTCGTTCGCCTTCCGAGGGATAAGTGACATGTGAGTCTACCCACGCCGTTCCCCAGATCCAGAGCGCCACGTCCACCTTCCCACCACCCTACTCTCGCTCCGGGCCCCCTTGCTTGCCCGTACCTCGCTGAACCCCCTCAGTTCTTGTGATATGGGCGAACCGGCCATCGGCCCAACAGCGTACGTCCAGTCAACCCTCACGCCTTCGCCTTCCAGTCTTAGTGACCACGCCGCTTTTAGTTTGGAGGAGGCACTACTCAAAGCGCTGCCGTCTCTCCTTCCAAATCTCCTTGGAACGACCAAGAACCCACGCGTCGAGTTCTACGATAAGTTCCAATGCGAAGCCGACGAGTATGACCGCGACTTTATGAAGAAATATGACGAAGACTTGAATACCACATTGATCTTTGTGAGCGGTTCTTGCATCCCAGCCTCGATCTTAGCATTAATCTGCCTTTTAGGCCGGTCTATTCTCTGCAGTCACATCCACTTTCATTCTCGACGTTCAGAGCAATCTCGAACCTAATTTTCAAGAGATGAGCTACGATCTCCTCAGGATCGTTGCCAGCGCCTCGCTCGGCAATATCCCAACTGGTGCCGATGCCACTTTCCCCCAATGGGCCGGCCCCGATCCCACCATCGTTCACGTCCAAGCCATCCTGTACTCGAGTTTGGCTGCTTCCCTCCTCTCCGCGTTTCTCGCCATGCTGGGCAAACAATGGCTCACCCGATATGCTCAAGTGGATATGCGTGGATCCGTCGTCGATCGAAGCCGATACCGGCAGCGCAAGATGAATGGTATGGCCACCTGGCACTTCGACCTTGTCATGGAGGGTTTGCCCCTCATGCTCCAAGCCGCTCTCCTCCTCCTCGGCTACGCCCTCTCCAACTACCTGTTCTTTGTTGACAAGGTTGTCGCTAGTGTCATAATCGGCTTCGCAGGTTTCGGTCTTCTGTTTTACTTCCTCATTGCATCCGCCGCTACCTTTTCATACAATTGCCCCTTCCAAACTCCACTATCCCTCATCATCCGCTTCCTGATTCAGTTCGATGACAAACACAGAAGGTACCTCAAGCGAACTAGGAAGTGGTTCAACCGTGTCTTCTCCCACAAGAAATGGAGGTTGCAGAGCCACAAGAACAGTGGTTCCGGACTGCCCCATGCACATGACTGGAATCACTCAGTTGACCATACTGAGTTGTTTATGCCTGGCCCTCCAGACCAGCCTTTGCCACTTTTTAATAAGGAGACAGACTGGGAGGGCTATGTGTTGGATTCGGACTGTATTGCCTGGATGTTTGAGATGTCTATGGACATAGACATTATCATGGCCATCATGAAGTTCATCCCAGAAGTTGTTTGGCATGCTGGTATCCAGACTACCCCACTGCAGAAGCTCTATGACACTGTGCTTGAGTGCTTTGATCACTCGTCTGGATACCCTATAGTGATTCCAAAATTCAGGGATAGAGCTTACCTTGCTGCCAAGGCTCTCCTCCACCTCACCATCCAGCGCAAATGCATTGGTAGTAAATGTGATGCTACTACATTTGAGTCCATCTCCAACAAGCACCAGCCCCTTGCTCCTGTGTCTGATAACAGTGACTCTGACTTGACATCCACCCTTGGCATCATTGACTACGTTTTTGGACATCCCAAACCCATCCATTGGGAGGACTTTTGTTTTACTCCTCCACATCATTTGTGGATGGGTCACATTTTACTTTACCATGCATGGGATGTGCTTGGGCAGGGTCAGCCATTGCCTGATGACATCAAGCAATTTGTCCTCCACTCATTTCACCTGGATCCTCCTCCTCCTGCACCAATCATTGCAGACTGTTTGTTTATCATCAGTTTGATCCTTGGAATCCCTTTACATAGGGATGACCTATCAGCAATAGACAAGAGGTAAGTCAATATTTAGTGGGGTAGTCTCCATGACTTGATGCTAATTCTGGTTTTCAAAGCTCCCAGGCCAATGCTCAAATTGATGCAATCTATGAGAGGCTTGGTGAAACTTTTGAGAATGCTACTCCAAACAATGATCCTGGTGTTGGTGCTGCTCTTGACTGTGGTCTGGGAGCCCTCCAGTTGATCTCTCATCTGTATGAAGAAAGGGTAGCATTGAAGAGCCATGACCTATTCCATATAATCATGGGTTCTCTTATACCTGAAACTCACTTGCAGAAGTGGGAAGCATCTCGTCTAACCATTTCTGGTGCCTATAAAGGAGGAAGATCCATACCACAGGTTGGAGATCATCAGGACAATCACATTCAGTGTATTCTCACCTTCCTGAATCACCACTTTGAATTGGCTACTGTACATGGCCAAAACCAGGACCACCCAATCCAAAATGCCCTACATGCACTGGTCTGCATTTCTAATCCTCTGTCAACCACACCCCTCAAGTTCTTTGATTCAACTAAGTCCTTGTTTGTTCGTGGTGTTCAATATACCATCCAGGGCAATAGGCCACCTGACCTTCGCAAGACCACTCTGCTATTTCTTCCTCTTGTTTGTAATCAGTGGTTCAATACCAATTCACCAATCATGAACTCAAAGCAAATGAAGAGTTTTTGTATGGGTTGGGCTTCTGCTGTGGACAGTGTTGAGCAAACCCCTTCTGTCAAGATGGCTACCCTCACAGTCCTTCTTGAAATGATCAACTCTCCTCACTGGTATCCTCATGTTCCCCCAGAGAAATTGGGATTGTTGGAGGACCTCAAGTTAGTTCCAGATGGTTTCCAACCACTTCAAAATTGTATCAATAACATGGAATTGATGCATGTGATCAGAGATGCGGAGCACCCTATAGCAATAGTGTACTGGGTAGCCATTCTCTGGCCAAAGTATGCAGAGTTGAAATCTGAGGTGCAAGAGCAGTTAAAAACAACCACAAAGGAGATTGTACAGAATGAACAGACTCCAGGTTCTGATACATCCAGATCACCTATAGGCAAGTGCCTATCAGACATGAGGTCAAAGTTGAGGAAGGTCAAGGATGAGCTGAGGCAATATCCTGCATGGCCCCCCAATCCAGCTGCTGCCTGCCTTAAGAAGAAGGCTGATGGCCTTGAACTGGCTGTTAAGACCTTGGATGCTATCAAGCGGGGGTAAGGGCCAAAATACCAAGACTTAATGTTTGTGACTCTTTTAATGTCTGTTACACTGGGTTTTTGCTGAGGTCTACTACCATGTATCCCATTCAGTACTATTCCTCATCCAATTCCAAACAGACAATAGATACAGACCTCTCCTGTATTTATTTTTGCTCCTGCTCTCTCATCCATAAGCCAATGTGATAAAGAGGTACTCATATCCCTCATATAGGTTGTGATGATTATACACATAATAAGTTCCTACTCAAGGTACCTGTGATTGAAATCCAGAATTGACACCTCCCCTGAAGAGTGACCAGCAACTAAATATCTGTCATCCCACCGTAAGTTTGTTTTGGTAGAGACCTCTGAAAATCTCTCAGGGAGGTGAAGCACCAGCCTCCCAGTAAGTGTGTCCTCAACCCAGGATCTGCTTGTCTGATCCTGTCCTGTCTCATTGAGAAAGCTAAGGTGTGGCATGTTGGGGAATGTATTAGGTAGTGGGACTGGGGGTGATCCCAAAACTCTAAAGTCCCACCCCATGGGGTTTGAGCCTGTGAGGCCCCATCCAATAGGATCTAAGCCTGAGAGCCAGACTCTTGAACCCTCTACAAGGAGGTGGTCTGGTTGCTGCCCTGTAAATACTGCCTTCCCCACAGGCTCCCCTGTCCACAAAGACCAGGCTTGGATGGATTGGTGGTCAAGGAGAAACACTCTAGATGTATCTCCTGACATCCTCAGGTCCAAGACTCTAGACCAACATTCACCAAATGTCTGGAGTAGCTCCCCCTTCTCTGCATCCCAAACATGGACTTTTCCAGGTGCACCTATCTTCCAATCATACCAAACAACAATCAACCTGCCATCTATTTGCTGCATGTCTATTTTCCCTTTGGCTGGGGTTTGGAAAGAGCATCTCTGGTGACCATCCATGAGATCCCAGACCCTGACCATTCCATCTGAATCACTTGAGATGGCAATACCATCCTTTGCTTGCAGAGAAACAGATTTAATTGAAGCTGAAGCAAGTGGTAGATGTTTGGGATCATTTATGGCAACTGGCTCTGTTGGTGAGGCACTAATCTGCCAGAACTTGACCGATTGATCTAAGGATGTTGAGATCAGGGAGGAGATAGAAAATCCAAGGGAGGTGATTTGATCAGTATGTCCAGTGAGGGTTTCAATGAGGTAAGGGCCCGAACTGGTGGTGTCCCAAATATAAGCAGTAGTACCAGAAGCAATGGCTACATATTTGCCTTTCTGGGAAAAGCAGCAATGATTGATATCCTTATTAGGTGCAGGAAATTCAGCCACAGTTACTCCAGAATCAGAGTTCCGAACTGTGACCTTTTCCCCACATGAAATGAAGTGGGTGCCATCAGCAGAGAATGCAACACAGGAACCATTATATGTAGGCTCAATCTGGTAACCACTGGTATCCAACCACTGTATGACACCACCAGATGCAGATATAAGGTGTTGGGGGTCAACAGGGGAGAACCTAACATGGTCCACATATCCCCTCTGTTCTATAGTGCAGTAGCACTCCCCTGTCTGAACCTTCCACAAACGAATTGTGTGGTCCCAAGACCCAGAAGCAATTATAGTCCAGTCTGGTGATATGGATACAGAACAAATGTTTTTTGTATGACCATAGAAAGTCTTGATAACCCCCCCAGTCTGAACATCCCAGAGTTTGAGAGTCTCATCATTGCTTCCAGATACAAGTGACTTCCCATCTGATGAGAAGGCAAGTGATGTCACATCATCAGTATGCCCAGAGAGGGCAGACCTGTGAATTCCAGTGATTGCATCAAGGATAATGATGTCACCAGATTGCAAACCAACTGCAATGGTGTCTTCCCAACACACAAGGGACCATGGGTTGTTATCCAAAGCAACTGTGCGGGAACATGTTCCCCATACAGGTGGTAACCCTTTAACCACCTTAACTTCTTGTGAGAGCTCTGTAGCATAGCACTCACGAAGCCATGATGAGGAAGGGCAAAATGGGAGGGAGGAATGGTATATCTGAGAAGGAGATTTGCAGATTGTGTCAAAGTATTCCAAGAGAAAACGCTGGCTGTCAGTTGCCCACTTGCATGGAGCCCCTGCCTAAAAAACATGAATAGATGTTTCCTCTGGATACCTCACATATAACTCACCAATTTATACCATTGTTTTATATTGTTAAGGGAATAAACTCCAACATCAAGGTCTCCTACAAGACTGAGGACCTCTATCCAAAACAGCAGACACATTGTGAAGAACTGGTCAATTGCCTCTTGTACCTCCTTGAAACTTTCTCTGGTGGCTGGGACCATCACAAGGTGGTTTGTCCAGAAGCAACATGCATACTCCAAAGCATCTCCAATGTACTCCTTTCTGCGTGCAGGAAGATCCCTGACCTCACCAAGAACAATATGATCATCCAGTTCGCAGATATTCCTCACCAATCTTGCACTCATAAGGTTGAGGCATGAGAGTAGTATTCCCAAATGATGAATTGAAGGATCTATAAAGAACCGGTGGTCCATGCATCGCTCTGGGCCCATAAGGAAGCTGGGGAATGATTTGTGGAAAATACGGATGGGAGCTACATCACTGAGTGGAACAAGGAGAAGAGAATTGAGGGAATGGAAAATAGTAGGGACATCAGACGTTCCTAGGAGGTCTGAGAGTGCCCTTACTGAAAGAGGGTTAAATGCAAGCAACACTGCACCAACTACAGTCCTGAAATGGGAATAGAGTTTCTCATCATCTACACCCATATCAACAATTACTTCCTCCAAAACCTGGGTGTAGAGGAGGTCAATTCCTGACCTCCCTCCAAGAGCACTTTGTGGGAGTGAGGTAATCCGCCTCAGCTGTTCTGCAGGTGTGTGGTTTTTTGACATAATGAAGTTGACAATGGTGGAGGCACAGACAAAAAATCCAGCTGCCTTCTGACAAAGGATTTTGATGTCAGATGGGGTTGGCCATTCCTCTGTCAAGTCACAGTCACTTCGATTTTTGGCAAGGTGGATTAACCGTGTTTGAAAAAACAGCTTAATGTCACTGTCCTCTGCTTCAGGCTTGATTTCATAGAACTTGAGAATTTCTGTGATGGGGACGAGTGGCTCCAAACGAAATCCAGAGTAAATTTGGGACTCAGGCTTTCCAGAGTAAATTCTTGGTTCAGGCTGTCCAGTGATAAAGAACTTGACCTTGGGGATCTTGTTCACATAGTGGGAGAGTATTGACAGGATGGCAGATGCAGGTTCCTCACCCCTGCACTCATCAATGGAGTCAATGATGATTAGGGTTGGAATATGGGAAGCTTCAAGTGGACCAACAATAAGCTTCTCCATTTGTGAACAGAGGGACACCTGTCTGACATCAGGGATAATCCTCAAGACCTGGAGCAATTCCTTTTGGAAGGCCGGGTATTGATGAGCAAGCTGGAAGGCAAGTGTTGGGAAAATGGCCTGAAGATCACTCTGGTCTTCAGAGTCTTGTGAGCAGAAGAAGCTAGCCCCAAGTGTTCCATCCATAAAGGCCATTTCAGCAAAAGTTTGGGCAATGGTTGATTTTCCGGTCCCAGCTGGACCATTCAACCAGAAGATTGGTTGGCCCTGCTTATTTGTTGACCAATGCTCAATTGCCTGGAGGACACTCTTCCTTGTTCCCTTCAGACACCCCTGCCTATTCCCACAATGGTGCCCGGCGCCAGGAGTGTGATACATCCTGTTGAGAATGGCAAGGTCCACTGATTCCTACCCATCAGTTAGTACATAGAGACAGAAGGTAATAAGACAAGACTCACAGTGAGGGAACAGCCCTTGTCGTAGATATCTTGTTTTAGGGATGTCTAGCACAAAATTAGACACAGTGGAAATAAATTGTCCAATCTACAAACCTGATAGTCCATTATTACTTCACGAACCTCATCCACCAAGTCATCAACCCTCTGCATGCTCTCGGTGTTGGCCACAACTCTCCCTTGTTCTGCCAGTAGGTTTTCATGAACACATTTCAGCCTCCTGGTAATTTCTATGTCAGGCTCTGCCCTGGATATCAGAGAGTATGGGCTCACCGTTCCAGGACTTTTCTCCTCGTTTTCTCTCCAATATCCCCCTCGGAAGTAGGAGCGCAGAGCGATTCGGCAAGCTCTTTGATCCGGGGTGCCAACCGCCCCACCGCTTGGATGTTTCCCTCCGTCGGCTGGGGTGTCTGTAAGCGCTCCGTGCGGCATATATGGGGGAGGGCTTTACTTTGCAATTTTTCAGGACCGAGGAGAGACCTCCGGTGTCAGACTTCCAGTTCAATCCCTTCTCATCCGTTGTGGTGGTCGGTTTAATACTCTCTTCAGGGTGGAGAACTTCCGGGACCCGATCAGGATCGTTCACGTCTTCTGAAAGAGCGATGAGAGGAAGAAAATGAGATAATCGTGTTCACATACTGTTCGGTTTCCCACTTTGCGGGACTGAAGGACCGGCGGTAGAGGGGTGGACTCGCCCGGCCTTCTCCGCATCGGGGTGATTCCCCTCTCGACTGGGTCTACTTCCCAGCCCAAACCAGTGCCTCTTGCTGATCTCTCCTCTATCGGCATCCGCCTCCTTCCCTCCTCGGTCACTTTCGTTCGGGTAAGCTGGCATATGGTCTGGCAAATCTGACTCTGGAGCCTGATCCATCGAATGGACAGGCCACCCGCCGGTGTTGGGCCCGCTCATGCGACCGTCGCCCGCCACGATGTGAGTTTCTGATGGCAGAGGTGAAGTTATCGAGTCGGCTCCCTCCCCACCGGCTTCACCATCTGCTCTGTCAATTTTACGTTTGCTCCCTGCTCGTGGACGCTGTATTTTCTTCTTCAATCTGGAGAGCGACTCTCGTATATCCATGTCGGCTGGAGTAGATGGTCGTGGTTGGACTAGATGGGCTAGAGCGGCCGAAAATGGATGGCGCGTCTCAAGCTTGGCGTCTAACGCTCCCCGTTTCCCACCCACCTCCATCTCGACCGCCGTCCCCAGCCAACCACTCTCCAGCTACAGGTGTCTGGCTTGTCCCACGCCGGCGCATAAACAAGGGCGGTGGGATTATCTCCGCTTGTAATACGTCCGAATAAATGGCACTACCCCCGGATCCTTGAGAAGTTGAAATCCCGTGCAGTCCTGGCAGTATATTTGAGGAAAAGCCCCTTCTTCATATGCACCCTGATTACTTACACAGATGAAGTGCCGCGCACATGGCTCGACACCAGGAGAATCATCGATCTGAGGGAGGCAGTCGCGAGCGGCCACTAGTTGACGCGAGATCGCCATCTCGTTGATCGTAACTCCCCGCTCGTCGCACGAGCAGACTGGGATACGGAGTCAGCCGCAAGCGGTAGAGGTAAGCCGCAGCCGATCCCTTGACCGCCCTAATTGACATTCTTCCCCGAGTTCACGAACGAGTTGACAACGACGAAGACGAACGCGATGCTGACCTATAGAAGTCACTGTGGAAATAGCCTGGGTGTGAGTCTATCGAAGAGGTAATCCCTTCGATTATCGTCCTCAGGAAGGAGTAGGGGGATACGATGATTCCGTCACGGGCGATTAGACGGGGGTATAACAGTTGTCGACGCTTGTGGGGACGACTGGCGCACGACAGTGAGAAAATTGGGGAAATACACTCGTGCGTGTCAGAGGAGAACTCACCAGGGGTGAAATTATTGAGATGAGAAGCCAGGGTAGTACCCAGGCAGGTAATCGCTCGACCCTTCCGTAAATAAACCTACCCAGCCCCATTCGGTGTCCGATGCAGCGACGCGCAACCACAACCGTACACATAAGCTGACGTTTCTCTCTCACAGTCTTGGCTGGCTCTACAGAGCACGAGTCACGGCGCCCGTGGCCCGCGGCCCCGGGTACACATCCCAAGCCAAAAAACGCCGACCCCGTTGGGAGTGGTAATTCCAGAGTCTTCGTGAAATTCGACCATCGTCACTCACTGATGGGGAAAAACAAATCCAGGTCAACAAGAAACCAGGTTCACCCTGCGGCGGGAAGAACTGCTGGGAGAAGACAGACCAGTGGAACAACTCCCATCCACCGCTATACCAGACCGCGCATGCCTTACAATAGAATGCAACGATATCTTTGACTTTGGTCACAGGTCTGCCGTCATAGCTGGTCCTACTCTCCTCGGTGGCATTGCTGCCCGAAGATCGATCAAGCATCGTGTGAAATTGGTGGCGGCAACAGATTGTCAGAAGGGATGAAAGCAAGAGATTTGATTCCGCTGTGTCGTGCCACGGTTCGAATATCGGTTGAGGTAACGAAGAGAGAGGATGGATCAACCTTCCCCAGTACACGACGTTTGTATGGCGCGGTGTATTGCATGTCCGTATCGGTGACGCGCCTGGAAAGCATCATCTGCCTGTAGTTTAACGTGCATCAGCTTGGTGTGGTGGAAAGTACGGCACACCCTCGCTCCGGTGATTGGAATACTGAAGACGAACGTACGAGACGATTGCCCACGCGGGTGGATCTGTACCCATCATCTCCCCTCAATCGTGAACGCAGACGACGAAGGGGGTGTGACAATCTTCCGGCTGGGCGGTTAGAAAATGATATTCGATATCGGACAGTCCTTGAGAGTGCTAGGTATGAGGAAAATTCGTGGTTTGAGAGAAAGGGGCGCATAGCACCCCTAAGACGAACATACGTTGCCCAAGTCTGGCTGAAATGGTAACACCGGTCCCAACGACTTGACGCGCTCCACCACCACCACTTCCACTATGCCTCCTGGCCAGGTGGGGTTCAACTGTGCCCTATGCCTCTCAGCATTTCCACTCGCAAAATGCAGACTCCTCCAATGCTGTGAGCGCGTTTCTTTGCCTTCCACCCTCCCTTCCCAATCGTTCTCCAGATCACGGCTTCTGCGAAGCGTGCATATGCGATTGGGTGAAATCGAATCGCGTCGGATGGAAGCAATTCCACTGCCCCACGTGTCGCAAACCCGCAAGCGAATCCAACATGGGTCGTGTTTTTGTCGACACCGTCGTGCTCTACGAAACTACGGAACACCGAACTCGACAGAATCACACGATCAAAGAGCAACTTGGCGAAATACTTTTGTACTCGCTTTTCTCGATTTTCCTCGCCTGTTCTGTAACCTTTCGCTTACTTTTCGACTTTTCTAAGCTATGCCTTCAATTCTTGTAGATTGATCAGTTGTTTGCAGTGGGGTATTCGGGTTTTTTGTCGCAAAACAGATTGGGTGATCGTTGTCGCTGATGATGAGAGAAACTCAACTCGTGATTTCGTCCGAACGATAACCTCGCTTCCAGTGGCGCTTGAGTGGTGAAGACCGTGTTGAGTGTCGTTTGGCCTCGAGGCATACTTTCTAAATCGCGGTACGCCGTGAGGCGGAACAGATTGTGAAACGTGTCATGGAGGTCAGTGTCGTGTCTTTGACATCACATCTGTGTATCTCACACACCACCGAACAGCCACGCAGGGTTTCGTGTGGCAAAATGCATGGACGTCGGGTAACCTGTTTAGTCCATGCTCGTGCCTGACGCTTCTATCTGGTGATGCACGCCAGACGAATGGTCCAACCATCTGGCGAGTGCTATCAAATCATGGCACGTGTAAAATGCTCGCTCTTTCGTCGATAACCTCGCTCACCGGCACCAACAAAGCACGACGCGTATTGTCGTGTGAGGGGGGTGTGATCGCAGGCGAGGGTGCGATTCCAGTGCCTTCTTGAATGCGATGTGACATCGTTTTGACATGGTGACACGTTACCTTGTCAAAACCGGATGTGAACCGTCCAAAACACTGGGTATGACGAAGGAGGGGGGTGTCCCCCCGCTGTGTTAGGACATGACGTTTCTGGACAGATATACCTTCCTACCTCGCGTGTCGGGAGTGTGAAGGGAGTAAGATCCCAAGGAGGGATGGTGGTTCCACCGTCCTTTCAATTGCACGCCGAGCTCGACGAGGGTTGTATTTTCTCCACGATTCTTGATAGCTCCACCGGCGAGCTCGCAGAACCCTGCATTCAGAACCGCTGTGGAAAGGCAGCGGTATTTCCCTCGTGAGTTTCAGTTGAACGAGATCCAGTGGAAGTTCTTCCTATCCTTCCTAGGATTGGCCCCGAGCTAGCATCCACGTTGTACCGAACGGCACGCTCCGATCCGGGTGTTCAACGAGACCTAAAGGGTGTATCCAGAGACCGAGAGGTCCACCCGTCAGTCGTCGGACGCTACGCTGAATACAAACCTTGGTAAAGAGGTTCACCCAGAAAGCAGACCGTCGGCTTCTACCGCGGTTCTCCAAACGATGTCGACGGAAGCACCGACTCTAAAAAGCGAAATCAGCCTTCCGACTATTTATCACTGAACGAGGAAAGATATCTGAATTCATCCCTCCGGAGGCCCGGCGTGCCTCGAAAGACAAATTTCTCTCCCTTTCGGGCTCCCGATGCCTGAATAACTTGGGTACCCAGTGCCGAGTACTGAATGCCGAACACCGAACGGCAGATGGTGCGGCCTGGCCGATGAACCAGGTCGAGTTATGAAATGGCAGATATGGACATGGGACTATCCGAACGTCGCGGGACCAACGCCCAACTCCCGCGATGGATGATTCAGTGATACTGTCATATCCTTCGGCCGCGTCTACCGTAGTCCGTCTACAGGCAGGGGGAGAGGTCGGGTCAGAATCTCGGGGAGGCTCGATCGGGAGTGTTCCGAAAATTCCGATCGTCGGCTCAATCCATTACGCGCAGTGTCCCGCACCTTCGGAGAGGCGAGGAGGGTGGAGTGGCCCAAACCTCGTCCACCCCAGAACGAAAAAAACTCGCAATCTCGTCTCAAACCGCTCTAGCCAAAATAAAAAAACCTATCATAGCGCGATGTGTCACCACTTCCTCGGGCTTCTTCGGGATTTGCATCCCTTTCTAGCCCCAATCTGGGCGCCCAAAATACCAGCATGGGAATAAACGCCCGAAGCATTCTCTACACAGATCCAGCTCTCTCAATCGCTCAATCATCTCTCTTTCAATTCCCATTGTAACCGTAACCGTATCGTTACCGATCTGCCGAATCTGTACCCTTGATCCTATTCATCCTTTCTTCTGCCCCTTGTTTCGATATTCGGGGGGGAGGGGAGGGGGGTCAAGCCTCATTTGCGATCAGGAGGTCCGTGCGAAGCTGTACTTGGCAACCCGCAAGCTGTACCTGCAGTGAGATGCGGACGCGTGCGTGCGTACGTGCGCGTGTTGGGCCACTAACGTGGATGATTGTGTAGTGTGGTCCATTACAGGACGGGGGGCCATGGGTAGAGGGCAAATTCCAGCCGTGAGTTATCTTGGCGCCACGGATGTTGTAAGATTTATGTACGAATCAGAGTTATGATGTGCTCATCCTGCGGTCGCGTGCCTCCAGGGCGTTATGAATTTCTCGTTACACATGCGTTCATGAGATGGGATGGTCAGTCCGACCACTGTCGGTCGAATAGACGGTGGGCCAGCCGCTGCGCGAAACACGCGAAGGGGTTGATGCACATCGCGAGGGCGGAAGGGCTCGGCCGGTCAGAACGGACGGCCGATCGAAAATTGACGCCAGACCGCCCACTCCTCGCGGTAGACCGAAAAACCAAAAAAATTAACCCTAGTGACTTGGTGACTCCCGTGAGATTATTTACTGCATGTACAATATTTACAGTATACTCGTATCTATTATAGGTGATGTATGTGTGGAAAATGAACAAAAGGAATAGGTGATGAATGATTGCTGAATGGCGACGTGTGTGAGGATGAGTTGAATGCAGAGATATAAGTATCCGAAGAAGCCTGAAAGATATCGGCAGGGTCTATGAATTTGGTCCAGAGGTCAAAAGTGAGATAGGCAAGCCCTCCCGAAGACCGATGATGAGTAACAACAATGAGAGCCAATTAGCCGATGCGTACGGATGACAAGAAATACGTGAAAACACATGACAGACAGAGGAGGAGATATGGGCGGGTGACGCGGGGCGGTATCGTATCACGATTCATAGAATGATACAGGGGGCATGTACGGGAGGACGAACGGATCAAATGGCTTGGACCATTGCCGGGGTAACCCCAGCGACCTGAAGAGATGGGCGTCGGTTGATTGTTGTAGCGGTCCTCCTACCGGCCGCCGATGTTTGTTCGTCAGGCTGAGGGGTTGACGAGGATTGAACGGGTTTGTGACGAGCCGCGCTCGCTTGCACTCCCGTCCTTCCTCCGATGTGACCGGCAGGACAGATGGCATTGACGACTGAAGCGAAGATGGTGATGATGCCAGAGGGTGTCTGTAAGGGTTCTGAAGGAGAGAAGAGACACCGGGAAGGGTAACTGTAACCGAAGAGCTTAGTGCGTGCATCTTGTTGTTCCGTGGGGGTGGAATACAGAATGGAGAAAGTTCAAGGCCGGGGTCGAGAGATCGAGGGCGTTTGAGCGAGGGAAGAGGGAGAGAGGGTGGAAGAGCAAGGGACGAAAGGTGTTCGTGGTGGGCCATGACATCTCCTTCTGCGATGGAGAGGTTCCAGTCGAGGATGTCAAGAAGTTCGCGTTCCATTCGGCCGATATCCTCTTTGGAGAAAGTGCCGGACCAGCGAGCCCATCGCGCGTTTTTGATGGTGTAATCTGACACGTACTGGGAGATGGATGCACGGGCGTCAAGGGACTGTCTTCGCCATGCATGGAACTTGAATGACTATTACCTTTGAGGCCAGGACGAGTGCACCAATCAAAATTCTCTCGCATGCCCACCGGTCGTCAGATATTTTGAACTGGGCCCTGGCTCGCTCTAGATACACGAGAGCGACGAGGATGACTGAAATGCCAATTCGTGATCTGTGAACCAGCTCCAGCGTCAACTGGAGCAGTGGGGGAGGTATGGCCAGCGGAGTGGCCAAGAGATGGGGTGCGGGGCGTCCCAGGGCGAAATCCACAGTTTCCATTGTGGTGCGGATGAGATGGTCTGTTGCAAGTTGGGTGGGGTCAGATATTCCGGGGTAGCCGGAGATTGGAGAGGAGCGGAGTGGGCACTAACCAATGACATCCCTGTCAATCTTGCGGGACAGCATTTGGAGAACTTGGGGAGAGGAGGAGGGAGAGAGCATGAAGGAGTCGGAGGGGGAGGAGGAGGATGAGGGGAGTCGCCTGGGAGATTTTTATTCTCTCATCGGGTCGGGGTTTGCTGGCCGTTAGAGACGGGGCGAGATGAGGACGGATGATAACCCGTGTGACTGCGCCACGGCTGGTCACGGCCGACGGAAGCTGCCGACCGGGCCGTGGGGGCACGTGTAGGTCGAAAAATAAAAAATAATCTTATCAACATTCTTCCGTAAATCTCGAGGTTCCGGTTACGTAATATCACGGGTCGTGTGATCAGCAGTGAGTATGTAACGCCCACGGGTTCCCGTACAACTTCCACTTCTTCCAGACCTTGGACTGGATACTTAACCTACTCCTCATTCAGAAAACTTCCACCTCCCCTCTCTCCTCATTCCTCACTATGCCGACTCTCCCAAAGAGTCCCGTTCTCAACGCAATCGCAGAAATTCTGCTTCAGGCTGACCAGGCAACCCGCTCTCAGAACCCCTGCAAGGCTTCACGACTTCAACGGTTCAGCAGCACAATCTCTGTCAATGGTCTCTCTTCACCCCATTCCAACTCCTTCTATTCCTCCTCGTCCGAGAGCATAACCAAACCCCATGCCTGTCCAGTTACGCCCCAAATGGTGAGCCACCCCGCTCCACTTCTTTACTCCGCTTCTCTCTCGTTGACCCATTCCTTGCACACGACATCAGTCCAAGCATGCCAAGGCGCTTCTACTCCAATATCTCGACCAGAACATTTCTCCTACCGCACAGTTTTTTGACGTTCCCCTCCCCGTTGACGACCGGAGTCACGCGCTCGAAGCGTTCCTCGACGCAACCGGTACCACGCTCACGAACGAGTGGTCTCTTGGGGACAAGGTCGCGAACCACCTCCTGTCCGCCATCCGGAATCAGGATCGGCGAAATACCGTATGTGAGGCTGAACTGAAAGCCGAGCTTCATTTCTCTCTCATAGTACGTCACTACCCCTTTCCTCGCTTCATCCGCGCCTCCAGCTGATCACTCCATCGATCTGTCTAGTTATCGATCACCTCGCCTCCCTACTCTCAAATTCGTCACCTCGAACGTGCGAAGCAGTTGTGTAAGAAACGTTGTGGTAAAACGTTCCAACTCTTGGAACGCGCTGAGCAGCACTATGCCAATTCTGTTTCTTTCCCATCTTCTCCGCCCTCTCCCCTCACCCCCGCTACGAGGTTCCATAAACGGCTCCGAAGCCGCGCTTCCTCCAGCTCGCTTTCCTCTAGACACTCTACGGTTTCTTCCGTCTCCTCTAAATCCCTCGCGACTCCCCCCGTTCTGACTTCCAATTCGGATGATTCGACCGACTCGTTGCCTTACGGATCTTTCAGTGTCACACCACCGGCGCGCCAATCACTTAGGTACATCCATTCAAAGTCCGTTAAGCCCAGAGGCATTCCTTTCTTCTGGACCATGCGAAGTTCGAAAGCCGCCCCGCCGACTCCATCTCCGCCGACTGAGCCCGAGGAGGGGTTGCCTACCATATGCCGCACCCTCGTGTTCGAGAACTCGGACCACTACAGGGAATTTATCCCCCCTCGTATGGAGCCCGAGAAAATGGTGAGGGTCCCATCAAGATTCTCATCAACCACGGCTCGTCGTCCATCACCTTCTCGTAAAACGACCCCGGCGACATTGACTCCGGTCACCCGAACCAATTCCAACGCTGGAATGAACTCGATCTTGGCCGAAGTCGAAAAGGCGAGCAAGTTTAGAATGCAATCGACTTGCTCCAAGTGTCTGAGGGAAGGGCTCGACTATCCCAAGTGTCCACGATGCAACGAAACGTGGTGTTCTAGGGATTGTCGGGTTGCGGGTGGAAAACACTCGTGCGGACCGCCGTCTGTCTCTGCTCGTGCTTAAAACTCCCTTCCTCCTCCGCAATACAAACTTTGGGGTTCTCAATCTCTCCTTCACTTCTCCTTTCAAGTTGCTTTGCTGCTCTCGTGGTGTCCCATAGACCTTTCTCTCCAACCCCGTTTGTGGTGATCATATGGTTTTCCTCCCTCTTGATTGTTTGCTATCTTATCGACGGGTTTCAGTTTTTTTACCCGTCGTTACCCCATTCCGCTACCCCCCCCTCCCCCAAAAGATTGCACTCCCCCCCATTTGGTTTCTTAAATTCCTTAGATACTTTATAGTTCTTCTCTTGTTATTGGAACCATATTTGCTGTATAGCTCCAGTTCGTCCACCCTTGTACAACCCAAGTTTCCCTCTCACATTCTATCCCCCTCTTCGCATTCGCGCGTTGCATGGCCTGTACCATTGATTTCCTTCCTCCATTTCCCCACCTCATCTTCCATCCCATCCGTTTGGCAAGACCCTCCACGAGTCGTCTCACAGACGTTTCTACATCTCCACCCCCCACCCTTATCCCTCATCCACACCACCCGAGCGCGGACAAGCTCATTCGTTATGCGTTGCACGTTATCTCCCACACCCGATCCGCAGCCTTACCTCTGTCGGAGGACAGGGCTTCTCCATGATACCTATCACGAACCACAAACGATTCATGCATCATGCACCATGCCTCAAACGACATATCGCCGAGGAACCGACATATGGAAGCCCAACTTCCCTGACTGGGGGCCGAGACCGACTCCGGTACACGTTCACACTTCCGGCACTATGGCGGACCGGATTTCATCACTGCAATATGTGCTCTCCCTCCGAAATTGGTCCTGCACCCGATTCGCGAAATCGCCGGAGGCCTCCCGAGACTCTTTGACGCTCATTGTTCGGCGCCACCCTCCCCCACCCCCTAAAAAAAGAGATGAAAAAACGATCTTCTTGAGTTCCCTGCATCACTGTATCCGAGTACTTCCCGATTAGCGTACGTTGTATTGGAACAGAGCTTCAGTTTGACTTCATTTTCTGCTTGATTGATGATCCTCTCGGTTTGGTGTTCTCGGTGGTCCATAGATGACATTGATGAAAACAGGCGGCGAGCAGGCGTTGGGAGAACGGCAATCGTCGCTACAGGGGGTACTAGTGTGGCACTAGTTATGCAATTACTTTGATGTATCGCAGCCAGCCCCCGAACCATCGACATCTAGCGAACACATTTGCTGAGAGTTTTATTTT
>Ga0307511_10001688_pt1 | contig 23266 bp, 21 predicted proteins | sample 13_EM_MG_FD_200266 | JGI IMG/M metagenome (GOLD analysis project Ga0307511, IMG submission 200266) | Populus trichocarpa ectomycorrhiza microbial communities from riparian zone in the Pacific Northwest, United States - 13_EM | ecosystem: Host-associated > Plants > Roots > Unclassified | place... | reverse complement strand
CAAATAACCCCTCCCCCCATCATCGTCCAGCCCCTCACTCCGTGTGACAAAACCCCCTCCAAATGTAACGTAACGTGTGTGACGTCCAGTGTGACGTTGCTCGTATCCCGTGTATGACGTATTCCTTCAAGTCCCCCTGTCCTGCCTCGGGTGACCCCTATTCCAGTCGTATTTTTCCGTCGAGAAAAACCTCCCACCTAGCCTCATAGCCACAATCTCTTTCGCGGACTTCGTGTATAAGGCGAGATATGGTAGTTCCACCACCAGGACGAGAGCCCGTTACAAGCCTCGCAAATTATCCCCTTGGGCTACATAATCTCACGGGTTCACCACTAACAAACCTAGTCTGTAGCAAGCCCAACAACCAAGCAAGTCATATCAACCTTCGCGTCGTATTATTAGTCTTTCGCCCACCTGCACCCTGCATGCAGCGACACTCATTCGGTATATTGGATTGGTTCTATTCGATTTGCTACCCACTTCGAATCCTTCCATGCCTATCCATAGCATATATACCTCACTGTGCTATACCCCCGTTCATATTCGCACAAGCCAATATTTCACCTGGAAGCTGGTATATAATGGCCGTAGTGTCCCATGAACCTCCACTATCTGTATGTAACCTATACGCAGGGCGCAAGATCTCTTTAGCTGTTGGTGCCCGCCCCTGTACCAACCATCTATCACACATGGCCACGACCCTCAAGCCAGCACTGAGAGATGTTATCGGCACCCTGACGCACCAGCCACAGGTGTTACTTAGTGATATCGATTGTGCGTCTGGTTGGTCATGTCCGATACTGATAACAACCCTAAGGGCAAAGGGCGCGGGCGCGCCCTACTCCTGTCGGCCTTGGCACAGACACATTCGGTGCCCAATCTCGCTCTGCGTCCAGCTGCGCTCTCGCTCTGAAATCACGCCTCTGGTCTTTCTCTCCCTCTGCATTACATCCCCAATCACAGAAACTTGATTACACACAACTACACAGCCTTTAGCAACACACGAAGGCCCCCAAACCACTCTACATACATTCTATATTATAAATATAAAATCCCCTTTCTTCAACATGCCTTCTTTCCCCTCCCTTGGTTCTTGGACCACACGATTGGGAGGCGGACTCCCCCAACTCAAGGCTTCCCTATGTCTTCCATGGGTCATCATGACCACCATTTGTGCTGCTATGCACAACCACATTGAGTGGCTCCAGCTCACGATGAATATCGTGAGTTTGGCCTGTGCCACTCTCACTCTTACGGAGGGCACTACATGCACTGAAGCGGACTTGAGCCGTCTTCCAGGGGCCTACCCCTCTAATACTGAAATGTAAGTGGACTTGAGTCGTCTTCCCAGGGCCACCCCGTGATACTGATATGTGCACCACCACTAGCAGCACGGCCACTAGCGCCACAACCACCACAACCACCACCACAACTACTTCAGCCACCACGGCAAGCCCAGTGCACGGGGCCTGGGCAATATATAACCGGGAGTCAAGGCGGGTACCCTCCTGGGCAACTATCTCCCCGCTCCCAAAGGTAAAGCCGTTCTCTGTTAGTGCCTGGAGAGCTCGGCTTCTCCCCCTCCTCGTGCACTTTCCCGCACACGAAGCCACAACCGCAATATCCCAAGCGGTTGACGTTGGTCAGAACGTCCCGGTGGCTCTCACAACAAGAGCCTCGAAGCCCCCAGGGACCAGCACTCCGCTCCCCTCCCGACCCACTCACACCTGCAAACCTGCCGCTCAGGGCTGGTTCAGTTGCAAAAAACCCGTAAGTGACACCTCTCTTGTTAGCTAACTGCACCTCCAACTCCAAGCAAGATGCAGTTTGTTAACTCATGTGCGTGTGAATAGAGAAACACCAGGCCGGCCCCCACGAGCTCTTCGAGCCGAAACCCCTTCCGCTGGGCTCCGTACGCCCCACAAAAAGCGGCGAGTGCCCCATCTCCAAACGCCCAGACGCCACCAACCCCACCACAACCCCCGGTGCATCTATCAAAGCTGGCCGGTGCTCCTTCTGGTCCGTACCCAGGCCTGAAGAGGCTCAAGATGTTAATGCGCATAGCGCGGAGTCGAAGGGTCCTGGGGAGGGAGAGGAAGGAAAGCTGGCCAGTGGAGATGGATCTAGATTCTGTTGGTACGGGGTTTGTTTTTGTTTCCGAGGATGGGGACAGAATGTCAGACGATTTGGCCATTAGGGCACAAGAAGAGGAGGATATCGACATGGTCGATTGTACCTGGGCAGCAGAGATGGTTTCCCCTCCGGCCCCGATTGTGGTTGCTCCTCCTGCGGCGGTGAAGGGGCTGAAAGATCAGCCAGTCGAGGACCCGTCTTCGAATGAAGACGAGTTTGATGACGACCTTCCTCCGGCGGAGGAGATAGGGCTTCCACCAGTTTGAAAAGGGTAGGCTGGGCTGGGGAGGATTAAGTTGGGGACAGGAAGGAAAGGAAGCGGAGGCGTGGAGGGGTGGGGGCAGGAGGATAAAATGGAGAAAGGAAAGAAAGGAGGTGAAAGAATGGAGGGAAGGATGGTGGGAGGGAAGCTTGGGTGAAAGGGGATGGAAGGGGACCATGGGGAAGGTGGTAAGTGGACGATGTTGTTTTTGCCACTAGAAATATTTGCTTCTATTTACCTTAATCCCATTTTTATCTTTGGTTCTGATTATGACCCGGGAGTCTTCCTCCTCTTTGTGGCAAGTAAAATCATTGTGCGTGATGAATAGCCTTCCATACAAGTCGATAATCAATGGGATCGTGGAAGATGCTCATTACTACTGGTTACCGGTCTCATTCAACCAGACTAACTTGTGTAGACTATCCCCATCCACTACCTATTTATATTAGTCTGGCGTAGAGGATACTCTATACTTAAGTAAGCCCGGAGTTTGAAGCAGATTGGCAGCTGGTCGATCATCTACGCATAACTGAGCAGGGTGTCTATATGTACTTAGGTTTGTTGATTGGGCTAGAAGGAAGTTGCCTTTAAAACACAAAGAATAAATATATATATATATCAGCCAAGCTGGGATTCGAACCCAGATCGCAAACCTCATACCCTAGCGCCCAGATGTACTTACTGAATGCATACTATAGTCTTGTCTCCTATGCGTCTTCCTATTCCACCAGTACTGGCACTGGTACGGGGAAAGGTGTGACGTGTTATTATGTGGTTGGTGGAACCCGCGAGCCCGTGTTTGGTATTGGGAATACATACAACAACGTAGTAAGTACTTGTACGCACAATCACATATAGTCTTATTCGCCTCGCTACATATATTGTACTACATACATACTAACGTATACTGGGAATGCTTGTCATTGTAATTTGCAGGTTGCCTGCAGGACACATAGCTGGCTATGCCCCGGGGGCGGGGGGGGGTTAACTTCAACCCAAGGCACATTCCACGACAGCCGCCCCACTGATCGATCGACCGCTCAGCACTTCAAGCACCTAACCACCTTTTAGGCATACGTGTCCAGATTACAGAATTGAATTCGGGGAAAAGTAACAGGTATGCACTTCCCAACTCTTCAATAACACAACACAAATCATTCATTCACGCAATTACGAATACTGATTTTTTTTTTTTGGGGGGGGGGTGTACAGTAGATGAAAAAGCAAATAATTTCAGCTATTTTTTTAAAAAAAACTCGCACATGCGCGGGTTTCTAGACTTTTCAGTCCCCCCCAGAGTTGCCTAGACATGTATCGCGTTTTTACCCCGAATGGTTTCCCTTGACACGGGTTGGTTGCACAACGCCCCCTCCTCCTCCTGCTATATGAGAGGCAACCTCTCAATAGCCGAGCCGAGCCGCGGTATGACGAGATAAGTGATTGTGGGGTGGTTTGGGGGGGGGGGGGGGGGGGGGTCGCATAGATATACGAGACTCTTGTGTTCTTGTACTTCACGAAGTGCGGAGACTGGCAGACGGAAGTATGTACTTCCCTTGCTCGAGCACTTCAAGGGACATACATAGTTACCCAGGTATCTTGGTGCCAACGGCGGGGTTCCCCGGAATAGATACAATTCTCAGAGATGTTTGGTCCTTACCTACCTTGTGGAAATATGGAATGGAATGGAGAGAAGGCTGAAGGATTTAAATGGAAAACGTCAACTGGCTTTTGCCGTCATGGATAGTACGAGAGGGAAGGTCGGCTCCGCACGAAGAAGCAGAAGCCTGGGTAGATACAGAGCACATATAGTTATGCCCCTCAGTGATTGTCCTCCTGATAGTAGGCCGAATAACTAATGTCCAAGTTGACAGAACGAATCTCGTTTCTTCAATCTAGAGAAATGCTCCGCCGATAAACATACAAATGTGCACAATTATGTAGCCTACTTTATAATTAGGCAGGCACAATACACATCGACATGAATTCAAAATACATTCCTACTTCAATGTACGTTGCCCACCATCACCTTACCATCGCAACCAATCGGCTTCACGAAAATAAAGTTTGGCACCCGCATATGCGAATGCATTCCATAACAAATCCCTCGTCACCGCAATAACCAACCAGAATATCCCATTGCATACACACACCATCACAAACACCGTACACAGCATGATATATAACACCAACAAAACGTCGCTCGCAGAGATCATCTCCCCAAATCACCCATGCGTCGCCTTTATACATATATATTTTCGAGTTGCACCGCAGCTGTGCTCGCGATAGCACGCAGTTTGCAACAAACCGTAGTACGACTGACCGAGTGAGGTGAGATGAGCGGTGATACAGAGGGAATGAAACGGGGATTTAACCACGGGGTCTGGCATTCCATTCTCATGGAAATCTCACTCCCTTAGAACTTCGTATAGAAGGGAGAACGAATAGAAAATCGATAAGGAGCACACACCCGAGGGCAATATATACCTGCAACAGATTACGAACTCCACAGGGTATCCTAGGCATCTTCTGGCAATACGAACTTCTTTCTCCCCTTGAGGCTCAGGAAGACTAGACCCACGCCGTCTCGTTTCCCCGTCGGAGGAGCCATTCTTCGACCTCATCCTCTCTCAGAAAGACCCATCCCCCGTCCTCACAGCTAGCTCCCCCATGCGGGCTTGCCAACGCACACGGCACCAGTCACTCGTTGGGTACGACACACGTTCGTGGATCACACCGCGAACCAACATCTTCCGAAGGACGAAGGGCCATCTGCAGGGTTATCAACCGCCCTGAAAAAGAGGTAATTTGGACCTCCTTGACTCTTCTTTGTGGGGTTCGCCCAGAACCTCACCAAACACATCTTAGACTCCCCTTCCAACTATTCTATATATAGCATCCATGGCTACTTCGAAGGGGGCCAACTCGACTCCTCTGTTTGGAGAGGATGTGTGGATGCGTCTCTTGGGAAGGAAGAGGAGCCGGGACGAGTACGAGGGGGAGGACGAGCAAGCGGAGGAGGTTTCGGCGGAGGAGCTTTTGGAGGTGGGGGTTTTCGAGCAGGCGGAGAAGAAGAGGGAGGAGGCAGAGGGGGTTGGGGGGGAGGCCATCCAGGTCAAAGAGCCTTGGGTGGTCAAGGGGGAAACGTGGCTGCAGGCGGTAAAGCTAGAGAAGCAGGTAAGCAGCCACTAAAAACCCAACCGTGAATTGCCCATGTTCTGTATTCAGCATTAACATTTGTTTTACTATGATAGCGCCGCTGGTATCTCCCTCCCTCGCGCCCGGTAAACCCCTCACCAGCGCCGTTATTCATCTTCCCGGCACCACCCACCACCAGCCCTTTCGCTGACCAGGAGGACTCCGAACCCTGGAACGGTAACCTCTCCGCCCCGGCCTTTTCATGGTCGGCCGAGGACTTCCTACCTACCGCTGCTGGTCCCACCAACAGTGATGCCCCCCAATACCACTTTGGTGGGTACATCCAAGACCACCAGGGCTTGGGTATATATGATCCGTATATAACATACGGAACGGACCCGTTCCCCACCTTCTCGCCCAGTGCAACAGCTGAGGCACTCTTTCCCCCAGCCTGCAGTTACGGCCTCATCTACAACCCTGCACCTCTCGTTCCGGCGATGGACTCCTCGGCCGAAGTAGCCTTGGACGCGCTGGCGCCCACCTCCCAAGTAGCGCCATCAGATCTCGGCTACTTCGACGAGGACCTGTTCGACCGCGCCTTGAGGAGTGCGGCGAGGGAAACCGAGGTGGTTGCTGGCGGTATTTCGGTGGGGGAGGAAGTTCCGGCTGAGGGAGGTCCCGCCCTTGTCCCTGAACTCACCCCTATACAAGCCCTCTCCCCACTCCCTACCTCTCGTGACATCACCGCTTCCCCCACTTCTGCCTCCACTCCCAGGCCTACACTAGTTTCGCAGGAGGAGAGCCTCAAGAGGAAACGCATTTGGGGGAAATATGAGGAGGGCGAAGACTGGTTTGTCGCTAGCCAACGCAAGTTAATCAGAAGGGCGCAACAACACCAGGAGTTCAAGGAGATGAGGGAGGGAAAGGTGAGACAAGTGGCAGAGATTGTTGGGGGGGAGATCACCGCCTCGTTGGCAGAGGCGAGGGCGAAGGCGGAGGAACAGACGAGGCTTGTGGCGGAGCTCCGCAGCCTCCTAATGGAGCAAAGGAGGTTGGTGGAGGAGTTGAGGCGTATGGTGGGGGAGAAGAAAAAAACCTCCTCTCCTTTCCTGGTTGTTGTTGATTCGGTGTAGCTGAGAGCATCGGAGACGACTAGTACCGAAATTACGCCCGCCGTCTCCCCTGACGGGAAAAAGCGCACCCGAGTTGCGGAATTGGAGGTACTAGCGGTAGCTGAGAACGAGGTTGAGAACTCCCGCCGTTTGCTGGTGGAGTTGGGGAATACGGAGGACTGGGGAAGTGGTCTGTTCTTGGTGGGTGAGAAGGAGGTTGGTGGTGGGGCTTCCACGAAGACACCTCCTCGAGGTAATTCTGTTCCCCTGGCCTCTGTCCCAGAGGCGCCCTCAGCACCAACGCCGTCGGCCTCTACACATGCGACAGTAAGTATCGAGGAGGCGGGGGAGGTGGACAACGAGGAGCTGGGGGAGGAGGAGGGTAATGGGGAGGAGAAGGAGCTGGAGGACCCGGGGGTATGTGTTACTCAATCTTGTTTGATGTTCACAGAACAAGAGGAAGCAGCTAACATAGCCTTTGATACTCAGTCCCAGTCCCGAGCCCAACGTGTACAAACGGGCCAGGAGCAGTACGTCATGCTATGGGTTTGCTTTGTCACAACAAATCGAGTTTAGACTTCTTTTATAGTTCCGGTATTGCCGTTAATAAATCGAATTCATTCTATTGAATTCAGTTGAGAACGGGTGCGAGTGAAATATAGCGGAAAACACCCAGTCCTCGAAAGCTACCGGAGGGGCCTGTGCTTTGATGCGACAAGATATGAAAAACCTGGGTAGCCATATTCAACTGGGATACACCCGGACTAAGTACCACAAGTAAGGTTGCTGCAAGCCTAATGAGCTGCAGAACGGAAATTCAAACTCTCGATATTGATCACCAAGTAGGTTATCCGTAGCCGGCGGATGGTAAAACAGCCTTTTTCAATTTCATTAAAGTATCCATTGAGGGAAGAGTCCCTTTTCCAAGGGCTCTTGTATCACTATGAAGTATGTAGAAAAAAAGAAATAGCAAAGATAGCAAAGAAAATCCCCCCCATAAGCGTGAGTAAAAAGAGGAAGAGATCAGAAGTAAATATGAAGGAAATCCGGAGCTTAAGCCTAGTATCAATGTAAATTTCGAAAATTTGGAAATTTCAAACCTAGAACCGATTGTTTCTCATGCACTTGTGAACCTTTTCCCTATTTAAACCGCGATTCACACCCTGGCTCCTTTCTCCGGTAATCCTATTCCTCGACCTCATTCAAGTTCACATCCCCAGTTTAAAACCTCGCCACCCACTACCTCACATCACTGGTCGCCTCCCCATTATCATCCACCACAGCAGTTGCCCCTCATTGCTCAAAAGTTCTAACAGTAGCGGTCCCATAGCGACTCAAAGCGCCCGTCCCACGCCCCGCACTGCCAGCCCGAGATCTTGTTCTTCCCATTCCCTGGCTGCTCTCTGTCCCCGCAGCCCTCGATTTTGGACGAGCGGTCATAGACGTTGTCGCATTCCCGGAGACTTGCTTAGCAGCTGGTTTAATTATGAATGCAGCGCGAGCAGCACTAGCGGCAGTAGGTTGCGCTGCGACAAATCCCCATGGACCGGTAGTAGCTTTGGCAGGACTGTTGCTACGCTTAGCTGGGCTACCTGCCATCGCAGGCTCCTTGTTCTTGACAGGAGAGTTAGAGCGAGCCTTGACTGGGCTTGGAGGTCTTCCTTTTGCCAAACTCGCAGCGGTACCAAACTCCCATCGATGTCTAACGCCAGTAGTCTCGGTTGCTCCGGCGTTACTCAAGGCCTGGGAGCTCTTGGTGGGAGCTGGAGGTCCACGAGACTCCAATTTCGACGTAAGACTCGTGGATGAAGCAGCTGGTGGACGTATAGTACCAGTGCCAGATTTGGAGGCCACGGAAGATGATGCGGTATTTGCTGGAAAACAAGCACCGAAAAAGTCGGCCTTTCTGCGACGGGTTGCATGCTGAGAGATGTTGCTTGGATTGATTACGAGTTTGGTTGCAGCTGTTGGTTTGGGCGGTGGAGTAGGAAGCACCATGCGTAGGGTAGGCTCTGAATCAATAACCCCTGGACTCAAGAGAGCCCCCGGAATTGGGTTTGATGGGTTCTTAGTACTGACATACGTCTTGCCAGCCTCGAGCTGAGTCTTTGTAAGGACATTCTGTCCGAAAGGGACGCTGTCTGCGGTGTCAGTTCGTCGTGTGCCAACTCTCCCGCCAACGTGGGTAACGCTCCAGTTGTTATTTGTCACTCCCTTCGGCTGTGGTATGGTATCTGGGTCAGACCCACAGTCGTTTTTCTTTTTGGTTGCAACGGGAGTGCTGCACTTAGGACTGAGCTGCAACTGGCTTGCACCGGGGCTAGTAGTAAGATGCTTAAGCCTCGGATCTGGTGCTTCACCGGCAAAGTTATTCCATGCCATCATTCCCGTGCCGTCCCCGATGGTTCCTTGTGTGTTCCTTTTTGGAGGCAGGAAGGGGGTTGTCGAGCTCGAGAGACGTAACTCCGCAGAGCGTCCCTTTGGAGTTGGTGTTTGAGCGGCAGGGAGTTGGGTCATTCGTTGGGACGACAAGGGTTTCTTGAGCATATCCGTGACAATCTTTGATAGGGTAATAGACATAGCCCCGTCGACCGCATCCTCTAATCCAGCATTGTTGTCAAGTGAGGACTCGGGCCTAGGAAATACGTTATTAGCAGTCGGTATACCGGTGGTAGGTGTAGCAGCATACCTTTCGCGTCCCTTTCTCGCTTGGACACCCACCAGCCCGCTGTCAATTTCAGCACCTGCTTTGGGTGTTCTGTTGCCTGGGCTGATATCCGACCAACCACTGTTGGAGGAGCTACTACGCTCGTCATTCTCAGGTGTGAGCGTACCAGGTGAGGTAAGTCTCAAATTCCCGTCTGCATCATATCCTGGTAACCCGAGCCACCCTTTCTTGGTAAATCCGGTCATGCGGATTACAATCACCGCTTCCAGGTGTGACATCAGACCCGATGCACAAGCAACATCGTTGACCACAACACGACGGCGGAGGGAATCAAGTGACCATCTACCATATCCACTCTGTTGGAATCTCACCAATTCTCCAACGATGTCAGCAAATTGCTTGTCAGCTATATCTATAAACTCTGGTGGGAAGAGTATGCCGTCGCTCCCAGTGGTTAGTGGAACGAGGAGTGCGAGTTCATCTTGAGCACCTTCCAAAAGAATGTTGAAATCGTTGACAAAAGTAAGATTCTGCCCTGCAGCGATCCTGGCTGCAAATTCCTGAGTAATTGGAAATGAAACTTTGCGAGTTTTCGGGGTAATATCGTTGCCTCTGGCATCCTGTTTATATGAAAAGGTACGCCAGATGATGAGCTCGTAGTGAGGGAGGTCTTCAGGGAGAGGGTCAGGCACGCAAACAGCGCCGGCTGCACCTTCGGTATCCCCGCAGGACGTTGAACCCCCGAAGTCAGATGTTGACCGAGCCATGCTAGACGAAAACGGGGATGGATACTCAGTATGCACGGAGAAGTCCGTACAACTCCAAGAATAAGGTGATGCTTGTAAACCGGTCTGTTGGGTGTTGCTTACCCCGATTTCCTGCGACAAATTGTGTTTGGAGATATTGATGACAGTTAGTGGCTCTCGGTTGAAACCGTCAGAAGTCTTAGCAGCAGTCTGCTGGATGTTGGTTGCTCTTGCTCTCCAGAAGGCAGCGAGCTTTGAAGTAATCTTGGTTGTAGGATGAGGCTCCTGGATGGCACTTTTGCAAGTAGGGGGAATAGCTTCTTGAGTGTTGTGTGGGTTCGGTTTCGAGGGTGAACCCTGCTTTGGGGCCTTTGTGGCAGTATGAGTTGGTTTGACGGGACTCTTGAAATTGGTATAAGCAGCCTCCTGAGAGTTGTATGTTTCCGGTTTCCCCAGTAAACCGTACTTGGAGGTCCTAAAGACCGTCTGAGGTTCTTTGCCGAGGCTCTTGGAAATGGTAGAGGTAAAAGAGTGGCCTGTCTTGGGAGAAGGGGTAGCAGGTGGAGCCCGAGTAGTGGCCTTGGCTGGAGACAGGAGTGCCTTCTCCTCGTCCGTCAACGTTCGAACGTTCTTGCCTCGCGATTTTTTACCCAATTCTTCCGCTATCTCCCAGTCGGTCTTCCACTCTGGCTTCCCCTTAAGCCAGGGGACTTCGTTAATCTTTCGTTCTGGGAGGGGTTTTATATGCAACCCCCTTGCCCTGTCTTTTAAGGCTTGTTCCCGCTCGCTGAACGTTCTCCCAGTAAATTCCGAGTTGTAGACTCGTTTTGTGGGGGAAACAGGTGTCTGCTGACGGAAAAAGTCTCGTTTTTCTGGGGATAGACTACGTAGTCCTGGTTTAGGGACATTGATCGTGTCTCTATCTATGCCCGCCGAGCCATTCGCTCGCACCGTAGGAGCAGCTGCCGAGCTGGTTGATGCCGAGCCTGTAGAAGTCATCTTAGTATGCCGAGAGGGAGTATCTTGCGCAGACCTTGTATTCGCCTCTATTGGGCAGGAAGAGATGGGATGAGATGCAGTTGATGATTGTTTGTTGTTTTGCGAATATGTTTGTTTGTTTCTGTCAGTGACTTATGAGGAGGCAGACACGTACGAGCAAACAGTTATAAGAGGGATTCTAGTCACGTGGGATTCAGACTAGTTGGATTTATTACTGCTACTGCTGTTTCTGGAGGGCAACTGCCAAATTTGAAATTCGTGGGTAGAACCTTGGTAGATGATTGGACTATGCATCTCCAGCAAAATATGGAATCATCATTGAGGTATGCGACTGAGGCATCAAATAATTCACAATATATAATGGAGAAATAGCTAGATAGTCCTAATGATTAAGTATTAATTAGGTACAGCCCCTAGGAAGTGACACCCTTTTCCTCTATGGCCATAGATTGAAGTCCTCCTACGCAGCACTAAATTAGATAATTGTCATCAAGCAAGTCTTCTCTCATATAGTATACGAATATACTCTCTATTATCTCGCGAACGAGACAAGCGCTGAAGAACGATTTCTTCAACAATAAGAACTAGATCTATAATTAATAGTGAAAAGGAAAGTCTGATAGCTAAATTGATAGCCGGTTTGAGGGCACTTTCGTACATTAATAGAAGCCGGAGGAACGAGAAATGGTTGTTCCTCACTCTCTGATATATTTCGGTTACCATAAATGAACATGACGTGCAGTTTTAGTTTGTTTATAGTAGAGACTTTTCGACAGACTTTTGTCTGATACCAGTTGTTGAATCCGTAGGAAGTACTCTCACGTGCGACGATATCACGGAGGCTACAGGAACCCAGGAATGGACAATTGGGATCTGCGGGATAAAACCGGGGGTCCTAATATGGCTAATTGGAAGATTTTGCGAAAGTGGGGAATTCGCTGAATATTGGGGAGACAGCACTAGGACCATGGCATCAAGACTATAGCGATACTTGGATAGCTCTACCATTGAATATAATATCTCTCACACAATTACTTCGCCCGTAACCTCGTAATCTTACAGACTATCCTTGGAATTTGAATGTACATACCCTTTCTTTTGGACACCCTCAATATTATTGTGTAGACACAGCATTCAACTCTCTAGGTTGTCAGTCATTTTTTCTCTCAATCATCGTCCCTCATTGTTGGGTCTCCCTCCCTATTATCCCCACCCCCAGTTTTCCTCCTGATTACTTCCATCACTGATGTATTCTGTCTTTTCAATGTATCCTAGCATCTGTCTCACAATATCCCCATCATCGTTCATGTTTTCCTCACCGGATTTATCTTTTCCATCTTATTCATCTGCTCCCAAGTATATCCCAACTTTCCAAACTCTTATAAGTTTTCTCCTTCCTCCTGCATTTTGACAATTAAAAAGTACATGCTCGTAAACTAATTGATTTGTGTTTTGTTTGTATAATGGGATTTTGAAGCATGTATAACATCGCAACCCAGTAACTAGACTGGTGGAAAATAGATAGTGCTACCATTGCTGCTTAATAGAATGGCTTATCCGATCTGACTAGCTCTACTTCACGTGAGCTGCCACACAAAGTTGGTCTCAAGACCCTGGTCCGATTGGCCGCTCCAGACAATTGCAGTACTGTATATGCCCCTTGGCAGTTCCCTGCAGCTCTTGACGGCGAAACAGAATCATCAGGACTCATAAAGACCCATCATCACCCAAACTATACTATCACTTGCCATGCCCTATTAGCGTCAGCTCAGCAGCTGCAAGAAACCTACGGGCAATTACAGCCAGTTCCGTCAATATCAGTGAAAATGGTCAAAGAGCCTCAGGCAGTGGAAAGGAATCCTGACTGAACTTGCCATTAAACTCCAATCTCAAAAGGTCATTAGCTCTTCTACTCGTCTCGTCTCGCCAGTCTCAGTCACTGGGACGGAGTGGGAAGAATAGTGCTCATAATCAGCTTCCCCTTGCATGAGTTAGTAAGTAACTCTCTCAGTCACTGGGACGGAGTGGGAAGAATAGTGCTCATAATCAGCTTCCCCTTGCATGAGTTAGTAAGTAACTCTGGAGCTCTATCTCGAGAATTACCCTATGCAGGGCCATTGATTTGGATAGACCAATAATATCGCCAACGATATGACATCATCGCTATGGCCATGTTGTCGCCGTGACAGCTACACCAATCATTCAATAGAACTGGGAGTCCTGCTGAAGGACGTAACAGGCAGTATACCGATTAGAAGGGGTCTAGACTCACCAGACTGGAGAAGCGGGGGAGCAGGACAGAGAGATATGGTGCCATCGAGGCCTTTTTTCAGTTCTTATACAACCAGGTCTCCTAGAGTTTTATTCATTCAGTTTGTTGGAGACCATTGCTACCCGTGCATAGATGTTAATATTTCCTGGGCGGTCAGATTAACTTGGCCCCCTTGAATCCACTCGGATTTCCCAGTGGCCCCCAACCGGGGCCGGACATAAGTACAGAATGTTTTAAAAAAAAAATTAAAAAATCATTAGAAGGGATTTCTGGGGAAACTGAGGGACCACTGGAGAATGAATAAAAACCCATGCTAAATAATGCCGAGTTAGATACGTTGGATGTTGAGTTAGATGGAGAGGAATTGTTGGGTGAGCTGAAACCAAATAGAGGGTATGCCAGGCAGGTTTTAATCTACTTGATTGACCCATTTCCGGGGAGACCCAGACAATAGTTTGTGATTTCTGAAGTATCCATACCCAGGGAGGATAACCGGAGGCACACCAGCAAGAGGGGCTATTGAGAAGCTCATAGTCGTCAGGTTCTCAAGAGAAATTTTAGTCAGGGCAATGTTTCTAGTATTGATCATCGAGGGAGCGATCACTCTCGTGGCATTGATATCGAGATTTAAGGAAGGATCATGGGGTACTATCGGGGGATAGGACTCGAAATATTCAGGGGAATTATTGGGGTATCGATCAGGGATCAGTTGGGAGGTTGTCTTGGGTGCTCATCTTGGGCGGTGGGCTGTTCACTGAAGAGTGGATATTGAAGTGTTGATGTTGATGAAATGAATATTGACTTATCTTAGGAACCAGTTTGGTGTTATGAAGATGACAATGAAAGGATAGTGTATGCAGGTAAAGCTGTAGGATGATGGGGAGAGGGATGTGGGAGGAAGGAAAGAAAAGCAATGAAGACAAGAAGGTTATCTCAAACATATAACCCCAACAACATCTTTATGACAGCCAGATGTTAAATTTGATATCACATATTTCGAGATTTGTGTGTGGACATATGTATGTAGGTATGTATTATTTATTAGCATAGTTTTTTTTTAAAACCCACATCTCACGAGGCTATACTGTTAATTCCTATATTTCTTTCCTACTCTTTCTTAAATCTTTCACAGCTATTCTCCACCAGTACAGGCCTACAAAATCTACCATGTTACTTGGTCTCATGCTATAACATATAGTAAATATTTAGATTCGCTTTCCGTCAAGTCATCGGTTAGTTGTAGATAGATAACAAACGACGGAATAAACTACTTACTTCGTCATACAAAACGTAATCTTTCAGAAGATGCACTACTTACTAAACCAACCCAAAGCATTCTTCGAGGATCTAGGTACGGTACGAAACTAACTCTAACACGGGGATCACTTGCCTTCATGAGCAAACGTTCAAGTCCTATGAAACGACACAAATGCCAATACCTACGCAGGTGGGGCTTAAAAAGGCAAGTGACTGACTTGCTCTAGTAAGCTCGCTGGGAATGGTTAGGTGACCATGCGGGTATCCCCCGGGAGTCGTGGATTTTTTTTGTCCGTATTCGTCCGTCAGGTTGCGCGTATTGTGAATCACCTGATATACGACTCTAAATCTAAACCCCCCTTAAAAACTAGTGACTGCCCAGTTACATTACCAAGATCCTCAGAACAGCCCACACTTACGCTGAAGTGTATCTGCAAGTAGTGTTCGAGATATTGATTCTCTCAAACCTGAAATTGCCGGTTTTAGGGGATACGGGATCAGGAGTGAGTGAATCAAAGGTTGATATATCCCCCCATTTTTTTAAGAGTTCCTCCAAACCAGGTACTGTTTTCACTAGACTTCTATCCAATCTTCTTATAGAAACAGACATTTTTATTTAGAGTAAGGGTCGTCAAACACAAATACCCTACAGCACTCCAGCATCTCCGCTTTTCCGATGCCATAAGCCTTCCCGTTGGGTACGGGTGGTTGGGTATCCGTATAATTCTGGCAAGCAACCTATGGTGCAAGATTCAACTACCAATCAGCTCAGCCACAGTAAAAATCAATTGTTCAAAAAAAAAAAGTAATATTCAAGGAGTTAGGAAAAGGTATCAGCAGTGCAAATCTTGGGCGCACGATATGCAAATGTAGCCAAGTATGTAAAAAGAGAACCAACTTCAAACACATGTATCTTCAATCCAAACTAGAAACATTTGTTGAAAAAATGTGACACATTTCAACCTAAATCCCTCTTCCATAAATTCCCTCCTAAAATTTTTGTATTTCCCCCCAACTTCTTGTCCCTAGCTAATCCTCCACCCTTTTTACCTCATTGACTCACTCTGCCCCCGACTACCTCCAACATACCCGCATACCCACACACCCCACACACCTAACCACTTTAATGGAATACCTCATCGATCTGCATCCACCCTAACTACCTAATTCGACTTCCCCTCATGTCTCAAACTTGAAATATTTCCTCTTCCCACCCCTACAGTCGTCCCTGATGGGACCCTCTCCCTTATACGATTGCCAGCCTGGCCAGTGGCGCCCTCGACCCTAGATTTAGGGCGCGGCCCTGTAGTCCTCAACGCACGGAAGCTCACAGTTCTGGCAAGATTGTCTGCAGTAGCGATAGGTTGCCCAAGTGCAGATGATCTCTTGACTGGGCTGTCAGCGCGCGTGATGGGATTATTCGCTAGGAGTTTGACAGGGCTCGCAGGTCTCTCTTTTCTAAGACTGGCAGCAGTGCTTTCTTCCCATCGACGGCGAACAACGGTGGTGTCACCAGCGGCCGCCTGTACAAGGTCTTGAAGGCTCTTGGTTGGGGGCGGAAGCGTTTTACCCTGTGGTTTTGTGGTTGCGAGGGCCCCATCTGCAGGTGCCTGCAAGCGTGATGCAAACGTCCCAGACTTGGAACTTGGCAACGTGCCACTGGGTTTGCGAGCAAAGCCCGCCCTAAAGACGCCAGCCTGGCTCCTTTGAGGCTTGGTATTCTTCGTGTCCACATCCGTCGTGGTAGTAGCTAGGGGAGCGAGAATCTTCGGCGGTGGGGTAGGAATAACCATGCGGAGCGTAGACTCCTGTTCCAAAAGCCCAGGGCTCAAGAGAGTTCCAGGCAATGGGTTTGATGGGTTCCGGGTACTTATGTAAGTTTTGCCAGCCTCAAATTGTCCCTTCACAAGAACATCACGTCGGAGAGTTCCCTGCGCTTTGGCTTTGTGACCACCATCATCTGTGGTTGCAGTTGCAGTATCTTTAGCCTCTGTTGTAGGCGGCTTTGGTTTTGGTGTTGCATCGGAGTCAGAAGAGCTGGTGTTGTCACCAAACGGTACTACGGTAGAAGAATTCGTCCTTGGATAGTAGCCTAACTTGCTTGCTGGGTTGAAGGGGGTATTATTTGTGTGAGCAGCAAGGACGCTCGGATCGTGTCCATGATGACGCGCTGGAGTTGGTGCAAGGAATGGTGTGGTCGATGTGGAGAGACGAATTCCAGAGAGGCCAAGACGTGCATTGACTTGAGTTATACCAATGGTACGGGATTCCATGGGAACAATTGGGGGCATCTTCCCGTTTTTGGGAGCAACTTGGACACTCTTGGTGTTGATCATTGACATTTCTTCGTCTCCAGTCTCTTCCTCGCCACCTGCCAAATCTGGGCTCGAAGAACGCTGCTCGACAGGTATAGTTGCGGAGATCCTTTTGGGTGGGCTAAGACTAGTCATAGCAACCCCTTTGGAGGCCATGCTGGGTATAGGAGCTGTCACAGTTGGGAAGCTTGTGGTTGCCGCGAGCGGGTGCTGAAGAATTGCCGATGTGGGACTCCTGCCATTTTCCTTCTTCGTAGACTTCAGGGTTGTCGCAGAACCATCAGTCAACATTGTGGTCGAGGATGGCAGGTACCAGCGTGGTGTCCCGGCATGTACTGCTTTTTTAGCTTCAGAGATTCCCGAGCGAGAAATTGGTTTGAGATTCCCGTCCGCGTCAAAGCCCGGCAGTCCAACCCATCCGTCACCACAGGCTTCCAAGGTAATCACCACCAAGGCTTCCAAACAGGGACCCAAGGAGGCCAGTCGCCCTGCTTCGGAGATGACCACACGCCTCATCATGCCATCAATGGACCATCTGCCATATCCCTGGACTTGATATGAGATAATCTCATCAATGATGTCCGCAAACTGTTGCTCAGCCAAGTCAAGGAACTCTGGTGGAAAGGAGGTACCATCGGGTTGAACAGTAGCTTGGATAGTGAATGACGGATCACTGGTGACCGGAATTCCTGTTCTTTGGGTAGAAATGAACTGATTCAAGGCACTGATGAAGTCGGCTTTTTGACCATCAACGAGCCTTCGTGCAAGATTCTTGGTGATAGGGAAGGAACACTTCCGTGTCTGTTCCGGAACTTCTCGACCGCTGTGACCATTTCTGGCGGGGAATGTACGCCAAATGATCATTTCGTAGCGTGGAATGCTAGCTGGGCCAGCGGAACTGGTGGATGAATCAGGGTCAGGCCCCATTGCTGGCTGAATATGCGCTGGGGGTGCTTTACCCTCAACCACAGGGGTGGGAGAGTCTGGAATGGTAGTAGTCTGCTTTGCTGAAACTGTTTTATTTCCCAGCCTGACATTGATGTCAACTTCGTCGAGCTCAAGTCCCTCTCTGGACTTGGATGCACCCTTTTTCCAAGGTACCTCGGCCAGTGTCCTGGTGGGGAGTGGGGGAACCTCTTTACCCTTAGCCTTTAGTTCAACAGCCCTTTCCCTCTCGCTAAAGGTTCGTCCGGTAAAGTCCGAGTTGATAACCCCCTTGGAAGGAGACTGTTGTAGTGGGGTAGAGAACAGATTCCGATTCAGCGGGTGGTGAGTGAGATCGGACCTCAGGCTCTTCACGGGAGATTGGCTTCTGCCTCTGATACGCGGGATCTCAGTCGCAACCATACCCAAAGTGTCTCCTCTGCCTCTACCGGTAACGGCCGCTAGAGCAACAGCAAAACTAGTCGTGTCCGAGCCCGTCGAGGAATCGTGGGTGGGCATGACTGGAACAGAGTTCATATTCCCTTTCATAGGGCTGGCGGATATAGGACGCATTGCCTGTATGTTTTTACTTCATTCTGTCAGTACGTGGAGAAGGCGAGGCCAAGGGCAGGGGATGGTGGGACTTACTGTACCTGTGACAAACGGATATCCGTTGTGTTTCGTGTATCAACTCAGTAACCGTAGATTGAACGAAGCTGGGGATGTGTTTCGTTCAAGCGAGGAACTAGGACTAAGTAGCAGTACAAGGGCAAGTAGATGTTGTTTTGGTGGTCAGTTGTTTTGGTGATCACGAGACCCTAGGCATCGGTCGACTAATACCTAGGTACTACGAAAGTACACAAACACAAAACTTATGTAAGCCATGTATAGCGTCTACAGAAAACCTAGTATAGCGGGTCGGCATGGCCCTGGGGATGAATATTTCTGAAGACTTGTTCCTCGGAAAATATAGGTACCCAGTGTTGGTTAATGAGTTTCAAAAAAAAAAAGAGAAAAAAAAGATAAAAGAAAAATAGGTGCCCGGGGCGCCGGCGCTGCGATCTCTCATTTCAGGGAAACACTCCATCGCCATTCCTTGAATACTTCAGGGAACTACAGCCTCTGACACCCCAGACTGCAACCCCTATATGTCAATTCGACACTTGAAGCTCACTTCCAGAAATACGCACGGCAGGTCAAAGCATCGCCACAGGGATTACCGGAGGTGATCCTGATAGTGTCCGATCGGAGGGGGATGGCTCTCCGGGGTGCTAGACTTGCCTGAGTAGATATATATACCCAGCAAGATTACGGGAGGCGTGTGGTAAGTTTGCACTCTATATGTGTCACTCATAGCCCTCCTAACCCTGTTCTCTCAACATATTCCCCCAAAACCCCGTTATCCAACTACATATCTCGCCATTGCCTGCTCGCTCTGAAAAAATACTCTACATATATTACCTCCCCCCCAGACCTAAACCTATTCGGCCCAGAAACGGCTGGGGTATGCCTGGAGCCGGTTGAGCGGTTACCGGTATTGACTGGAAACACTGTGACTCCCGTTACCAATGAACTACAGCAGGTAGGCCTCCAGGCCTGCTGTATCGGTTGTTAATAATGATAGATATGCATGTCTTCCTGGTAAGCACCGAATGCCAAAAGTAGGATCAGCAGAGAATCGAAAGTATGGAATGCGTATTTTGCCGATTACCAGAAGTTAAGTAAAGTCCGGATAAAGTCTCATTGCATTTGTGTGGGGAATGTCAAATCGTCTATGGTAGGGAATGGTCAAATTTGCACCGGCGGGGGTTATAGTCCTGGTTCTGAACAGTGTTTCTTCGCTGAGCCTTTCGGCTACGATGCGCACTCCGTGAACGGATCAAGATTCATTCCATATTCTCCTGAGCCCCCGCCTAACCTATCAACCACATCAGCGTCTGGTTCGACCCAAAGAGTTGGCGCGCTTAATGACGAAATAACGCAGTTGCTATCCGCTTCCATTTCTCAAGTAGAGCGATCTTCTCTTCGATGAATAATGAGGTGCTCCATCAGTCCCACCATTAATCCCCCACCCCTGATTATTCCTCCACCCCACGGTAGCCATAGCCGACCACATCACCCTGAACTCTCGTTGCAAGGTTGCCATATTTCAATGTCCTCATCCATTCTTGGGTACATGCTCGTCATGCCGATGGCAAGAAGTTAAAAGAAGCCCGGAGACAGGTATAACGCAAGTTTCGTAAGATGCTGTGAAGTGAGAATGATGTCTCGTTGGTTTGGGTGGGGATTGTCAAATAGGCTGCGGTAGGGGATGGTCAACCTTGCACCAGCGGGAGTGACAGTCCCCGCTGCGTCAATGTCTAACACATTGGTGCACAACGGAATGATGACTGGGGAGTGATGAGGCGCTCTGGGGGGGCTTGGGCCTATCTCCCATTGTTCCAATCTGAGGCTGCTCAGATGACCCGTTGCATGCACCAGCAATACCATCTTTGTTTGACCGCTGCTGGCTACCAGCCACCATTTTGCATCAAGCCGCAATTGAGGTAGGGACTCCTCATACCCAATTTCGCACATGAGGTTAGGCCAAATGTTTGGTGGGCCTCCCAAGCGGTTCACATCCTTGATGCCCTGGTCGCCTTCCTTGGATCTTACTCTGGGAGACCCAAACCGGGTGGCCCCACAGCCGAAGACGGTTTGATAGGTGTGTCCCGGTACTTCACTGATGCGTATTAAGATCTCTATAATCAGTGCCCGGCTGATTGATTCATGCACAATATGGGGTTCAAGTGTGATGATGGCCGAATTCATGCTCCTGTCGATCCAGACTCGCTTTGCCGGACTGAACACAATGCATGTTCTGAGTGCCTGATCCAGCGTTTCTTCACTGACCCGTTCGACTACAATCCGCACCCCGTGAACGAGCCGCACCGAAATTTGTTCCAGTTTCGCCCTAAACTGATCTACCCCATCGAAAATAAGCGTCCTGTTCGGCCCGAGGAGTTGACAGGCTTGACGGAATATCACAGTCGCTCCCGCCCCCACTGCTTCGGCAGATTGAGACCACTGTATCGGGTGCCCAACAGCCTCTCCACCCTCGACATTGGATACTGTGCTAATAGACATTAGTGCGACAGGGAAAAGTGGTCTGGTGATGGCAAAGTAACAGCTGGCCGTTAGAAGATGGAGAAGTACCGTAATGGTTTGATAGTACGAAAGTACTTGATGGTAAGACAGTACTCAATGGTAGGGCTATACCTTTAAAGTAAGATTCGTTTGTAGGGAGGTACGTTAGTGTAATAAGGTATCTTGACGCAAGGAGTGCAGAGCTCGGGTCTGAGAAGGGGAGATGGAACGAGGCTATGGTAATACGGTACTGAAGTAGTGGTTAGTCAGTCGATGAGCAATAAGTCTGACGTTGAACTAGCAGGCTGGGCGAGGTAATTACAGATGGATATTTCTCACAGCGGGGGTGGACTGGACTGGATTGGAGTAATCGTTATTCGCAGCGATGGAGTGGTAAAAGATTGCACTGTATTGGTCTGCCTTATATATACATCAGTCCGGAGGTATGTTCCCATTGAATGAGCTCATACAGGTGAATTGACTCAAGGTTGGGGTCGGTTCGATTATGACGGTATAGCTAAGTATGAGTGCATTCTAACAATTGTGACATGATACCATGTACTTTCCGCAGTCTATATGTACATGTCCCCCAAATCATGGCTTACCACCACTAATTCACAACTGTCTGTGACTCCCGTGAAGATAAAGTCTTTCTATCTGAAAACACCCTAGTATCCTTTCTTCCTACTCAAAATTACTGCAACTGTAGATTCTTCCTACCTGAAAGCACTCCCAAACGTTAGTTTCTCCCCACTTAAAGACAAGATTTAGTGGTATTTCACCCCCGCTCCTACCTACATTTTTACTTTTACATATTCACTAAGTAACCTATGGCTCAATTTAATGAACTTTTCTAAATAAAGCCTTAGCTCTCGAGTGACCCTGAGAGCAACGCATACGAGTAATGAGTATGTAAATAAATAAAAAAAACCCCTGAGAGCAACCCCGTTTTCACTGCAACTGCGTTTCTGTATAGAAGCAAAGGGTTCACGTCATTGTTATATAACCAGGTCAGCACCGGTTCTATATCACGTTCTGGCTATGTCCAGTCAGGCTATCGTAGTTGCTTTCTGCCAAGGCGAGGAAATTAAGATTATCATATTCTTGTAATCAGATGAATATTTCCCCCAGAGAAGAGCGGACTGGACTGGATTAGAGTAATTGTGACACAGTATGATGTACTTTCCATAGCCTGTATGTGTTGCTCACACCTTCACAGATTCATATCCATCCCCTTGGTACAGTCTGGTCGCAAAAATTATCATACCCTGCATAAGCATGCAATGTACGTCTTGCTCTTAACCCATACACATTAGCCAATATGCAGGTTGGGGGGTATGATATTTTTTTGCCACCTAGCTGTAAGCCTCGAGACTGCATGTGGCCCCAAAGCATGGCTTATCACCACGGCAACCATGGCCAGGTAATAATTCACAAGAAAAAAATGGAAAAGGCTTGTTCATTGGCTCTCTTGAAGATAAATTTGTTAGAACACGGCAGTCCCTAAGGCATGGGCCGACCGAGTAGGTTAAGGTTCAAGGTTGATTATTATTAGCCCGGAGGCTTGTGAGCGGGTCCAGACATGTGAGCGAGTTGAGGCATGTGAGCGGGTATATCATGTACAGTCCGATTCAAGAACTGTCTGGGATGCATCAATGAGGGCGCATTTAACCAGTTCAGGTAGACTGCATAAAGGGCATATACCAATGAGCACGGTGCAGCACGAGGCCGACTGGGCTGTCTGAACGTCATAAGATGAGGTTTGAAGCAATCGTGCTGCCTGGAAAATGCCGGATGGACCCCTTTATACAGCCCTCCTAAACCGGCTAAGCATGCCCTCAATTATGCATCCCGAACAGTTCCTTAATAGGACTGTATATACGGGGCTCTAGGCCCCCAGGTAAAAGGGCCAATCTCCTCCGTACCAGCCGTTGTTCAGTGCAATTTTACGAAAATATAACATACCAGCCAACCCGGAATATTTAGAGCTGGCGGATGTTTCTCCGTGAAGTCTGCTTATCAAAGGCACAAGACAGATCGCATCCCGGACCCGGAAATTGACGAAATACAATTGTAACCGTATATGTGTAGGAGGAGTGGAAGACAACCAACCCCAAACTCAATTAACGCAAAAAACACGGCGGGTGGGGGGGGGCATTTCCAGAATAATATCAATATCCAGATGCAGCGACGGTCAGAATCACTGATGAGATTGCTTGTCACGGCGCATGGCCCCCAAGGCCCGGACGCATAGGATCGGGCGATACGAGGGCTGAGTATGCATGGGTTTCCTAGGTTGGACAGTTTGGGCTGATAA
>Ga0307511_10001687_pt1 | contig 23267 bp, 16 predicted proteins | sample 13_EM_MG_FD_200266 | JGI IMG/M metagenome (GOLD analysis project Ga0307511, IMG submission 200266) | Populus trichocarpa ectomycorrhiza microbial communities from riparian zone in the Pacific Northwest, United States - 13_EM | ecosystem: Host-associated > Plants > Roots > Unclassified | place... | reverse complement strand
GGCTGCTGTTCCCGCTGTACGAGTACTGGCAGGCGACCGGCGACGACGACTTCCTCGCCCGTACCCTCGCCCCCTGGCTCGTCGAGGCCGCCGTCTTCTTCGAGGACTTCCTCACCCGCGAGGACGAAGACGGACACGTCGTTCTGGTCCCCTCCTACTCTCCCGAGGTCGGCCCTCGCGACGGGCGGGGCATGTCCGGGGTGAACGCGACCATGGACCTGGCCGCGGCCCGGCACGCCCTCGCCACCGCCGCCGAGGTCTGCACCCGCCTCGGCATCGAGCAGTCCGCGATCGGCCGCTGGCGCGCGCTGGCGGAGCGGCTGCCGCCCTACCGCGTCGACGGGCAGGGGGCGCTCGCCGAGTGGGCGTGGCCAGGACTGGAGACCGCCGACGCGCACCGTCACATCAGCCACCTCTACCCGGTGTGGCCGCTGCACGACATCACCCCGGACGACACCCCCGACCTGGCCGCCGCGGCTCGCGAAGCCCTGCTGCAACGGGGTGACGAGAACCTCTCCGCGCACGGCAGCCTGCACCGCGCCCTGGTCGCCGCACGTCTGAAGGACAGCGGGACGGCGAAGGAGAACGTCCTCAAGATCGTGGGCCACAACATGGTCTTCCGGTCGCTGATGACCTCGCACAACCCCGATCTGGAGATCTACAACGCGGACGCCGCCCACTGTCTGCCGGCCGTGGTCGTGGAGATGCTGCTCGACTCCCGGCCCGGGATCGTGGAACTCCTGCCGGCCCGGCCCCCGGAGTGGCGGTCCGGCAGCCTGCGCGGCCTCGCCACGCGCGCCGGGGTCTCCGTCGACGAGCTGACGTGGGATGTGTCCGAGGGCCTCGCGAAGGTGGTTCTTACCTCGCCACTTGAGCGGGACATCGTCCTCGTGTGCCGTGACGGCTCGGACCAGCGGCGGACCGTACACCTGCTGCCGCACGTCCCCACCACGGTGACCGTCCCGCTCGACTGAGGCCCTCAGGGGCGGGCAGACGCGGGACGCCCGCCCGCGGGACAACCACAACGGGGCAACGCGTGCGACCTGCGGCCACTCACTGCGTATCGACTCGCCTGCGCACCGACGTCGAGGTGCGCAGCACGAGCTCCGTCGCCAACTCGATCCGGGACGACGCGGGCGGTCGACCCTCCGCGAGTTGCACGAGCACCCTGGTGGCCTCGGCACCCAGCTCCTCGAACGGCTGGCGCACCGCGCTCAGCGGCGGACAGGCCATGGCCGCCACGAGGGTGTCGTCGAAGGACATGACCGCCAGGTCCTCGGGAACGCTGAACCCGTGCTGACGGGCCGCTTCCAGAACACCGAGCGCCTGCGCGTCACTTGCCGCGAAGACGGCGGTGGGTGGATTGCCGGAGCGCAGGATCTGCAGACTGGCGAGCAGCCCTTCTTCGAAGTCGAAGTCGGTCGAGCCCACGATCGCCGCGTCGTACGCGATCCCCGCCTCCTCCAGAGCGGCCCGATAGCCGTGCAGCCGCGCCGCCCCGGCCAGCGAGTGCGAACGGCCCGCGACCATGCCGATCCGGGTGTGCCCGAGGCCCAGTAGGTGTTGCACCGCTTCCCTGGCCCCGCTCCAGTTCGTCACGCCGATGCTCGGAATGTCGTGGGTCGGTGCGCTCAGCGGGTCGATCAGCACCACGGGAAGCCGCCGCTCGACGATCCGGCGCTGGTCTTCCTCGGCCAGCATGGAGATCACGATGATCAGGCCCGCCGCGTCGAGTGCCACGCACTCGTCGAGCCACTGGGAGATCGAACGGTGCCCGGTCGTCCCGGTCACCACGTCCAGGCCCAGTTCGTCCGCCGCGTCCACGATCCCGCGGACGACTTCCAGCGTGTACGGCCCGGACAGGTCACGGAACACCGCGATGATCTGACGCGACGCCGCGGGATCGGGTTCTCCCGGGCGGACGTACCCGTGGCGTGCCAGCAGGTCCTCGACCCGGGCTCGCGTCGCCGCTCCGACGTCGGCACGCCGGTGCACGACCTTCGACACGGTACTGAGCGACACCCCCGCCTCGCCGGCGATGCTGGTCAGCAAACCGTACTGCGCATCCCCGCGCGTGCTGCCCCAACCTGTCACTCGTACGCCTCGCCTTTGAGCTGCCACCCGAAACTCCGCCGCAAGCCAACAGGACGAAAGGCCCGGTGACAAGGCTGCTGCGTCGACGACGACCAGCGCACCGCGTCGGCCTCACCCCCCGTAGATCATCGAGGTACGCACGGCGCCGTAGCCGTTCCAGTGTCCGGCACCGATGTCCCGCGGAGGACAGGGCCGACACCTGGGTCGGGTTGGTGTATGTCCAGCCATAACCGAAAGCGGTGTTCCGCGAGAGTTATTCGTGGAACACCGCTCACCTTTCGAGCGCCACTCACGCCCTGCGTCGAACGACTGGCCGAGCATGTCCGCTCCGGTCGTCTGCGCTGCTTGCCGGACGAGACCCGCTATCGCGAGAACCTCTCGGTGCGCGACCCCGCCGCCGATCCACTCCGCCGGCACCACGAGGGCCGCGCCCATCTTCCCTGTTCGGTTCTCCGACACAGTGGGTTCCCTGTTCCCCTACGACGTCGGCACCGTATGCCTCACAGGACCACGGGGTGGGACAGCCGGCGCCAGGTACCCACGACGGAAATGGGTAGTACTGCGCACGCCGACCCCCAATTCGCCATGGCAGCCTTCGACTTCCCAATCACCACGCGTTCTACGGGGAATGCGATTCCCCTCGGCGAAACAGCCCCCCCACGGAATGCCAGAAGGAAACCAAGGACATCGATGGCTGCCCAAGAAAAGCAGGGGGTCCAGTGACGACCGTGCTACAGAATCACGGCGTCGGCCGACCGAGGTGGCTCAGGACCCTCATCGCCTCCGTGACATCCGCCGCCATCCTGGCCGGAGCCCTGGCCGGTGCACTGGTCACCGCCTCGCCCGCCGCCGCGCAGACCACGCCGGTCTTCCGGCTCGACACCGACAACGGCGCGACCACGGCCAACTACCTCTCGTTCCTCAGCCAGATCCGCGCCAACGTGGACTTCGAGGCACAGGACGTGGACAACACGGTCGAGGGCACCACCGACCTGGTCGATCACACGAACCCCAACGCCCTCGGCTACACCGAGGCCATCATCGTGACCGAGGACGGGCACCAGCTGCGCCTGCGATTCCGGACCAGCGACATGTACCTGGTGGGCTGGTTCGACAGCAACAACCACTACCACTACATCGGTCCGGCCTCCGAGTCCCGGATCCCGGTGGCAGACACCCAGCCCCAGCAGCTGACCTCGGGAGCGGACTACCGCAGCCTGGAAAGCCTTGCTGGAGGGATAGACCGTTCGGCCATGGTCTTCGGCCGGATCCAGACCGAGGCCCACGCCCTGAGTCTGTGGAAGTCCTCCAGCACCCAGGCGATGGCCGCGGCGGCGGTGTACTTCGCCCAGTTCATCTCCGAGGCCACACGATTCCGCGGTATCCAGGACAGCATCGCCCAGGACGGGTTCGGTTCCACGGGTGACGACTCGTACTCCGACTCCACCACACTCGACTCCCGTCTCGTCGACCAGGAAACCAACTGGGGCACGCTGAGCGAGCGGTTCCGTGCGGTGCAGCTCGCCGGGAGCGACCAGGCCCCCATCCCGCTGACGGGCTGGTTCCGCAACGGGTTCGGTGACGTCGTCGAGCAAGCACTGAACCTCGCACGCGACTACGCGCAGGTCATGATGCTCGCGAACGGCTACCCGGGATACTCCAGCAGACGCCACCTCACGGACGACGACACCGTGGTGGTGGCCGCCGACGGCTCCGGTGACTACGACACCGTGCAGGCGGCGATCGACGCCGTCCCCTCGGACGGGCTCCAGTACACCGTCCTCATCGAGCCGGGCACCTACCACGAGGCGATCACCGTCCCGGCGAGCAAGGCCAACCTGTTCGTCAAGGGGGACACCACCGACGCCTCCCAGGTCGTCATCACCGCCGATCGGGCCCACGGGATGACCAACCCCGCGACGGGCGCCCCGTACGGCACCGAGGGCAGCGCCGTGGCCACGATCAAGGCGACCGGCGTCACGGTCGCGAACGTCACCATCCAGAACACGTTCGACCCGGCCAACCACCCGGAAGTCGACGCGTACTCGACCCAGGCCGTTGCGCTGGCCGCCGAGGGTGACCGGCAGACCTTCACCCAGGACCGGATCATCAGCCGCCAGGACACCATCCTCGCCAAGTCGCCAGTCGCCACCGGCCAGGACCGGCAGTACTTCGTCGGCAGCTACATCGAGGGCTCGGTCGACTTCATCTTCGGCAACGCCACCGCGGTGTTCGACCGGGACAACATCGCCATGGTCAACTGGGTCGGCGGTACGGTCCTGGCACCGAACACCGACAAGAGCAAGAAGTACGGCATCCTCATCACCGGCAGCACGATCTACACCAACGGCGTGCCGGCGAACACGATGTACCTGGGCCGACCCTGGCACAACACGGCAGACGCCTCGCCCCAGGCGGTGGTCCGCGACACCACGGTGAACTCGGGCATCACCGCGGCCCATCCCTGGACCGACATGACGACGGACTACTCGTGGACGTCGGCCCGGTTCAAGGAGTACAAGAACACCGGTCCCGGTGCGGGCACGGGCGCGAACGCGCCGCAGCTGTCCGACTCCGAGGCAGCCGACTACACCGCCCAGAAGTACCTGGCCGGCACCGACGGATGGGACCCGGTGTCCTGAGACCGGTCATCTCAGAACCCGGTCCTCCGACCGAAGAACAACAGCCTTAACAGGGTGGGGCCCGGATCATCCGGGCCCCACCGCATGACTCCTCTGCTTCTACGACGTGGAGACCTGGCCGGCCGTCCACCAGGCCGCGATCCAGGCCCGTGATCTGAAGCCGAGCTTGGCTCGGATGTTCTCGACATGACGGTCGGCCGTGCGCGGCGACAGCACCAACTCGGCGGCGATCTGCCGATTGCTCAGACCTTTGGCCACCAGCGCCGCCACCTCCCGCTCTCGCCGGGACAACGGGGACACAGCATCAGCGGTATCGATATCGATGGCGGCGGCGTCGTCGATACCGTCGGTCAGAGCGAAGGCGACGGCCCGGCCGGGGCCGCAGTGACCGCCGCCGTCCGCGAACGCCGCAGCGTAGGCCGCCGGCCCCAGCGCGGCGACAAGCGTCTGTTCGCAGCGCTCGTGGTGAGCGGTCATCTGCGGCCCGAACGCGGCGACGGAACTCCCGGCGTCCCTCCACAACGCGTCCGCGGCACCCAGCAAACCGGCGGCACGCGCGTGCGCGTCGCCGATGGCAATGGCCCAGGCGAGCAGTTCCAGCATCCGTGCGACCATCGCGTAGTCGTCGAAGCCACGCATGTACTCCAGGGCGGACCGGGCCAGTGCCTCGGTCCTCTCCCGGTCGCCGCGGGTCCACGCGTCATGCCCCAGCGCCATCAGCACCTGCGCATGCCCCCATCGCTCACCACTCGCCTCAGCGGCGGCGATCATCCGGCTGCTGGTCTCGGACGCGCCTGGATCCCCGGCGTAGGCCTGGGCGCAGGCGAGAGCGATCAGCCAGGACACCGACTGGCGTTCGTCGCCCAGTGCCGTCATGACGGCCAGCGCCTCCGCGTAGCGTTCGATGGCCTCCGCCAGCCGTCCACGGTAGTGGGCCGACACCCCGCGCAAGCCGGCCACCTGGACCCGCACCGCGGGGTCGCCCAGCCACTCGCCCAATGCGCCGGCCTCGTCCAGCCACCGGTCGGCCGTCGCCAGGTCGCCCTGGGTCTGCGCGACCCAGATCGCGGCGAGCAGCGCCTGCGCGCGCTCCGGGGTGGGCTCGGGTGCGGCCGTGAGCGCCCGCTCAAGCATGCGGCGCCCTTCACTGAGGAAGCCTCCCGCACACCAGTGCCAGCAGAGCGCCGCAAGCAACCTCAGCCCGGTCCGGGGATCGGCGTCGCAGTCCAGGGCTGCGACCAGGTTGGCGTGCTCGACGCGCAACCGGGCGAGGTTCTCCACCTGACCCGCGCGGTACCAGTGCCGGTCGATGCGCTCGGCCAGGGCGAGGAAGAAGTCCCGGTGGCGCACCCGCAGTTCGCGTTCCTCACCGGAGTCCGTGAGCCGCTCCAATCCGTACCGTCGGACGATCTCCAGCAGCCGATAGCGCCGGCCTTCCACCTCACAGGTCAGGACGACGGACTGGCCCACCAACCGGTCGAGGAGATCCGCCACCTCGCGCCGGTCGATGCCGTCCCCGGCGCAGACGCCCTCGGCCGCCTCCAGCGTGAACCCGCCGACGAAGACCGACAGCCGTCGCCACAGCAACTGCTCCGCCGGGGCACACAGTTCGTAGCTCCAGTCGATCATCCCGCGCAGGGTGCGCTGGTGACGCGGGGCGGTCCGGCTGCCCCCGCTGAGCAGCGCGAACCGGGATTCCAATCGGTCCTCCAACCGGTCCGCCAACTGTTCGACAGTGAGGCCACGCAGCCGGGACGCGGCCAGTTCGATGGCCAACGGCAGTCCGTCCAGGTCGGCGCAGAGCCGGGTCACCTCGGCCTGATTCGGGGGACTGAGGGCGAACTCCGTGTGGACGGCGGTGGCCCGGTCCCGCAGTAGCGCGACCGCCTCGTCCGACGGCAGTGGAGGTACCGCAAGGACGTGCTCGCCGGTCACGCCGAGCGTGTGGCGGCTCGTCGCCAGGATGCACAGCTCCGGCGCGGCCGACAGAAGCGCCTTGACCAGCCCGGCACAGGCGTCGACAAGGTGCTCACAGTTGTCCAGGATCAACAGGGCCCGCTGCCGCGTGAGATAGGCGGCCAGTTGGTCGACGACGGACCGGACACCGAGGTCCGGCATCCGCAAGGCGCTGGCCACGGTGGCCGTCACCGCAGCCGGATCGCGCACGGAGACCAGGTCCACCAGCCACACCCCGTCCGGGAACGCCTTACCGAACGTACGGGCCGCCTCCAACGCGAGTCGTGTCTTGCCCACTCCGCCCACCCCGGTGAGCGTCAGCAGCCGTCCCGCGCCCAGCAGTCGGCGGATCTCAGCGGCCTCATGCCGCCGGCCCACGAAACTGGTGAACGCAGCGGGCAGATTCCCCGACTCCACGGCCATGCCTTTCACGTCCACATTCGCCTGTCCGTTCTCCGAGGACACCCGCCCCCGAACATCTCTTGTTGAAAGTTACACAACATCCACCCAAGACATGCAAAGAACAGGCAAAGGGGACAGGCGCGAGCAGCCTCCTCTCCAACTCCGCGATCGGACTGGTGGCCGATCGGGGGTTCCGGGAGCCGAAGCCGGCATCCTCGCCACGGCCGCCACCAGCTACACATTGCGGTCGAGGCCGACCCGGTCGCCCCCCCGACCGGCTCACACTCACCGGCTCAACCGAGGCCGATCTGCCCGTAGAAGGTCTGGTTGTCCCAGAACAGGAACTCCTCGTCCATGGTGCCCTTACGGTTCCAGATGCCGACCGTGGCCATGTTGATGGCGTACTTCTTGCCGGTCGGCTGGATGAAGCCGCCCTTCCCGTCCGGCATGGGGCGGGTGAAAGTGCCCTGCATCACGCCGGTGACCGCGGTCAGTTCGCCTTTCGCCACCCGGAGCGGATGGGACAGGATCCGTGTGTCGGGAGCCCACACGAACAGGGCCGCGAGGTCCTTGACGTGCTGTTCGATGCCGTCGGTGTAGTGCCCGTCGGGCCAGTGCACTCGCACGTTTTGCGCATGGCTCTCGCCCAGGCGCGCCCAGTCGGCGTGCGTGAAGATCTCGAAGTCCAGTTCGTCGAAGGTCTCCAGGTGCCTGCGCTCGGTGCGGGTCAGGTTCTGCGGGTAGGGAGGGTTCGGCACCGGCGTGGTGGCCGGGTCCGGGAGCAGGCCCGGGTATTGCTGGGCCGCCTCGGCCAGACTGTCTCCGCTCGTGACGGCGGTGATGGCGAGTGCGCCGAACGCGGCCGCGGCTCCCCCTCTGAGCATGGAACGACGCTCCATGGTGCGTACTCGATTCTCTGAAGGCGCTCAGCGAGCGCTGCTGATGAATCTGTGGCTTTGAAACCCGGCCGTACGGGCCCGGTCGAAAAGTGGCCGCGCACGGGGCGCGCGCCGATCGGCTACGCGACGCCCGGGGTGAACAGGTCGGCGGCCCAGGCATGACTGGTGCGCACGATCGCTGTGACGATGTCGAGTTCATGCTCGTCACGAGGTCCGTAGACCAGCACCATCCCCGGAGTGAGCCTGATCCCGGCGAGGGGATGAGCCACGGCCCAGCCGTGCCGGATGGCGTCGGCGGCCAGGCCGACCGGCAGCGCCACGTGGAGTGAGCCGTCTTGTCCGGGGTGCAGGTGAGCGAACTCCCTGGCTCTCGGCACGAGGAATGCCTGCGCAGGACCGGTGGTGGGGGCCTGAGTGAGCATGAAGCCTCGCGCGCCACGCACGGAGATCGCCGACTGGCCGGTGTCGACACCGACCAGCGCGCTCAGTCGGGCGAACAGCTTCTCCTGCAGCTCAGGAGGTGCGTTGTCGGTCAGCTGCTGCTGGGGAATCGTCACACTGACACGAGGCCGCGGTCCGGCTCGGTCGGGAAGCTCCTCGGAGAGGGCCGGCCAGTGCGCCGGCTCTCTGCCGGGAAATCCATGACGTGCGATGTAGTCGGCCCGCTCCGCGAGCCAGCCGGCGAGGTCGGCCAGCGCGCCGGGGGCCATGGTGTGCCCCACGGGATCCCGCCTGGCGACCGTCGGGGCCCCGGACTCCTCGGTCAGGTATCGCCAAGTGCGGTCGAGGAGTTCCCGCGGAATGACGTGGTCGTATTCGCCCTGGGCGACGAACACCGGCGTCCCGGCCAGCCGCGAGGCCACCGCGGGCACGCCTGCGTCGAAGGGCAGAGTGCCGTAGAGGATCGCGGCTCCGGCGAAGCGTTCGGGGTTGTCCAGCACGAGGCCGCCCGCGAACGCGGCGCCGCCACTGAAGCCGACGAGCAGAACGGGGCGACCGGGTGGGGCGATCCCGTCGAGCCAGGCGTTGAACCAGTCCATGGTGGTCCGCAGCGAGTCCGGGACCGGGCGGCCGATACCCCGGTTGGCGAACCAGGCGAACCCGGGCCCCTCCGCGAGGGGTGCGCGTACGGCGGCGTACGACAGCTCCGGTGGCAACGCGTCGGCCACCGTCATGATCTCGGTCTCGTGCGAGCCGCGGCCGTGCAGCAGCACGACGAGCGGAGCCACCGCGTCGCCTCGGGTCACCGCGATCGGTGCCCCGAACGGGGAGTTCGACATGTCTTTGCCGGTGGGCATGATGGTTTCCCCTCAGCCGGTCGGGCCGAGCAGTGCCCACCCGGACTGCCATGCCCAGCCCTGGGTCGCGTTCAGCGAGATGTTCAGAAAGGCCATCTCCTCCAGCGCGCGGGCCATGCGCAGCCCACCCGCGTCGATCGGCTCGAAGCCGAGCGAGGAGGCGAACTCCGCGACGTCTTTCTTCGCTTCGGCATCGTCACCGGCGTAGAAGAGGTGCAGCGGGATGCCCTGCTCGACGGGGTTGCCGAGGCGTCCGGCGAAGACGGTGTTGAAGGCCTTGACCACGGGCGTGTCCGGCAGGTGCCGCTGGAGGGTCTGTGCGGCGGCGGTCTCCTGGATGTCGAGGTCGGTGAAGGTCGCGTTCAGTGGGTTGCTGGCGTCGACAACGACCTTGCCCCTTACCGCCGGCGCAAGTTCGTCCGCGACGGCGGTCACCGCACTGCCGGGTACGGCCAGCACCACGAGATCGGCGCCGGTCACGGCATCCACGTTGTTCGCCGCCGGACGCGCTCCCGTTTCAGCCGCTACCCCGGCGGCCTTCTCCGGGCTGGTCGCCGACACGGACACCGTGTGTCCGGCGGCGACTGCGGCCTTGCTGAGAGCGGAGCCCACATTGCCCGCTCCGATGATCGCGACATGCATGACAGCCTCCAGTTCCTTGACTAGTCAGATATTGACACAGTAACCATCGATGATTGATGACGCAATATCTGACTCAGCAACCTTTAGCGGGTAGGGTTGTCAACATGTCTTCCGCGACTCCCATTGACGACCCTCTGATCACCACGTTCGGCCGCCTGGCCGAGGCGTACAGCCGGCTGGAGCAGTGGCTCGGATCGGCCATGGAGTCCGAGGCGGGGCTCCCACACGTCTGGTTCGAGGTGCTCATCCGGCTGGCCCGCTCGGAGGGGGAGCAGCTGACGATGAGCTCCCTGGCCGACCAGATCGCTCTCACCACGAGCGGCGTGACCCGCCTGGTGGACCGCATGCAGGTGGCGGGATACGTCGAGCGGCGTCCGTGCCCCACCGACCGGCGTGTCTCCTACGCGGGCATCACCGCCGGCGGGCACGACGTACTCGACCGCGCGGCCGTCGTGCACGCCCGCAACCTGCGAAAGGTCTTCGACGGCTTCACCCCGCAGGACCTGGCAGCGCTGGACACAGCACTGGACCACGTCCGGGAAGCGGCGTCCGGGCTGCCCCGGCGGCCATGACGTGCGCGCCCGGCCGCCGGAACAAGATGAACCCGGCGCCGACACCGAAGGCTTCTTGAACCGCCTCGTTCACCAGGTCAGAAGACGACCACCGGCTTGACCGTGACGCCGGAGGCGGAGTCCGCGAAAGCGGTGTTGATGTCGTCGAACTTGTAGTGCTGAATGAGCTTGTCGAGAGGGAAGCGCCCCTGCTCGTACAGCTCGACCAGCCGCGGGATGAACAGCTGAGGTACGGAGCTCCCCTGCACGATGGTCTTGAACGTCCATCCCTTCACCAGGGACTGTCCGATCTCGAACGGCGCCTGAGTACCAGGAGCGGCGGCTCCCACCAGTGCCAGCGTTCCCCGAATGGCCAGGGCGCCGACCAGCGGAGCCAGCACTCCGGGGATGCCCGTGGTGTCGAGGATGTTGTTGACGCCCCTGCCGCCCGTGATCCGCATCAGCTCGCCGGCCACGTCGGCATCACGGCCGTTGATCGTGTGGGTGGCGCCGAGTTCCTTCGCCAGTTCGAGGCGGGAGTCGTGGACATCCACCGCGACGATGGTGGTGCAGCCGGCGACACGGGCCGCCATGATCGCGGCCAGGCCCACCGCGCCGGCACCGGAGACCGCGAAGGATGATCCGGCCGGCGGACGAAGTTCGTTGAGGACGGACCCTGCGCCGGTCTGCATACCGCAGCCGAGCGGCGCCAACGTCTCGAGAGGCGCGGCCGGATCGACCTGGATGACGCTGCTCTCGACGACGTTGGCGTGCGTGCTGAACGCGGACTGTCCGAAGAAGTGCGAGGAGACGACCGTTCCGTCCTGGGCGGACAGCGCGGTCGAGCCGTCGTCACGACGGCCGCCGAAGTCCTGGGTGAACAGGTTCTCGCAGTAGGCCATCTGGCCGGCCAGGCATTCCGTGCAGTGGGTGCAGTAGGCGGCGGACATCACCACGTGGTCGCCGGTCTTGACCCGGGTGACCGTCTTCCCGACCGCCTCGACGATGCCGGCGCCCTCGTGGCCGAGCACCGCCGGGAGCGGAGTGGGGTAGACGCCGTCCCGGACGATGAAGTCGGTGTGACACACACCGGTGGCCACCATCCTGACCCGCACTTCGTTGTCCCGGATGTCGTCCAGTTGAAGCTGTTCCAGGCTCAGCGGTGCTTTGTGTACCCGCGCGACGGCGGCGGTGATCGTGGTCATTGCGATCGGACTCCAAGCTGTGTACGGGGCCGAACACCCGACCCGTCGTCGCGGAAGGGCGAGGCCGGGCGGGTTCCGACAGGTGATCTTCTGTGAACGGCACCACCGACGGGCACAGCAGGTGCCGAGAGACTGCGCTGGCGTCCGGTCTCCCACGCGGTGTCCGGGGGAGACCGGACGCCGGACTACTTCAGGCGGCGGATGGCGTGGTCCTCGACGTACTCCGACATTCCCGCCGTACCGAACTCACGCCCGATGCCGCTCTCCTTGATTCCGCCGAACGGCATGCGCAGATCGAGCGACTCGAAGGAGTGCGTGTTGATGAAGGTGCTGCCGGCCTCGATCCGGCGAGCCAGGGCAAGGCCGCGGTCCGGGTCCGTGGTCCATACCGACGAGCCGAGGCCGTATGCGCTGTCGTTGGCCCAGCGCACCGCCTGGTCCTCGTCGTCGTAGGCGATGAGGGGAACGACCGGCCCGAACTGCTCCTCGCAGGAGACGGGGGCCTCGTGCTCGACGTCCAGAACGACGTGCGGCAGAACGTAGTAGCCGTTGTCCCACGAGTCGGCGTCGACCTTGCGGCCCAGCTCCACGAGCCGCGCGGTGGAGTTCCTGGTCCTGTCGAGGAGGTCGGTGACCTTCTTGTGCTGGGCCTCGTTGTTCAGGGGCCCGAAGCTCGTGGCCGGGTCAAGGCCGTGTCCGACGGCATACTCGTTCACCCGCTCGCAGAACGCGTCGGCGAATCGCTGATAGAGGCCACGGGGGACGTAGATCCGCTTGACCGCGAAGCAGATCTGGCCGGACCTCGTGTAGACGCCCTTGAGCATGCGCTCCAACGCCGCGTCGACGTCCACGTCGTCCAGGACGATCGCCGGATCGTTTCCGCCCAGTTCCAGAGTGACGTTCTTGATGGTGTCCGCCGTCGCGTGGATGACCTTCTGCGCGGTGAGCGTCCCTCCGGTGAAGCCGACCTTGCGGACCAGCGGGTGTCCGGTGAGGGCAGCACCGACGTCACCCTCGCCGTGGACCACATTGATCACACCCGGCGGGAAGAGCTCGGCGACCCGCTGGAGGAGCAGGGTCAGTGCGGCGGGAGCGAAGGGCGAGGGTTTGAGCACGACCGTGTTGCCCGTCGCCAGCGCGGGCGCCAGCTTCATCATCGTCAGGACGACCGGCATGTTCCACGGGACGACCGCCGCCACGACACCGCACGGCACCTTCTCCACGCTGATGAAGCTCTGCTCGTCGTCGTACTGCACCGGGCGGAAGAAGTCCTCGACGAGACTCGCCGTGTGCTGCAGCACTCCGGTGCCCAGTGCGAAGTCGGTCTGGGCCTCCCACAGCACGCCGCCATGCTCCCGCACCAGAAGGGGAGCGAGTTCCCCTGAGTGGGTGGTGAGCAGGTCACCCGCGGCCATCAGCAGCGCCGCGCGCTCACTCGCCGGGGTCTGCCGCCAGGTGGCATGGGCGACGTGGGCCGCCCGGACGGCGCGGTCGACGTCAGCGACGGTTCCCACGGGCACCTGTGCCACGACGTCCTGGAGGCGCCCGGGATCGTGGACGTCTCGCAGGTCGCCGACGGTGGTCATCTCTCCGTCGATCAGGTGGCCCACCCGCGGAATGGGGGTCGAGGTCATGATCTGAGTCCCTTCAGATGCTGTGTGACGGCTCTGCAGCCGACGGCCACTGGCTGCGCCGCACGGGGAGGGAACACAGGTGCGGGGCATGGAGCGTCGGGGAACACGGCTCAGTACGGCTCCGAGCCGGCTTGATCGCTTCCTCCGAACTCGCGGTTCGGGGATTCGGCCCCGCGCCGACCGTCCGGACTAGGAAGCCGAACCTCACGGCGGGCGGAGCTCACCGGGTCTGAAGTCATCATCGTGACCCACGTCTCAAGTGTCAATATTACGCCGCCCGTTTTCAATATGAGTCATTCAGGGGACGCTGGTCGTCGCATCATGGAGGCCTGCCCACGTGTTGTGGCAGGGTGATCACGGCCGTGCGCGAACAACACGCCACCTCGCGGGCCGTGACCCGGATCAAGTCGACAGGAGGTGATCCGCATGAAGGCACGGTCGTTGGTGTTCGACCTGTTCGGCGACTATCTGCGCTACCGCGGCGGCGAGGTCCGACTGCGTGCGCTCGTCGCGTTGATGGAGTGCTTCGACATCCCCGAGGCGACGGTCCGCGTCACAGTGACCCGGATGCGCAAAGAAGGCTGGCTGGACAGCAGGCGAGAGGGGCGGGAAACCGTCTACGCGCTCAGCGGCACGGCATGGGAACTGCTCGACGAGGGGCGCGCCCGGATCTTCCAGCGGGCACGCGGCCCCTGGGACGGCCAGTGGCACATGATCGTCTATTCGGTCCCGGAGACCGAGCGCACGCTGCGGGAACAGTTGCGCAAGAAGCTCGCCTGGTTCGGCTTCGGCCCCCTCTCCTCGGCGATCTGGCTCAGCCCGCACGACCGGACCGACCAGGTCCTGCACGCCTTCGCCGACGCCCCGGCCGCACAGCTGGACACGTTCCGCTCCCGCTCGAAGGGCCTGGAGGCGGACCGGGACATCGCCGGACGCGCCTGGGAACTGGAGAAACTGAACCGCGACTACGCCGAGCTCCTAGAGATCTACCGCCCGCGGCTCACCGAGTACCGGGCCGGGGCGCTTCAGGGGCCGGCCGCCCTGACGGAACGCATGCAGCTGATCCACGACTACCGGCTCTTCCCGTTCAGGGACCCGGACCTGCCCCCCGAACTCCTGCCGACCGGCTGGCACGGGCGCCTCGCCCACGACGTGTTCCTTGAGGCGCACGGGCTTCTTCGGCACCCCGCCGAGACGTATATCGACGAGTTGATCAGCGAGGCCTGACCTGCGCCCATCAGGTACAGCAGCTCGATTAGTTTCAACCTCTGGACGACCGTCGCATTTTTGACGTAGGTTGGTGTTGCCTCATCGTGTCGGTGACGTTACGCCGCCACGGCGAGGCCCGGACGGCAAGGAGCGTGACGCCCATGCCTGAGCGCCAGTGCGGCACTCCCTGCACTTCGCGACGCCATGACCTGGATCGTCGGCGCACCGCCCGGCGCCGGTCCTGCGCTCCGCCCACACGCGGCCCGCCGCGGCGACCCATGACTCTCGCACCTCTCGTACCTCTCGTAAGGAGGCGACGATCGCATGACGACAGCCCAGCTCCCGGAGATCACCGAGGAAGAGCAAGCTCAGCTCGACGATCTGTACGCCCGCTTCGCCGAAGCCCACATGACTCCGCTGTGGACCCAGATCGGCGGCCTGATGCCCACCAGCCCTCGACCCGACGCGGTGCCCATGCTCTGGCGCTGGTCGACCCTGCTGCCGCTGGCCGAGCGTGCCGGTGAGCTTGTTCCCGTCGGCCGTGGTGGCGAGCGCCGCGCGATCGCCCTCGCCAACTCGGGGCTGCCCGGCACGCCCTACGCCACACCGACCCTGTGGGCCGCGATCCAGTACCTCGGCCCGCGCGAGGAGGCCCCCGCGCACCGGCACACCCAGACGGCGTTCCGCTTCGTGGTGGACGGGGAGGGCGTGTGGACCAACGTGGAGGGCGACCCGGTCGCCATGCGACGCGGCGATCTGCTGCTCACCCCCGGCATGCACTTCCACGAGCACCACAACACCTCCGACCGGCCCATGGCCTGGATCGACGGCCTGGACATCCCGCTCGTACGCCAGATAGACGCCGGCTTCTTCGAGTTCGGCCCCGACAAGCTGTCCACCCGCGCCACGCCGGACAGTTCGCGCAACGAGCGACTGTGGGGACACCCGGGCCTCACCCCCGTCGGAGCTCCCGCTCCCAAGGCTTCGCCGTTGATGGCCTACCGGTGGGAACACACCGATGCCGCCCTCGCCGCACAACTGGAGCTCGAGGACGAAGGGCACCCCGGCGTCGTCGAGCCCGGCCACGCCGTGGTCCGCTTCACCAACCCGGCCACCGCCGGTGACTGCCTGTCCACGATGCGCTGTGAAATGCACCGGCTGCGTCCCGCCACCCGCACCGCGCTGACCCGTACGGCCGGCTCTTCGGTGTGGCAGGTCTTCGAGGGCTCCGGCACCGTCACCGTCGGCGACGACACCTACGTGGTGGGCAAGGGCGACCTGTTCGCGGTGCCCTCCTGGGCGGGCCTCTCCTTCCGGACCGACACTGGTCTCGACGCCTTCCGGTTCTCCGACGATCCCGTTTTCGAGGCCCTCGGCCTCGCCCGCACCTCCCGAGAGGCTGTCGCCCCGTGAAACTCGCCACCATCCGCACCGCCTCCGGCACCGCCGCCGTCCGTGTCGACGAGGAGGCCGCGGTCGAACTCGGCTCCGTCGACCTCGGCGCCTTCCTGTCCAGGCCCGACTGGCGGAAGGCGGCGCTCACCGCCGACGGACCCCGGCACCAGTCGGCCACTCTCGACTATGCGCCCCTGGTCCCCAACCCGGAGAAGATCTTCTGCGTGGGGCTGAACTACCGCACCCACATACTGGAGATGGGCCGCGAACTGCCCCAGTATCCGGCGCTGTTCGCCAAGTTCGCCCGCGCCCTGGTCGGCGCGTACGACCCGGTCGTACTGCCCGCCGGATCCGAGCAGGTCGACTGGGAGGCCGAGCTGGGTGTCGTCGTGGGGGCCGAGGTGCGCCACGCCGACCGTGAACAGGCCGCCGCCGCGATCGCCGGGTACACCGTCGTCAACGACGTCACCGCTCGCGATTTCCAGTACCGCTCGGTGGAGTGGCTGCAGGGCAAGACCTTCGAGCGCTCCACGCCGGTCGGCCCGTGGCTGGTGACCGACGCCGATCCCGGCGAGATCTCCTGCGAGGTCGACGGCGACACCGTGCAGCAGGCCGACACTTCCGACCTGGTCTTCGACGCCGCCGCGCTCGTCTCCTACATCTCGCAGATCATCACCCTCGTCCCCGGCGACATCATCGCCACCGGCACCCCCGGCGGTGTCGGACACGCGCGCAAGCCTGCCCGCTACCTCGCCGAGGGCTCCAAGCTCGTCACCCGGATCGAGGGTGTCGGCGAGCTGAGCAACACCCTGGTCAAGGAGCAGTGACGCCATGCGTATCGCAGTGGTGGGCGGTGGGCCCGGCGGGCTGTTCTTCGCCGCTCTGATGCGGCAGGCCGATCCGTCGGCCGAGGTCACCGTGTTCGAGCGCAATCGCGCTGACGACACCTTCGGTTTCGGCGTCGTGTTCTCCGACCGCACTCTTGAGGCCATCCACGAGGCCGATCCTGTCCTGCGCGAGGCGCTCACCGAACACGGCCGGCACTGGGACGAGATCGAAGTCCGGCTCAAGGGCGAACGGATCCGCTGCGGCGGAAACGGTATGGCGGCGGTCGTACGGCGCACGCTGCTCCTCCTGCTCCAGGAGCGGGTCCGTGACGTCGGAGCCACCCTCAGGTTCTCCACCGAGGTGACGCTCGACGACCTGGACGGCTACGACCTCGTCGTCGCCGCGGACGGAACGGGATCGAAGATCCGCGAGGAGCTCGGCCCCGGCCTGGGCACAGAGGTGGAGACAGCCACGGCGAAGTTCATCTGGTTCGGCACGGACTACCTCTTCGACGGGCTCACCTTCGTCCATGAGTGCAGCCCGGACGGCGTCTTCGCAGTCCACGGCTATCCGATCTCCGACTCCGTGTCGACCTTCATCGTGGAAACCGACGAGGAGTCCTGGCGGCGCGCCGGGCTGGACGAGTTCGATGTCGCCCAGCCGCCCGGCGCCAGCGACCTGAAGTCGAAGGAGTACCTGGAGAAGCTGTTCGCCGAGCAGATCGAAGGCGGGCAGCTGCTGACGAACAACTCCCGGTGGGGCAACTTCCGCACCCGACGTACCCGGCACTGGCACACGCTCGATCCCCGGCCGGTCGCCCTGCTCGGCGATGCCGTGCACACCGCGCACTTCTCCGTGGGCTCCGGCACCAAGATGGCGATGGAGGACGCGGTGGAACTCGCACGTGCCCTCACCGAACACCCCGGCGACCTGTCCGCGGCGCTCGCCGCCTACGAGCGGACGGCCCAGCCCTCCGTACGAAAGATCCAGGACTCGGCACGCCCCAGCCTGGCCTGGTGGGAACACTTCGGCCGCTACTACGACACCTTCCAGCCGTGGCAGTTCGCCTACCACTTCCTCACCCGCAGCATCGGCGACGCCCGACTGGCCCGTCGGGCACCGGAGTTCGTCGCCTCCAGCCACGGCGGCTGGATCACCGAGCATGGAAAGGAACCGTTGGAGACGCCGTTCGCCGGCGCACACTGGAGCACGCTGGGCCGACTCGTCGATGTCGTGACCGACACCGGGGGCACGCCCGTCGCCGTACGGGGAACGCCCGACCTGCCGCTGTCGGCCGGTCCGGCCATCGGCGGCTGGGGAGCGCTGCTGAAAGCTCCGGACACCGAAGCCGGGCTGCCCGAGGTGTTCGCGCGACTCGCCGGACTCACCGGTCCGGACGGCCCTGAGCTGGTGGCGGTGCACGGTGGTACTCCGCTCACTCGCACCCTTGTCTGTGAGCGGGCCCGTATGCGGGAAAACCTCCCGGTCCTGTCGATCGAGCCCGAACCCGACCGCGACCACGCGCTGACCAAGGTGCTCTCCGGTCGCGCCGACCTGGTGGGAGTCGCCCGGTGACCAGCACTGTGCCCACCGCTGTCAGCAGCGGTCTCCGGTCCTTGTTCGCCCCGCGCGGCATCGCCGTCGTCGGCGCCTCCCGCAACGCCGGGAAGCTCGGCGCCGCCATGGCCCGTTCGCTGTCCGGCTTCGCCGACAGCGGGGATTACCTGGCGCTGGTCAACGGCCGCGACGAGACCATGTACGGTTCGGTCGCCGAGGCGGCCAGGTACGGACCCGTCGACCTCGCGGTGATCTGCGTTCCGGCAGCGGCCTGCCCCGACGTTCTGGCAGAGGCGGCCGCCGCCGGGGCGGGTGCCGCGGTGATCTGCGGCGGGGGGTTCGCCGAAGCCGGTGGGCCAGGCGTCGAGTACCAGCGCCGACTCGCCGAGGTGGTCCGGGCCACGGGCATCAGGCTGCTCGGCCCCAACACCAGTGGTTTTCTCGCACCCCACGCGGGAGTGATCGCCAGCTTCGTCCCCGGGGTGGCCCAGGTCAGGCCCGGGAAGGTGGCCGTCGTCGCGGCGAGCGGCGGCGTCAACCACGCCCTGGCATTCGCTCTGACCGAGGCCGGCCACGGGCTCAGCCTCGCTGTGGGGCTCGGCAACGGTGTGGACATCACGGCGCCCGACGTCCTGGACCACCTGGCGGACGACCCGGATACGGGCGCAGTCGCCCTGCACATCGAATCGGTGCCCGACGGCCCTCGGCTGGTCGCGAGCGTGCGTCAGCTCGCCGCGCGGCGTCCGGTCGTCGCCCTGGTCGTGGGCCGGCATGATGTCGGTGCCTTCGCGGCCTCGCACACGGGAGCCCTCGCCACGTCCTGGCGCACCACGCGGGCCGCCCTGGCCCAGGCCGGCGCCGTGCTGGTCGACGACGAGCGTGAACTGGTCGACGCCGTGGGTGCCCTCTCGGTCACGCGGGCCCGGCCCGGTGCCGACCCGGGCGTCGGAGTGGTGACCGCACAGGCCGGCCCCGGTCTGCTGCTCCTCGACGATCTGCGTGGGCGCCGCGCTCGTGTCCCGGAACTCACGGCCGGAACACAGGCCAACCTGGCCGGGTTGTTGCCGCCGTTGACCTTCCAGCGCAACCCCGTCGACACCGGCCGCCCCGGTCCGGAGCTGGGAGCCGTCCTCACCGCCGTCGGCGCGGACCCCGGCGTCGACGTGATCGCCGGATACGCGCTGCACGAACCCGACGCCGTGGACATCGTCGCGGCCGTGCGCGAGGGCAGCACCGTCGGTGTCCCGTTGGTGCTGGGTCTCGGCGGAACCGGTGAGGCGGTGGTACGAGGGCGCAGGGCACTCCTGGAAGCAGGAGTCGCCGTGGCCGCCGACCCTCGTGGCGTCGCGGCCGCCACCGCGGCCCTGCTGTCGGACGCCCGCTCCCGAGTCCGCACAGTGCCCGCGACCGGCCACCACGTCGTACCCACCGGCATCACCGGCGGACACGACGAGCACGAGGCGAAGGACCTGCTCGGCAGGCTGGGAGTGGCGACGATGCCACGCCGGGCCTGCTCCGACCGGGCCTCCGCCCACACCGCGCTCGCCGAACTGGGCGGCTCCGTGGCGGTCAAGCTCCTCGACACCACGGTGTTGCACAAGACCGAGATCGGCGGTGTACATCTGGGCATCAGGACTCCCGCCGAACTGGACGCGGCTCTCGACAGACTCGATGTCGCGGGGGCGCGCCGCTACCTCGTCGAGTCCATGGCACCGCCGGGAGTCGACCTGGTCGTCGGCGCGCGCCGCGATCGCGTGTTCGGCCCCATCGTGCTGCTCGGCCTGGGCGGTACGACGGCCGAGGCGCTGGCCGACGTCGCCATCCGACTCGCCCCGCTCGCTCCGGCCGAGGCCGCCGCCATGCCCGAGGAACTGGCCGGGCGGGCGCTGCTCAACGGCTGGCGCGGCGGTCCCGTCCTGAACCCCGACGCCCTTGCCCGGGTGGTCGCCTCCCTGGGCGCCCTCCTGGCTGCCAACCCGCACCTCGACGAGGTCGAGATCAATCCCTTGCGCCTCACCGCGCACGGCCTGGTCGCGCTTGACGCCGTCATCATCACGAGGGAGGCCGACGATGCCCACCCCGATAGCTGAGAACACCGTCCCCTGGCCGGACGCGGCGGTGGCCCGCTACGTCGCCGAGGGGTACTGGGCGGGGGTGCCGCTGGGCACCCTGCTTCAGGATGTCGCAGACCGGATGCCGGACGCCCCGGCACTCGTGGACCCCGTCGCGCTCGACGGCGTCGGCGTCCGCCTCACTCACGCGGAACTCGCCGCACGGGCCGACGCCGCCGCCGTACGGCTGCTGGAGCTGGGTATCGCGGCGGGCGACCGGATCGTCGTACAGCTGGGCAACGGCTGGGAGTTCGTCGTCCTCACGCTCGCCTGTCTGCGCGCCGGCATCGTGCCGGTGATGGCCCTGCCGGCCCACCGCCGCGCCGAACTGGCCTATCTGGCAAAGCACGCCGAAGCGGTGGCGATCGCCGTGCCGGATGTCATGCGCGACTTCGACCACCAGGCACTCGGACACGAGTTGGCCGCTGATGTGCGCGCCGCCACCGGCGCCGACTGGCACGTCCTCGTCGCAGGAGCCGACATCGCGCCAGGCAGCATCGATCTCCGTGCCCTGTGCGGGCCCTCGGAGGACGCGAAGGTCGACCGCGCACGTCTCGACGCGGCTGCCCCGGCGCCCCGGGACGTGGCCGTCTTCCTGCTCTCCGGCGGAACCACCGGCCTGCCCAAACTCATCGCCCGCACCCACGACGACTACGCCTACAACGCGCGGGCGAGCGCGGAAGTGGCCGCTGTCGGAACGGATGCGGTCTACCTGGTCAGTCTGCCCGCGGGGCACAACTTCCCCCTTGCCTGTCCAGGCGTCCTGGGTGCGCTGCTCGCAGGCGGCAAGGTCGTCACCCTGCCCTCCCCGGAGCCTGTCCGTGCCTTCGCCACCATCGCGAGCGAGGGTGTCACGCACACGGCGGTCGTTCCCGCGGTCGCTGCCCGGTGGATGGAGTACGCGGCCGAGAACGGACCAGCCGCGCTCGCGAGCCTGCGGGTGTTGCAGGTGGGCGGGGCGCGGTTGGCGGACGAACTGGCGTACAAGGTGAAGCCCGTGCTCACCGCGACGCTCCAGCAGGTCTTCGGTATGGCCGAGGGACTGCTCAACTACACCCGGCTCGACGACCCCGACGAGATCGTGTGCACGACACAGGGCCGGCCCATGTGCCCGGCCGACGAGGTACGGATCGTCGACGCGTTCGACCAGGACGTCCCCGACGCGCAGCCCGGCATGCTGCTGACCCGCGGCCCCTACACTCCTCGCGGCTACTACAGGGCAGCCGAGCAGAACGCGCGCGCCTTCACCACCGACGGCTGGTACCGCTCCGGCGACATCTGCCGCCGCACCGCGGAGGGCAACCTGATCGTGGAGGGACGCGACAAGGACATGATCAACCGCGGTGGAGAGAAGATCTCCGCCGAGGAAGTGGAGAACCTGGTCTATCAGCTTCCTGCCGTCAGCCAGGTCGCGGCCGTCGCCATGCCCGACCGACGACTCGGCGAGCGCGTATGCCTCTACGTCGTCCCACGGCCCGGCGAGACGGTCACGCTGGACGAGGTCCGTGACCTCATGGAGACGATCGGCGTCGCCCGGTTCAAACTTCCCGAACGTCTCGTGGTCGTCGACGAGTTGGCGTCCACCAAGGTCGGAAAGATCGACAAGAAGGCACTGCGGAATGACATCGCCGCGCGCCTGGCCTCGGAGGCGACGGTATGAGCGGCCCGCACGATCTCGCACTGACCCTGCCCTGGATGCGCGAGGGTACCGCCCGCTTCCTGGCTGCTGTCGGCGAGTTGACCGACGACGATTTCAAGGCCGCCAGCAAGCTGCCCCAATGGTCCCGCGCCCACGTCGTGGGTCACCTGGCACACAACGCCGAGGCACTCGGCCGACTCGCGGCCTGGGCCCGTACCGGCGTCGAGAACCCTATGTACGCGAGCCGCGATCAACGGGCCGCCGAAATAGCGGCGTCGGCGACCCTCCCGGCTTCCGAGCTGCGATCCAGGGTCGCGGCGACCGCCGGAGACCTGGATGACGCGCTCTTCCACCTCGGCACCGAGCAGTGGAACACCCAGGTACGCAGCGCGCTGGGCCGGGCGATTCCGGCAGCGGAGATTCCTTGGATGCGCGTCCGGGAGGTGTGGCTGCACGCCGTCGATCTCGACAACGGTGTTTCGGTCGACGACCTCCCCTCCGGCGTGGTCGACGGGCTCCTCGACGACGTCACGGCAGCTCTTTCCCGCAAGGACACATGCCCGGCGCTCGTGATGACGCCCACCGACCGCCGCGGTGCCTGGCGGATCGGAGCAGCGCGAGCCGACGGTTCCGGATCCACCACCGAGCTCAAGGCGACAGCAGCGGACACGATGGGCTGGCTGACCGGCCGGATTCCGTCCTCGGCACTGCGGCCAGGACTGCCCGTACTGCCGTCCTGGCTGTAGACCGGCGGTAGTCGGGGCGGTTGGACCGGCCGAGTGCCGTCCAGCCGTTCCGCTGCAGATGGCTCGACCGCCACTCAGTCAACAGATCCGGTGACTGGAGAAGGAGCTGGGAGTCCAGCTGTTCGAGCGCAGTACCCGGTCCGGCTGACAGGCGCGGGCCGGTCCTTCCCCGAGCCGGCGCGGACAGTTCTCGCAGGCGTCGACGTCGCACAGCGTGCGGCCGGAGCAGCCGGCCGAGGCGAGTACGGGCGAGTCACCGTGGGCTTCGCAAGCCAACAGCGGTCCGGGGGCGGTGCGTTCGGCAGGCAGTAGGTCGCCGATACGGAAGCTCAGCGACAGGGTACGGCGGCGGATCGCCTGGTGGATGAAGCGAATGCCGCGCTGCTCACCCGACGAGCCCGCATAGACAGCGAATCACAAGGCGGCCGTTGCTTCGCCCGCTGGGATGTTGCGTCTCGG